>Ga0115001_10000013_pt1 | contig 94857 bp, 93 predicted proteins | sample ArcticOcean_MG_C_12_FD_89869 | JGI IMG/M metagenome (GOLD analysis project Ga0115001, IMG submission 89869) | Marine microbial communities from western Arctic Ocean - ArcticOcean_MG_CB8_130 | ecosystem: Environmental > Aquatic > Marine > Oceanic | place: Arctic Ocean: Canada Basin | collected... | reverse complement strand
ATCAGGAGATGTTGCATTTAGTGGAGGAACAGACAGCACATCAATCAACTCAACAAGTCATATGTTGCTACCATCAGGAACTACAGAACAAAATCCTAATCAAGGAAATGCTGTAAGATTCGATTCAAGTATATCTGAATTTGAATTATTTTCAACAGGTAAAATAGCACTGAATGGAATCAAAGATGGTGATCGAGACACTCAAATTGATTTAAGCAGTAACAAATTTACTTTTTACACAGCCAATGGATATGCAGGTGAAATAGACGGTTCGGGTAATTTAGTTGTGCCTAATTTTTCTAGCCAAGATCAGATTTCTATCAATGGCAACACAATAGGTGTGGGCAGTGCCTCAAATCCTCAAGCAGGTTTCACAGCAAACGGGACTGGAAAAGTGGTGCTAGACACTGCTAATCTTCAAATTTCTGGATCAGTTATTGAGAACAAATTAGTCAACCAAGATATCACATTCACAGGAACAGGGTTAAAAGCAAACAGAACCATAGAGTTTAATTCAACCAACGGATATATAGGACCATTTGGAACAACTGCACAACGTAATGCCACAGTTCCTAGACAAGGAGCAATATGGTGGAACTCAGACAGTGGTCTTTTAGAAGTGTATGCTGGAGCAGTAGATGGGTGGGTTAGTTCCATTGGTGTACAAGCAATCACCGTGACAGACGAAATTGCGGCTGAACTCAATGTGGTGTACAACCTTATATTAAACTAGTATAAATTAACCTTGTACAATATAATACCAAAAGCACGATAAATAATACTAATGCAGAGTCCGACCAGATTCAGCAGGACAAACCGTGGTACAACCGGCGAAGAACTTATGAATAACGTAAGGTGAAAATTAGGTTGGTGGGACAAGATCCCCGTGCTATAAAGGAGCAAAAACAATGGCTGTAGGTCGAATATCAGGTCAGCTCTTGAAGTCCAATCTTCTGCGTAATGGAGCAGATTTGGCGTTCGAGACGAACTTGTTATACATTGATGTTAATAACAACAGGATTGGTGTTAAGACCAGCACTCCTCAATATCCGCTAGATATAAACGGAACAGCACGTACAACAAATGCAGAAGTTACTGGACAAGTAGACGTAGGCAATATCACAGTAACTGGCAACACAATTTCAACAACACAATCAGCACTAAATTTTTCAGCCGCAGACGGCATTGTGTACAACAACGAGATTCATGTAGATGATCTTGTAATCACTAACAACACCATTAGAGCAACTGACACCAATCAAAATTTTGAGATTGTAACCAGTGGAACAGGTGTTGTAGATATTATAGGTAACACAGAAGTACAAGGTAACATACACGCAACAGGAAACATCAGAGCAGACGGTAACATAACTATTGGTGATTCTGATACAGATTCTATCACAATCAATGCTGATATTACGTCAAACATTATACCTGATGCTTCAGACACATACAGTTTAGGAACACCAACAAAACGTTGGAATAATGCATATGCTAACAATTTGACTGTGGACAATTTAGCACTGTCTGGAAACATATCGGTACAAGGGTTAGATTTAACAGCACGTCCAGGCAAAGTGTTGTATGTAGCAACCAACGGTGATGATTCTAATTCTGGAACACACCAAAATGATCCTTATGCTTCAATAGAACAAGCATTGTCAGTGGCTGTTGCCGGAGATCATGTTTACATTTATCCAGGCACATACACAGAAGATTTTCCATTAACTATTCCCACAGGAGTTAGTATTAGAGGTGATGGAATTAGAGCAGTAACAGTTCAACCAAGTGTGACCACAAACAGTAATGATGCTTTTATATTGAACGGTGAAACAACAGTTGAAGATTTAACTATTACAGGTTTTTATTACAACAGTGGAGCAAACACAGGATATGCATTTAGATTTAATCCAACAGGTGCAGACGATTCAACAGGATTTCAAGTAACATCAAGATCACCTTACATTAGAAACATCACTGTAATTACATCAGGTTCAGTTACAACAGCAAATGATCCTAGAGGATTTGGATCTGCTGATGCTGGAAAAGGTGCATTATTGGATGGTTCTGTGGCAACACCGGCATCCAACGAAGCAGGTTGTTTATTTCAAAATGCAACATTTATTACTCCAGGTGTTGATGCGATCACACTTACAAACGGTGTAAGAATAGAATGGTTAAACAGTTTCACATATTTTGCGGCAAGAAGTATCTATGCTGTTGACGGTGCAACTGGATTGGCTGACGATGGTAAAACACAATTAAAACTTTCAGGTTTTGCAGGAACGCCAATTGCGGCAGGACAGGTTATATCATACTACGACACAGACAATGTAACTCAACTGGCATCAGGCACTGTTGAATCTGTAGATGGTAACAAAATTATAATTGATGGAAAATCAACAGGATTTGCAATGCCACCAGAAACAACAGGCAAACAGATCACTGCTAACGGTGATGCAAAACTAGATACGTCTGTTAAAAAGTTTGGACAATCCAGTTTGCTTTTAGATGGTGTAGGAGACAGTGCATCTATTTCAACAACAGCAGATTTTGGATTTGGTACAGGAGATTTTACAATAGAATTTTGGGCATATCCAACACAACTCCAATCAACAACACTATTTGATTTTAGAAACAATGCATCAATTGAGTATTCGTTGATGTTGTACATGACCAACAACGGTCCAAAACTTTATATTAATGGAGCAAATATAATCATAGGAAGTCAAGGTTTCAATCTTAATGTTTGGACACACTTCTCGTTAGTAAGAAGCAGTAACACTGTGACAATGTATGTTGCAGGACAAAATGTTGGAACGGCAACAGTTGCAAATGATTTAGGTGCGGCGAAACCACTTGTGATGGGTAACAACTATGATGCCAATAATGGTTTTATTGGAAACATGGACGACTTTATAATTTATAAAGGTTCAGCAATACGTTCAGGAAACTTTACTCCGCCAACAACAGAAGTAATTGGAAATCCTGACACTGTGTTAGTAAGTAGATTTAATGGTCCAAACTTAACAACTAAATTTTTAGACACAAACATAGCAATTCAAGACATTAGAACATCAGCAGGAGCAACAGCAACAAACTTTACTCTGGTTGATTATACAGACTTTGGAGCAGAAGTAAGATCAATTGCATCTGCATCTATCTACGGAACATACGGTGCTGTGGGTGATGGTGTTGGTGTAAAAATGTATTTGATTTCACACAACTTTGCTTACATTGGAAATGATTACGAAGTTGATAACGATGCAACAACAGTGATTCAAGCCAACGAAGTTATCACAAACAATAACGCAAAAATTTATTATTCATCAGTTGACCATAAAGGTGACTTTAGAGTTGGTGATCAATTTTATGTTAATCAAGAAACAGGACAAGTTGCGTTTACATCAGCATCACTTAACATAGATGTTGATCAAGCATTAACATTTACATCAGGACCCAATGTTACAGTTATATCAGGAGATAAAATTGAAACAGGAAATGTTCAAATATCTGGAAATAATATCACAACGACATCAGGAGATTTAAATATTGATTCATTTAACAATCAAATTAATTTTGTTGATGATGTAAACATTACTGGAAATTTAGATATTACAGGAGATATCACAATAGGTGGAAATGTTACAATAGGTGACGAAACAACAGATTCAATTAACATCACAGCAGGTATTAGTTCTGATATTGTTCCTGCACAGGATAATATTTACAATGTTGGTTCATCTACAAAAAGATGGAACACAATATTTGCCAATGAAGCACAAATAGACAGTGTTAACATTAAAGGAAATTTAATTCAAAGTAATAATACAAATGCTGATTTAGATCTAAGATCAAGTGGAACTGGTGGAGTGAGAGTTGAAAACTTTACAGTATCAGGAGATACAATGACAAACGATTCAGGAGACTTCATAGTTAATCCTGCTTCGGGTGTGTTTAGAGTTGACGGTACTGGATCTGTTAGAATTCCAACAGGTACAACTGCCCAAAGACCAGGTTCTGCATCAGCAGGTATGATGAGATACAACACAGATGATTCAGTGTTTGAAGGATACAACGGAACAAACTGGTTGGCATTGTCTGGTGTTTATGACCTTGACAAAGACACATACATCACTGCTGAGGCTACACCAGGTGCAGATGATGACACAATCAGATTTTATGCTGGCGGAGTTTTGGTAGCAAATGTTAATCCAACAAGGTTCGATGTCACATCTTTACAAGTAGATGACATAACAATCAGTGGAAATACTGTAACAACCACAGGAACTGACCAAGATTTGATCCTGAATGCTCAAGGAAATGGTAGCATTAGAATTGAAGCCTTCAAGTTTGAAGGAAATGCGATAACTAATATTATATCTAGTCCGATTGTATTAAAAACAACTGGAACGGGATATATTGATGTGTCAGATTCAGGTGGGTTTGTACTTCCGGTTGGAACAACAGCAGACAGACCGTTTACGCCTTTAGTAGGTATGATACGTTACAACACCGCAGATCAACGTGTTGAATTGTATGATGGTAGTTCATGGGGTTCAATCGCAGGTTCATCAGGTGCTGTAAGTATTATTGACGCAACAGAAATAGCAGTGGAATACGCACTGGCATTAGGATAGGAAAAATATGGCAACAAATTTTAGAAACTCTGTAACAAAAAGTATAGGAACTGTGACTGCGGCTGTTTATGAAGCCTCACCAGGATCATACACAACAATCATTGGAATGGTTTTAGCAAACTTAACAGAATCAGTTGTGGAAGCCAGTGTAACATTAACAGCAACTCCAGATTCAGTTACAGGATTTATTGTAAAAGATGTTTTGATTGCACCAAACTCTAGTTTACGTGTGTTAAACTCAGGAGAAAAATTAATTGTGGCAAGTCAAAACAGTTTAAATGTAAAATCAAACATCAACGACTCATTAGATTGTGTGTTGAGTTATGTGGAGATAACATAAGATGTCAAACACAGTTGGACAGGATACTTCCGTATATCTTCAAAATGGTATCAAAGACAGATACTTTTATGGATTACGAAGAACCGATGAGGGAACATTATTCATTGGTAAAGTTGACCAATTGGCGGCAAACGATCCTGTGGCAATAAACAATCCAGGAAATATTGATGACAACTTTAAAGAGTTTGATCAAGGTTATGATTTTTATGAAGGCAGAGATTTGAACCACGCAAAACCATTTAAAAATTTAAGATACGAACAATTTAGATGGGATGATGTAAATCTAAATTATTATATTAATCCAGAGGGTGAACTGGTAGTTAGAATTAACAGTAATGTCGCTGACGGAGAAATTACATATCCGCAAACTGATGAAACTGTGATTGTAGAACAAACAATTTTCACTTTAGATAAAACAAATTACTTAATGGACAGTAATGAAATAACATTCGATAGAGGATAAAGTAGGAGAAAACATATGACAAGACAACTTATAAACACTGGTATTATTCCAAATGACGGTCAAGGTGATTCGTTAAGAGATGCTGGTGGAAAAATGAATAACAATTTTCAAGAATTGTACACAGCTCTTGGAAACGGAACAGCCTTAACAATAGTCAATAATAATTTGATTACTGCCACAGGTGCAAACAAAATAACTTTTTTATATCAAACTCTAGCAGATTTACCAGATGCGGCAACGTATCATGGAATGTTTGCTCATGTACACGGTGAGAATGCTTCCTACTATGCTCACGCAAGTGCCTGGGTACAAATTGCAGATGCAAATAAATCTATCGGAATGTTTTCAGATGTCGATTTTTCGGCGGTGGCGACCAACGGACAAGCATTAATTTATGATTCAGGTTCACAAACTTGGAAACCAGGTGATGTTTCAGCAGGTGGCGGTGGAGGAGGAGGTGCAACTGCATTTCTTGGATTAACAGACACTCCAGTAACATACTCTGGACTAGCAGGCGGCTTTTTACAAGTTAATGGTACGGCTGATGGATTACAAATTGTTGCGGCATTTTCAATTGACAAACTTTCAGATGTTGACACAACAACAACTACTCCAACTTCAGGACAAGTATTAAAATGGAATGGAACAAAATGGGTACCAGGTGATGATGCAACCAGTGGCGGTGGTGGAACTGATGCTGACACATTGGACGGATTAGATAGTACATATTATTTAAATTACAATAACTTGAACAACAAACCAAGTGTTCCAACATCAATATTGACATTAACAGACACTCCAGCAACTTTTTCAGGTTCAGCAGGAAGAACTGTTAAAGTAAACGCAGGTGGAACTGCTTTAGAATTTGTAACAGACGCAGGTGGCGGAGCAAGTACTCTTAACGACTTAACTGATGTAACAATATCAACACCAGCTCAAGGTGATGTATTGTATTACAACGGTACAGGTTGGGAAAAACAAAACGGTCCAACAATGAGATGGAACGTTGGAGCAGATGGTTCATCTAATTACACGTTCACAGGTCCAGGATTTGCAAGTGCAACAAACGATCCTGTGTTATATTTGATGAGAGGACACACTTATATTTTTGTAAATGGAACAGGTTCTAGTCATCCATTTGAATTTAGAGTATCAAACGGTGGTGCAGAATATTCATCAGGAGTGAGTGGAAGCAAAACAGGAACGCAGGTTTTAGAAGTTCCTATGGATGCTCCAAGCACACTTTATTATCAATGTACAATTCATTCAGCAATGGGTAACACAATCAACATAGTGAGTTAATAGAACATGGCACAAGTATTTGGCGTAGGCATAGACGAATTACAGAAGACACTGGCAAACAATAGATATTTCTATGGGTTGCGTAGAACAGATGTAGGCGATTTGTACATGGTGAAATCAGATTTATTAAAACTAGAAGATGGAGTTCAATTGAATAGACCAGGAAATATTGATGAAAACTACAATAATTGGAGTAGAGGAGAAGACTTTTTTGAAGGTAGAGATCAACAACACAGAAAAAATTATCCAAATTTGGTGTACGAACAGTACAAATGGGATGGTAGAAACCTGTTTTATTATGTGAATAGTGAAGGTGAATTAGTATTAAAAGTTAACGAGGCTCATACATATCCAGGATATGTAGAACCTTATAATGGTTAAGGAAATAAATACATATAGGAATTAGTCAATGGCAGATTTTCGAATAGATAGAATTAGATTTAGATGGAGAGGTGATTGGTCAGCCAATACTCTTTATGTAAAAGATGATGTACTAAGATACGGTGCAAAAGTATTTGTATGTGTTAACGTACACACATCAGACACAAACTTTTACAACGACTTAAACAACTCGACTCCAAGATGGTCTCAGATGATGGATGGCCAAAGTTGGACTGGTGCGTGGGCACCTTCAACATTTTACAAAATTGGTGAACTGGTTAAAGTTGGTGGATTAATTTACAAATGTATTGAAGGTCACATTTCAAATGCATCTGTTTCAAATGGTGTACTAGGAGATGAATTAAAATGGGTTTACTTTGCTCGTGGAGAAGATTGGCAAAGTATTTGGACACCTGCTACACTTTACAATGTTGACCAAACAGTAATTTACGGTGGATCAATTTGGAAATGTAACACAGCACACACTTCAGGAAGTGCTGATGATGGATTACAATTCAATGCGTCATACTGGGATCAATATTCTAGATCAGATAACTTTAGAAGCGACTGGACAGCAAACACTTTGTACTATCCAGATGATGTTGTGTACTACGGTGGTACAGTTTTTAGATGTAAAACAGGTCACAGATCAGCCACTTCAAACAAATTTATAAATCCTACTAATGCATACGGTGGTGCGTCAGGAACAGGATTCCAATTCTTTATTTTCAAAGTTGGCGCAACATATAATATTCAAATCACAAACGGTGGATCAACTTATCTTGCTTCAGAAACTTTCACAATTTTAGGATCAGCACTGGGTGGAGCAACACCAGCCAATGATGTGTCCATGGTTATTAACACAGTGGACGGTGGTGGTGCAATAACATCAGTAGGAGTAAACGGTGTAGCCAACGATTCCAACGATGGTTTAGAAGCAAACAATGGACAATGGGAAACTGTGTTCACAGGAATTAGATACAGAGGCGATTACACTGTTGGAGAAAGATATTCAGCAGGAGAACTAGTAAGATGGTCTCCTGGTATGTGGCAAGTAACCACAGGACACTGGGCAACAAGTGCCACTATGGTTGAAAGTAATTTCAATTTATGGGTACCTGGTTTAGAATTTGAATCAATATGGACTGTTACACAATACTATCAACAAGGTGATGTTGTTCTCTACGGAGGTTACACATATGTTGCACTAAAAAGTAATATTGGTGTTACACCTGCTGTCACAGATGCATCTGCAACTTGGGAATTACAAGTTGTTGGATATACATTCCAAGGTGAATGGAAATCAACTTATCTAGTTAATGATGCTGTTGAACCTTTTCCATACAAAACTGGTGATGTTGTAAGAGCTGGCGGTGATTTATATATTGCTGTTAAAGATAATGCAAGTGTAGATCCAAGCACAAGAGTTGTGTACGACGAAGGAACTGATTCTCCATTCCCATGGCAATTATTGGTAACAGGTAATGCATTCAAAGGACCTTGGAAAGAAACTAATCTAGGTGGTGTATCAGGCGAACAAACATATTTCCCTGGAGACGTTGTTACAGTTGCAGGCACACTTTACAAATGTATTTTAAAACATGAAGCAAATTCATCAGATGCTAAACCACCATTAGATTTTGAATCAGAAAATGTTGGACCTTACTGGATATTAGTAGCAACAGGACACACTCCTAATGTGTTAGAATATCCTGGAGATATCAAAACACAAAATGATGATTCAACAAGATTAAGAATTGGTATAGGAGCATCAGGACAAGTATTAAAAGTAGGGTCAAACAACATTCCTTTCTGGGAAGATTTTGATGTAACACCAAAAGTTTATTATGTATCACCAGACGGTATAGACGATCAAACAAAAGGAACACAGTTAGCGGCTCCTTTTAAAACGATTAAATTTGCTTGTGATTTTATCAATAGCGATTTAGCCGCAAGATCACCTGCAACAGTCTTTATTAAAACAGGTTTATATCAAGAAATTTTACCTATCACTGTGCCAAGAGACACTGCACTAGTTGGAGATGAACTACGAAGCACAGAAGTTAAACCGGCGGCTGGTTATGAAACATCAAATATGTTTTATGTTAACAATGGTTCAGGTATTAGAAATATGTCATTGAGTGGATTATCTGGAACATTAGGACCAATCAATGAATACGGCACAAAAAGACCAACAGGCGGAGCATTTGTTTCGTTAAATCCTGGTTCGGGGGCGTCAGATGCGGCGGCTTGGATAACAACACGATCTTGTTATGTACAAAATGTATCAACATTTGGAACAGGATGTGTAGGTTTAAAAGTAGATGGTGATCTTCACAATGGTGGTAACAGATCAATTGTTGCCAATGACTTTACACAGGTTATCGATCAAGGTATTGGTTTCTGGGTTAACGGTGAAGGTAAAGCAGAACTTGTATCTGTGTTCACTTACTACTGTCACATAGGTTATCTAGCAACTTCTGGTGGTAAAGCAAGAGCAACAAACGGAAACAACTCTTATGGAGATTGGGGTTCAGTTGCAGAAGGTGTAACACCTACTGAAACACCTATCACAGCAAAATTCAATAACAGAACACAAGAAGCTCAAATAGATGCAGTGTACAATGATGAAAATGAAATCTTTGCTTTTGCTTATGATCATGCAGGACAAGATTATACATCTGCTACTATCACAATAGCAGGTTCAGGAGAAGGTGCATCAGGTGTAATCAATTATGAAAACACAAGAGACGGTGCCGTAAACAAAGTAAGATTGTTAGGCCCTGGAGATTCAACACCAGCAGGAGGTGCCGGATACACAAGTAAATCAGGACCAGCCATATCAGGTACTGCTACTAGCATAAAATTGAATGCACAATTCCAAGGAACTTCGGCCCAAACAGTTGGACAAAGAATTTATATTTGGGAAGGTACTGGCAGAGGACAATACGGAATCATTAATTCTTTTAATGAATTAACAAAAGAATGCACAGTTAAAAAAGAATTTGATAACACACCAGGATGGCAACATTTTTTAGGTGGAGTTGCAATTGAAACAGCATTAGATCCATCAACAAAATATTTTATTGAGCCAAGAATACAATTCAGTGAACCACCATACAGTACTTCATCAGCATCAATTCCATTAAATGGAAATTATTTATTAGGTGCTTCAAGAAGAGTTTCAAGCACAAACGTAACTATTTTATTAGGCAACGGTAGAGGTTTAAGATCAGTAGATTCAAGCAACTGGACTGTTGCAAACGGTATACCGACACAGGACTGGAACAGTTTAGTAGGCGGAAAGAATAACTTTATGGCAACTTCTAGCACAGGTGGTCTAGCAAGATCTCAAGACGGTGCTAACTGGAGTGACTTGTCAGGCAACATTGGAGCAGACATATTTAAAGGTTGTGCATGGGAAGACGTATCTTCACAATGGGTTGTAGTTTCATCAACAGGTGTTGTTTACATATCAGGTGATGAAGGTAACACATGGTCATCTCAACAAGTTGAACCGTACGATGGATCAACAGCAGTGTTTTCAAAAATTGCGGCAGGTAACGGTTTAATTGTTATAAGCAACGACTATGGACAAACTTGGGAATCAGTAGACGGTGGTACAACTTGGGCGTTAGCGGCTAACATAGGTGGTGACAGATATATAGTACAGCACTTGTCGTTCACTGGAGATAAATTTATAGCATCAGTACAAGATTCACCATTTGATGATTCAACATCAGTGAATAAATTTTTTGTATCAAATGCAAATGCGGCACAAAGTTCAACAAGTGCTATCACAGTTTGGACAGAATCAGAAACACCTCCACACACAGGACCGTACACAGCAGTAACAAGTTCTCAAGGAACTTTTTTAGCGATTACTGTGAATGGCGAAGTGGCTTACTCATATGATGCAGTAAGTTGGAAACAATTAACAACATTATCAGGAACTTACTCAGGTATTGTAGGTGGCAGATTTAACGGTGGTTATTTTGTTCCATTAAAAAGTACTACAATGTCAGATGTGACTATTCTTAAAAAAGGTTCTCCACCTTTAGCAAGAGTTATAACAAATGCAGGAAAAGTTTCTAAAGTACAACTGTTAGATACAGGATCAGGATATGCAACAGCACCGACAGTTACAATCACAGACAATGTGAACATAACAGATGTGGCTGTTGAAGCAAGAATAGCCAGCGGAGTATTGAGTCAACCAACATTCACCAACAGAGGTACAGGATTTATCAATGTAAGTGCCACAATCGATGGTGATGGATTTGCTGATGAATTCCAATTAGGAAAAGTTGTACAAATAAAAGAATTATCAAGAGAACCTGGACCAGGCGACTTGTTGTACATTAACGGCATTGAAGATCAAATTTATAGAGTAACACAGATTACAAAAGTTACAGGTTCAGTTCCAAATCTTACAGCACAATTTAGAATTTCACCAAGTTTGAAATCTAACGAATCTCCAGGGCATGAAACAACAATAACAATTAGACAACAGTATTCACAAGTTAGATTAACTGGTCATGATTTCTTAGATATTGGAACTGGTGGAGTAACAACAACAAACTATCCAGATCTTTATACCAATGATGGATTCACAGAAGGTTATGAATACCAAGCAAACAGAGAAACAGCAAACAATGGCGGTGGTAGAGTTTTCTACACATCAACTGACCAAGATGGTAACTTCCGTGTTGGAGAATTGTTTATTGTTGAACAGGCAACTGGTATTGTAACACTTAATGCAGATTTATTTAATTTACAAGGACTATCAGAATTAGCACTAGGTGGTGTTGTACTAGGTGGAACAGAAGTTGTTATTAGAGAATTTTCTACAGATCCTACAATGGCGGCAAATTCAGATAATGTTGTCCCAACACAAAAAGCAATTCTTACATATATTGGATCAAGAGTTTCTGGTGGTGGTGCTAACTTGAATGTTTCAGGTTTTAGAGCAGGTCAAATTAAAGTAAGAAATAAAGAAATATTTAATGAAGCATTTCCAGAAACAGGACAAATTGTTATAGATAGAATTGCTAATTTAAATGGTGGATTTTCAGGCTCATTGTTAGCATTGAACTTTTTCACTGGTGGTACAGCAAGTACAGAATTAAATGAAGGAGATCCGGCTAGTGCTATTGATAGTTCTAACGGATATGGCGAATAATGATAAATAACTGTAATAAGAGGATATATTAACCCATGGCTGAGTTTAAATTAGGTAGAATACGTTTCGTTTGGAAAGGTGCTTGGTACACAAGTGCCCTTTATTCAGTAGATGATGTTGTAAGATATGGTGGTAGAACTTACATCTGTATTGTAAACCACACGTCTGACGCAGAATTCCAAGTAGATTTAACAGCGGCAAATTGGGCATTGATGTCCGATGGGCAAGAATGGAAAGGCGACTGGGGAGTAAACACAACATACAAACCAAATGACGTTGTAAAATACGGTGGTTACATTTATATTTGTAACACAGGTCATGCCTCAAATGCAGATGTTAATATTGGTCTAGAAGGCGACATTGCAAAATGGGATCTTTTCATTGAAGGTTTTGATTACAAAACAGACTGGGCTATTGCAACAAGATACAAAGTAAACGATTTAGTAAGATACGGTGCAACTGTATATCTTTGTATAACAGAACACACTTCAGCGGCAACATTGGCTGATGGATTAGAATTAGATATTGCAAAATGGGAAGTTTTTGCAAAAGGATTTAACTGGTTAAACACTTGGGCAATAAGCACAAGATACAAACCAAATGACACAGTAAGATATGGTGGACAACTTTATGTTTGTATCACTGGACACACATCAGCAGGAACGGTAGCATCAGGTTTAGAAAATGATCAAGCAAAATGGCAATACCTACACAAAGGTATTGAATATTTAGGTGCTTGGGTTACAGCAACAAGATACAAAGTTAATGATGTTGTTAAGTATGGTGCTAACTTATGGATTGCAACAGCATCTCATACAGCAGGCGCATCATTGGCGGCTGACGAAGCCAACTGGGACATTTTTATTCCAGGTTTAGAATTTGAAGATTCGTGGAGTTCATCTACACAATACCAACCAGGTGACATTGTTACTTACGGAGGTTACCAATACGTTGGATTAAGAAACAACTTAAACAAAGTTCCATCAACAGAAACTGCTGATTGGGATTTATTTGTTACAGGTTTCAGTTTAAAAGGTGACTACAACAACGCAACTGCTTACAAAACAGGTGATGTTGTTAGAGTTGGTGGTACAACTTACATTGCTATCTTAGACACAACAGGAAACAGACCACCAAGTGTACTACACTGGGATAAACTAAACGAAGGTTTATACTGGAAAGGTGCTTGGAGCAATGCGGCTGTTTTTGACAAAGGCGATATTGTGAGAGGATCTATAAACACAGACACTTCTTACATTTGTGTTACAGCACACACTTCAAACAATGTTGGACCAGCAACAATCAATCAACCAGATTACGCACCAGGGGCTGGTGTTGATACATCTGTTTGGCAATTGTTAGCAGGTGGTCCAGAAAATGATGTATTAGAATCAGAAGGTGACATTTTAATTTATGGTGCTTCAGGACCAGCAAGATTACCGATTGGTGCTTCAGGACAAGCACTTGTTGTTAACGGTGCAGGTACATTACCTCAATGGGGTTTTGTTGGACAAGTAGATCAAGTTTACTATGTAGGTCCAGGCGGTGTTGATACACCGGCTCCTAATGCTGGTGTTACACTAGACAGTCCATTTAAAAATGTAAGATATGCACTTCATCAAATTGATCAAGGACCAAGAAATCCACAAGGTGTAAACTTATTAAACAGAAACAAAGCATTCATACAAGATGAAGTTATTGCTTGGATTAATGTTCAAGTTGCTGGTAATATTTCACCATTCACAAGTTCTTTCACTTATGGTGCTGTGAAATGTAGAAGAGATATAGGTATTCTTATTGATGCTACAATTAATGATTTGAAAAAAGGCGGAAATGTTCAATCAAGAAAAGCGGCTTTACAATATTTCACACCAGCAGGTGCGTCATACGTAACTGGACAAGTAGCAGAAACTTCAGCGGCAATTGTTAGAGCGGCATACATTGCTCAACAAGTGGTTGTGAATTCATCAGGATACACACCATCACAAGGTACAACACTTCAAGTAACAGATTTAACTAAGATAGCAGAATCAACAGTGGTTGCAGATATAAACACATTAATGACAGTGCCATCAGATGCAATTACGGCTGGCAACATCAACAGTGTTCCTGCTAAACTACAACCTCAAATTACATTGAATGTTAAAACAGGTACATACTACGAAATACTTCCTATGAGTGTGCCGACAAACTGTGCTGTGGTTGGAGATGAATTGAGATCAACCAACATCAGACCAGCAGGCTCATTAGTTGCTGGCGGTGATGTTGCATATAGTTTACAAGGTATTCAACGTTTAGAAGCAATCATTTCAGATGTTATTCAAAACAGTGCTGTTTCAGTAACACCATCAGGTGGTATAATAACAGTTCCAACTGGTGCAAGTTTAGGTTACCAAGGTGCTGGTTTAATTGAAGGTACAGGAGTAGTTAACACAACAGCCTCTGGATCAGGAACAGGTGCTACATTTACATTGACAACAAACGCATTTGGTTTCGTTACAGGATTAACTGTGTTGGCTCCAGGACAAAATTATGCAATAGGTGAAACAATCACTATTGCGTCAACAGAAACAATTAACAATCCAGGTACTGGTGACACAGCGATAGGTGAAACAATCACATTCCAAGTGTTAACAGTAACAACAGGAAACACAGTTACACAAAACGTGGCAGTGCCGGCAGGTAGTGCGGCGGCAGGTACAGCGGCGGCGGCAATTGTTGACAATATTGAAAAATACATTGACTTCAAAATTAATGCAAACGGTACAGAGCCGACAGCAACAGGTTCAAACGTAGCAGAAGTAAGTGCTGGTTACACAGATGCACGTCTAAGATTATTAGCCAACAGAGACTTTATGGCTAAAGAGTGTGCAGAATTTGTGAAAAGAGCAAACCCAGGTTATGTGTTTGGTCAAAACGACTGTGAAGACGATATTAAAGATTACGTAGACGGAGTTATTCACGATTTAGAATACACAGGAAACTATGCATCATTAAAAGGTGCCAAATGGTATGTGAATGCTGTTGGCGGTTCAACAACTTCAGACATGTTATACATGAGACAAGCAACAGGTTTAAGAAACTGTACTGTACAAGGACTAGTAGGTTCATTGGGAGCGGCAAACAGTTATGGAACAAAACGTCCATCAGCGGGTGCTTTTGTTTCTCTTGATCCAGGATATGGTCCAACTGATACTAAAACATGGATTGCAACTACAACTGCTGGTACACAACAGTTTACTCCAGGAACAGGAACAAGTTATGATCCTGCAACAGGAACAACTGTATTAGCCATTGGTTCACACAAATTACAACCAGGTGAAACTGTAAGACTTACAACAGCAGGTATAACATTTAGTTGTACTCAAGATGGAAATGCAACTCAGATTGGATATCCTAGAGCATCTGACCCGGCGGCAGGTAAAGAATTAACAATTTCAGCAGTAACTACAACATCAATCACTGTAAATGTTGGAGCAAGTCCAGGAGGACAACAATATCCACACACATTTGTAAGTGCAACTGCAAATTCTGTACAAGAAGAAACAATTACTAGAACAGGTGGAAGATCACCTTACATTCAAAACGTTACAACATTTGGAACAGGTGCTGTAGGACAAAAAATTGACGGAGATTTACACGCAGGTGGTAATGACTCTATGGTATCAAATGACTTTACACAGGTAATATCAGATGGTATTGGTGCATGGATCACAAATTTAGGAAGAGCAGAACTTGTATCTGTGTTCTCATACTATGGACACATTGGATACCTTGCAGAAAACGGCGGTAAGATTCGTGCTACAAACGGTAACTCATCATATGGTGATTTTGGTACAGTGGCAGAAGGTGTTGACTCAACTGAAGTTCCTGTAACAGGTAAAGTTAACAACAGATCTACTGATGCAGTAGTTGATAGTGTGTTTACAGATGGTACTCAAATACTTGCACTTGAATATGGCAATGCAGGTAGAGAATATTCAAATGCTACTGTAACTATCACAGGCGACGGTTTTGGATTAAATGGTGTTGTGGCAACTTACAACACAGGCGGAGTGTACAAAATTAGATTAACAGAAACTCCTGCTTCTGATCCATCAGATTTAGGTGGTAAAGGTTTTGTAACTACCACAAACTCAGGACAAACAGGTACAACAACAAATATCACATTGGCGGCGGCAGATTCGGCGGCAAGTGGAGTTTATATTGGAATGGCATTGTTTGTTACTGAAGGTAAAGGTGCTGGACAGTACGGTTACATTGACACTTACAATTCATCTAGCAAAATTGCCGCAATTAAAAAATTCTCAGACAGCTCAGCAGGTTGGGACACATTAGGTGGCAAAGCAGTTGAGACAACACTGGATTCAACAACAATCTACCAAATCACTCCAAGAGTGGTTATAGGTGCTCCAAGTAATGATGGTTCAACAACTCCTAGACAGGCAGTTGCTAGAGCAGTTGTTACAGGAGAAGTTATTTCAAGTGTTAAAATATTAGATTGTGGTGCTTCTTATACAAGTGCACCAACAGTAACATTCACAGATCCAAACAATACTACAGAAGCGCCTGTACAAGCATACATTGGCGATGGTGTATTAGGTCAACCAACATTTGTTGCAAGAGGTTCTGATTATGTAACTGCTTCTGCTGGAATCACAGAACAAGGTGTACAAGCAACTGTAACAGGAATTACACAGGCTACAACAGCAGTGATCACAACATCAGCGGCACACAACTTTAATACAAACGATAAAGTTAAGTTTGATGGAATACTTGGAATGGTCGAATTAAACACTGGTGTGTTCTACTATGTTAAAGTTTTAACAACAGACACATTTGAAATTTATGCAGACTACGATCTATCAACTCCAATTGATTCAACTGGCTACACAGCATATGCAAGTGCCGGAACAGCAGAAACATTTGGTGGATTTAGAGATGACTATCAAACAGGAAAATATATTGCTGTTGAAAATTTAACATCAATTCCAAGAGCAGGATCAAACATTGAGTTTGGTCACTTACCAGGACAATATTTCAAACTGGTTGCTGTTAATCAACAACTTGGAACACAAACTCCTTTCACAGGTCTATTACAAGTTTCACCAGATATAAAATCTTATGAATCACCAGAACATGGACAGTCCATAGAAATGAGAATTAGATACTCACAAGTTAGATTAACTGGTCACGATTTCCTAGACATAGGTACTGGTAACTTTACAACTACAAACTATCCAGGTTTACCAACTCAAAATCCAATACCAGCAAACGAAACTGTTGAAGGTGGTGGAGGAAGAGTATTCTTTACTTCTACAGACCAAGATGGTAACTTTAGAGTAGGAGATTTATTCTCAGTAGAACAAGCAACTGGTATTGCTTCATTGAACGCAGATGCATTCAACATATCAGGACTACAAGAATTACAGTTGGGTGATTTAGCATTAGGTGGAACAAGTGCTTCTATCAATGAATTCTCAACTGATGGTACAATGGCGGCTAATTCAGACGCAATTGTTCCGACTCAGAGAGCAATAAGAACTTATATCGCTTCACAAATTGGTGGTGGTGCTAGTTCGCTCAATGTTAACTTGATTACTGCGGGATTAGTGGTAATTACTGGTAATACGATAAGTACAAGTAACAATGTAGGAATCAATTTCCAAAGCGTCACTAACTTCACAAAAGGAGTTACTGGTGTACCGATTGCGATGAACTACTTAATACATAGTTAAAGGAGAAAAAACAATGGCTTCAGGAAGAATAGGAAAAGCAGATCTTTTAGCCGCTACACTTACGACTATCTACACAACACCTGCTGATACTTTTACAGTGTCAACAGTATCGTTTTGTAATAGAGGTAACCAAGCAGTTACAGTAAGGTTAGCAGTGGCAGATTCATCTACACCAGACGCATCAGAATATCTTGAGTACGAAACAGAGATTTTGAGTCATGGTGTGTTGGAAAGAACTGGTTTAGTACTGTCTGCAACGCAATTATTGGTAGCATATTCAAGTGCCGCTAATGTAAGTGCAGTTGTAAGCGGTATTGAAACAAGTACAGCATAATTTTAAGGTAAATTATATAAATAGTATAAAAGAGTACTAATAAAGGAAACAAAGACAATGGGAAGATACATATCAACAACTGGAACTGCTGGCGTAGTCACTAAACAAGTGGCAACAACTTACCAAGCAGTGGTAAATGATAGAATCTTAGCAGATAGTGCCGCTGGCACTTTCACAATCACGTTACCTCTTAATGCTTCTTTGTTGATTAATGACACAATTCAAATCATTGATGCAACATCGAACTTTGGAACTAACGCGGTTTTAGTTGCTAGGAATGGTTCACTAATTCAAGGTTCAGCAGACGACTTAACAATGGACTTAAATGGTGCAATCGCAACTTTGATTTACACTGGTCCGACTTATGGTTGGATAATTGGTGCTGTATAATTTTTTATAATATTTTATATTAAATTTACATCATTAAACACTTGGAGAAACAAAAACAATGGCGAGTTTAAAATCATTACTTGGAACAAAACAGGACGCATTCGTCTCGGTTGAGGAATCTAATTTAGAGAAAGGACGTATTTACGTTTATACGCCTGGAACTAACTATTCTAGATTATGGTGCGGATATTGTTTCCACCCAGAAGTGGCAGGTACTGCCATAATAGAAATTTGGGGTGCAGGTGGATCAGGTGCTCAGATGTGCTGTTGTGGTTTTGGTTTACCAGGCAATGCAGGTGCATATGTCAAAAAACAAATTTCAATGTCTCCAGGAGATTATATATGTGGATGTTTAGGACAAAGTTGTGGTAACTCGGGCACGCTATGTTTTAGAGGTTGTTCAGAAGCCTCTCATGCAAGATTTTGTATAGCAAGTTCAGAGACTTGTGCTTGTGCAGAAGGTGGAAAAGGTGGAATGACTTATTGTTCTTCTAACGCATCTTTTTATTGTTGTTACAGAGCAAACGGTTTTTGTGTAACAAGAACAGACAACGACAACTGCGGTATTATTTGTAACCAATGCGATGGTTCATGGTGTGCTCAAGCATACGGTGGACAAGAAAATAAATGTGGAAGAATTTCATGTGTATCAGCATTTGGCTGTTATCCATCATGTATTTGTATGTTCCATCATCATATACCTACTCCAGCAGGAATGGGTTCTAAAGAAGGTAGAATGATCACTTACACCAACGATGACGGTAGCGGAGTAGCAAACTGGTCAGGTGAAGGACACTATAACCATTTAGCAAACATGGGTTCAGGCAGATTTCCAACAGGCGGTGTGCCTTTTGCATCATGCTGGGATGGTGGTGTTGCTTGTGGTTGTTATGAAAATGATGGTTGTATACCTCAGATGCCGATTGGTACAGGAGGAAGAGGACCTAACCCATGTCCAGGAGTTAGAGATCACGCAATCAGAGGTGGACATGGAGGAGTACGAATTAAATTCGTAAGTTAATTTTATGGCTAGTCTAACAACATTACTTCAATCCAAATATGATTTTTCAGTAGGGAATGAAACTAACCTTGAAAAAGGTAGAATTTATCAATATTATCCAGGTACAAACAGAGGCACAAACTTTAGATGTCACGTATGTTTTATAGCACCATCAGCCGGTACTGCCACAATAGAAGTTTGGGGAGCAGGTGGATCAGGTGCAAAAATGTGCTGTTGCGGTGGAGGAACTCCAGGTAACCCAGGTGCATATTCTAAGAAAACAATCACAATGGCAGATGGTTGTTACATTTGTGCAATTATCGGTATATCATGTGGTAACTCAGACACACTATGTTTTAGAGGTTGTTCTGAACCAACTCAGGTATGTTGGTTTGGTAATGGCGGAGGAGACGGATGTGTATGTGCTCAGGGTGGAATTGGTGGACACAGTTGGTGTTCAACTGGTAACTCAATTTACTGTTGTGCAGTAGCGTCGGGTTTCTGTAATACACAAGGCGGTGACGCATATTGTGGTATTATTTGTAACTTTATGGATTCAGCGGCTTGTCCTCAATTTTGTGCTTTTGCATACGGTGGAGACACAAACTGTTATGGTGGATTTAGTTGTTATTACTTCAGAGGATGTCAACCAAACTGTAACTGTAGACAAGTTCCAGTTAATAGATTCCCTCCAGGAATGATTTCAACATTGGGTGGTGAAGTACACTACACAATGGATTCAGACAACGGAAGATCACAATGGTCAGGAATGGGCGGATGGATGAATGCTTCACATGGTTTCAATTTAGCAACACGTAATCCTACAACAGGCGGTCCTTATACTGGTTGTTGGGAAGGTAACAGAATGTGTGGTTGTTATGACATACAAGGTTGTAACAGTTATTATCCAGCAGGTATTGGTGGACAAGGTCCAACACCTTGTGATGGTGTTAGAGATCACGCTCACAGAGGTGGACATGGATTAGTTAGAATTAAGTTTGTATCAACAACCGACGATTACGAAATAGACTCAACTCCGTAGGTTAACAAATAGAGGTAAATAAAGTATATGGCAAGTTTAAAAGGATTATTAACTACTAGAAACCCAGCAGAGATGATTGAAAACAATCTCGAAACTGGTTACATTTATTCTTATACTTCAGGTACAAATTACACAAAATTTTGCAATGGTATTTGTTGGACAGCAAACGTTGATGGCACAGCCGAAATAGAAGTTTGGGGTGCAGGCGGATCAGGTTCAAGAATGTGCTGTTGTGGAGACGGATTACCAGGTAACGCAGGTGCATATGTGAAAAAGTCAATCACAGTAGCGGCAGGCGACACAATGACAGGTCAAACAGGACACAGTTGTTATGCTCATGATTTATGTTTTTCAGGATGTTCAGAACAATCAGAAGTTTGTTGGATCACAGCCGCAAACGGTAATGGCTGTATATGTTCAAGAGGTGGATTTGGTGGGAAATCTATGTGTACAACAGGATCATCATTATTTTGTTGTTTTAGAGCACAAGGTTTCTGTTACACAAAATGCAACAACGACAACTGCGGAGTAGTATGTAACGTGTGTGATGGACAATGGTGTTCATTAGGATACGGTGGAGATACAGGCAAAAACTGTTGCGGACAGTTTTCATGTGCTAGTTTCTTTGGATGTTGTCCACATTGTAAGTGTCAGTTTCAACAACACGTGGCTACACCAGCAGGATTATTTTCAGAAGACGGTGCATTGATCACGTTCCAAAAAGAATCAGATAGTACTCCAATGTCACAATGGTCAGGAAACCAATTATTTCAGTGGTATGCGGCACTTAACTTGGCAACAAAAACACCAAGACAAGGTACTCCGGATGCACACTGTTGGAGATCAACAAGATCTTGCGGATGTTACGAGATGCAAGGTTGTAACAATTATCTACCTGTGGGAGCAGGTGGGCTATCACCTAACCCATGTCCAGACGTAAGGGATCATGGAATAAGAGGTGGATTTGGTGGAGTAAGAATCAAGTTTGTTCCGTCAAGTTAAACATAGTTTGATAAATAAAAGTATAACAGGATAAAAACAATGGCAATAGAAAAAGCATTTACAATAGCAGTACCAAATGAACCATACGTTAACGACTTCAGTGACGGTATAACACAAGCGGCAACGTACAATGGTGATAGATATATTAAGTTTCAATACAATGCGACTACAGGATTTATTGTTGGAGTTATTGGAAATGGCGACACTGAAGAATTAATGGTTGCCAATGAAGGTCCTTTAATGGAAGGTCATCTTCCGGGAGTATTAGATGCAGATGCAGATCCTTTACATGCGGCAATGATCACAGAATGGTACACTTCAGGAGAAAAAGCAAACTACACAGAAGACTTAGGCACAACAGATGCTGAAGGCGAAGCAGAAACTTGGGAACATCAGTGGAGCGATGAACAGATCCTGTCTCAGATTTGGAAGTTAGACACAATTAAATATGTGAACAACGCCATAGTGGAACCAGACTTTTTAACACACGGTACAACAGCAGAGCAGTTTACAGACAGTATCACAAATCAAATAGCGTCTTGCACAACAGAACTAGCAAGAACGGGTGTGTACACTGATGCAGAAACGACAGCAATCACCGCACACAAAACTATGTTGGAAGGTTTATCAACAAAGTATGATGGTGTATCGTTTTGGAAAATTCCTTTCCCAACACAACCAAACTTTAAGTAATCACTTTTAGTCGTTACCCAGATTAACTAGCAATAAATAATTCTAGTTATGACAGACCAACGAGAAATCTTAAATCAATACGAGTTTGAAATGGAAATACCCAACGAACCGTATGTAGATAATTTCAGTCAAGGTATCACACACACAGCATATTATGCCGGTGATAGATATTTAAAATTTGCTGTCAACGATAGCACTGGAATAATTGGAGAATGTTTACATAGAGCACCAACTAAAGAATTACTTGAAACAAGAATTTCTCATCTTGAACCAGGACATACTGCACTAATAATAGATGGTGCAAAAAATCCATGGGAAGCATCATATTTGACAAGAGTATACAATCATGAACCAGTACCGTACTACCAAGAAGATGTAGGACAACTGGACGATGACGGGAATTCTATATCATGGGAATACAATTGGGGCCATGTGCTGAATCAGATATATTATAATCAAGAATTAAAATACATTAACGGTGAATTTGTGAAGCCACGATTTAGGGTACATCAACACACCAACGAAAAAGTTCATCAAACAGTGCTAGATCACATCGAAATGTGTGATAACGAATTGTCAAGATTAGTGTATGTTGAATCCCAACGACAAGCCATTGAAAAATGTAAAGCAGGTTGGATCAACATAAGAGATAATTTTCCACACGTGCACCATTGGAAACTAAAATACCCAGACATGCCATTAATAAAACCATAGAATCACTATTATAATCACATAAAAAATTAATCTATAAATATTTGTATCAAATGAGCACAGAACAAAAAAGACCTAAAGCATTTTTACTCAATGGCGGAATGGGTAGAATTATATCTGCTATACCTGCCTTAGAAAAATATCAAGAAGAAGGAAATGATCCAGATTTCATTATTGTGATCGAAGGTGTTTGTGATATTCTAAAAGGACATCCAACGTTGGATTCAAAAACATATGATATGTATCACAAAAATTTATTCCATACAAAGTTAGTTAACATGGATATTGTAAGTCCTGAACCATACAGAGTGCATGAATATTTCAATCAAAAATGTAATATTGCTCAAGCATTTGATGTGTTAATCAACAACAAAGGAATTAGAGACTTACCTAAATCAACACTGATATTAAGCAAAGAAGAATTACTTGCTGGAAAAAAAGCAATAGATGAAGTTAAAGAGAAATTAAAAAAAGAAAAAGTTGTAGTGATTCAACCTTTCGGAAGAGCAATACAACAGATAGACGGATCGTTTGTTGATAAAACTAATAGAAGTATTGAGTTTTTTAATTTAAAGAGCATTATTAAAAAATTACAGGAGAAAGATTTTGCAGTTATGTTGATGAGTGAATTTGGCATAGACTTTAAAGATGCTGGATTTCCAGATGAAGTAGCAATGCCAGAAAAAGTAGAATTAAGACATTGGGCGGCAATTATAAAATATGCTGATCAGTTTTTAGGTTGCGATTCTTTAGGACAACATCTTGCTTACAGTTTAGATACACCAGCAAGTGTTGTGTTTGGTGCAACATATCCTGAAAACACTTCATATGCTAAATCAGAAAATATTAAACACATAGATCTAGGTCAAATGACACGTGAATATGATCCAATAAGAATAACAATGGATGAAAGAATTAGTAGAAAACAAGAACAAATAATGGCAATGACACCTGAAATAGAAGACTATGTAGTTTCTGCAGTCAATGGTGAATCAATAGAGGACTAACAATGGATGATATAGAAAAATACAATAAAACAGGATATATTGCCGCAATAGCCAGAGGGCATAATGCAGGTGTTTGTCTTTTAAAAGACGGTGAAGTGGTTTTTTCAATAGAGGAAGAACGTTTATCTAGAAGAAAATATGATGGTGGACCATATGCATCAATGGTAGAAATATTGAAGTATACAGATAAAATTGATTATCTAGTTGTTGCTCACACACAAAGTTTAGATGACAGATCAACAGGTAGAGTAGATTATTCAGGAGATGATGTTTACACAGGTATAGCAAGGAAATTAGGATTAATTGACAGATATGTGCAAGAACAAAAACATCCTCAAGTAATAGATTTATCACACATTCATCACAAATTACATGCCGCTTGTGCTTTTTATAGATCAGGATTTGACAAAGCAGTAGCAGTGATAGTTGACGGTGCTGGAACTTTTATTCCAGTTAAGAACAGTATCTCTGGTGAAACAACTGTGTTTGAAGTTGAAAGTATTTTCAGTTGTGATTATCCCAATGATATTTTCGCACTGTACAAACATTATGGTACGGGAGAAGCAAGTCCAGGAGCATTTTATCCAGACTTTGCTTCTGATTCCATAGGTGAACCTGGTAAGACACACCAAGCACTGTTCACAGACAAAGCAGGAATTGTAAAAGTTTACGAAGCAGTTACACAGTATTGTGGATTCTCGGCAATTGAAGCAGGCAAAACAATGGGACTATTTCCATATGGTAAACCAAATGACATGGTTCCTAAACTTTTTAAGAAAGAAGGATACTATTCTTTATCAGATAGAAATTTTATTATACCAACATATCCCAATGCCTCAATAGTTAACAGTGGACTTTATCCTTTCATCGATGAAAATCCTGCATCAGATAAAAAAGAAGATTGGACAACATTACAAAATAGAAGAGATCTAGCATACGCAGTTCAAACAGAATCACAAAAAGAATGTTTGGATTTAATCTACAAAGCAGTACAACTGAGTGGTTGTAAAAACGTTGTATTTTCAGGAGGATACGGACTTAACTGTGTTGCCAATTATTATTATTTAGAACACTTAAAGAAAGACGGCATAAACTTTTATGCTGAGCCAGTTTCAAACGATGCTGGAACGGCAATGGGTGCGGCAATGTTGTTTTATTACAGTCTTACACAGTCTAAAGAAAAGAAAGTAGACGAACCAACGTTATACCTTGGACCAAAAAGAACATATTCAGCAGAACAGATTGAAATAGCATGTAATCAAGAAGGTGTTGAACTTACAGATGCAACCAATGAAGAAGTTGTAAAAATTATTACTGACAAGAATATTGTTTCAGTGTTCCAAGGAGCCAGTGAAAACGGACCTAGAGCATTAGGTAATAGATCAATATTATACGATCCAAGAGATCCAGATGGTAAAGATCATGTTAACAAAGTTAAACACAGAGAATACTTTAGACCTTTTGCTGGAACTATATTACACGAATACGTGCATGAATGGTTTGATTTAAGAGGAATGGACGAAACACCTCACATGATGTATGCAGTAAATTGTCAACCAGGAATTGGAGAAAAAATACCTAGTATTATTCACGTTGACGGAACTTGTAGAATACAATCTGTAAAAAGAGAACAAAATCCGTTGTATTATGATTTAATAAAAGAGTTTCATAAACAAACAGAATGTCCTATAATTTTCAATACGTCATTTAATTTAGGCGGTGAACCATTAGTAGAAACATTAGATGATGCTGTAAGAACATTAGTAAACAGTGAAATAGAATACTTGTTTTTACCCGAATACGGAAAACTGATAAAGGTAGCAAACAAATGAGTAAAAAAACAGCAATATTTTTAAACGGCGGTGCTGGCAGAATGATCAGTTCTATTCCAGCAGTGGAAAAATACCTCGAAGAAAATCCTGAAAAAGATCCTATATTAGTTTGCGAAGGTGGAACTGATGCTTTTAAAGGTCATCCTAAACTGTATTTTAAAGCATACGACAGTTGGCACAAAAACCTATTTCAAGAGTTGCTTAAAGATCGAGAATTAATTAGTCCTGAACCATACAGAATTTGGGAATATTATAATCAAAAATGTAGTCTTGCTCAAGCATACGATATTGCCATCAACAACAAAGGCATTAGAGATTTACCCAAACCAACTATAAGATTAAGCAAAGAAGAATTACTTATGGCAAGAAAAATGATTGCTGAAGTAAAAGACAAAACAGGCAAAGACAAAATTGTTGTGGTCCAGCCATTTGGAAGAAGTGCTCATCCTGAAAATTTAACTGAAAAACAGATGAAAGAAGACAAACAGCCAGACATCGCAGATGTTACTGGTAGAAGTATAGAACTAAAAAATGTTTGGAGCATTGTAAGAAAACTATCTAAAAAGTATGGAGTTATGATGATGAGTGAATTCCCATTGGAATTTAAAAAACACATGTCGTCTCCCGTGGCAACACCAATGAATGTACACATAAGAATATGGATGGCTGTCATAAAACAAGCAAATCACTTTGTTGGTTGTGACTCAGTTGGACAACACATTGCATATGCATTCAACGGAACTTCCACAGTATTAATAGGTTCTACATATCCCGTAAACACATCATTTCCTGATTCAGATAATGTCGACATTATTGACCTTGGATTAGAAGATAGAGTATATTCGCCTATAAGAATCACTTCAGATGAGTTCAGTGACAGAACAAACGAAGGGATTATGGCTATGGATGATCAATCAGAAGACAAAGTTATCAGGTCTGTAGAAAAGATGCTTAAACACAGTAAAAACAAGCAGTAATACCCAAAATACAGTAGTAATACAATAGTTCTAGATTAGGTAAATACACTATAATAAGGATTATTCTATATGTTTGATGTATCAAGATTTTTTGGAAAAGGTGACAGAAATACTCTGTTAATGAAGAACGGGTTAAACCTGTCTTACAATGGTCCATATTCAGTAGTTGAAGAAGGGTTGATTTTAGACCAATGGCATGTGAATACGTTCGCAACAGCAGAATACACAATCAGTGTGGATTACGACACAAACAATAAAGAAGTTTTAAAAGTACTTGTATCAGCAAGTCCAAATCAAAGCAGTCTATCAATATATGGTAGATCAAATTTAGGCAATAAATTAATCAAGATCGATAGTGAAGTTAACAATTCATATGTTAGAATCAAAATAAATCCAGAAGATAAAAGTGCCACAGAGAAATATACTGGTGCTAAAGTTATTTTTGGTGCAACATATTTTGCTACACTGAATGCTTTGGTTGGAGGCTCACAAGTAACAGAATAATAAATATGGATATAGCACAATGGCAGTAGTTTTTAAACCTTTTGAAACAGATTACGGATATTCATCACCAGGATTCACGGTTGATGTAAACGGAAATGTCACAGTACGTACTATCACAAATACATACACTCCTCCAGTTATTCCACCTGCACCAGATTTTAACATAAATGAAACTGCGGGTGAATTTACAATTTTAAACAAAGGAGTTGCAGTTGCCGGAGATAATCCAGGTATTACTGTAGAAAGAGGAACAACTTATACATTTGTTATAGATACATCCAGTCTTGCTTTTAACGTTTACAAACCAGATGTTGCTAATAATACCATTCCAGGACAGTTATATAATGAAGGATTATCTCATACCAACACAGTTACAGGATTAAATTTACAATCAAGCACGTTAACTTTTCCTCAGACTTGGGAACAACAGCAAACAGGGTACAATAGAACTGCTCAAGTAGTAGTACCTATCACAACAGGTACACCACTAGAAGGTAAAAAAATTCCAGTTGTAATTTCATTACATGATAAAGGATTTACTCAAGCAAACGGTATTACAAATGTAAACTTTATCTCAGACAAAATTTTAATTGCTCCACAAGGATACAGCAATGAATGGAATGTGGGTTATCAAACGTCAAAAGCAAATGACATTGCGTTAATTGATTCTATAATTTCTAGTTTTAGTCAATACGACAATGTGGACACAAGAGATATCACAATAATAGGGTATGGTAATGGAGCACAATTGGCATTACAATATACAAACTATTCACAAAATGCATCAGTGAAAACTATTATTACATTTAATGGATTATTAAATAGTGATCAATACCTTTCAACAGATCATACTTTTTACAATTACACATTAGATCCTCAAAACCAAGATAATTCAACTGTTATAAATTGGACAAGCGTCACACCACTAGGTAGTAAAAATATATTAATGTTTAATGGTAAAGATGATTTACAATTTCTTTTCAATGGTGGAACTATTGCTGGACAAGAATTTTACAGTGCAGAAGATACTGTGTATGGAATGGCTCAAGCAGATGGCACAATTGAAACTAAACTACTAGCAGGAACCACAGAAGCAGACGGAAGCCTAAGTTATTCTTATGATAATAATTCAATAAGAATGTATGCTTTCACAGGAGTTGCCAGCAATTTTACAACATATCAAAACTCTATTAGACAAAGAATTAACACATCTATTGCTACAAGCTCATATTTAAATATTCCAGTTGCAACAACTTTAACAGAAGCAGAAGCTCAAGGAAAACAATCAGGAACGTTAACTTATGCTGTTCCTGTTGATGCTCCAGATTCAATTTTTTATGCAGACTCAGATGGTACTCCTTATGGTACACTTACTGTGGCCCAGCCAAGTATTATTGGAGCAGGTGTTTTCAGTTCGATATTAGATACTGGCGATTTATTAGCAGAAGGTGTCAATGCAGAAATAAGATTAAAACCTACTGGATCAGGCACAGTTACTATAAATCCTGCCACAGTAGGAACAATCACCAACATGAACATCAATGCACAAAATTTATCAACCAGTGGTCAGGTTAGTTTAACACCCAATGCTGACGTAACATTGAGTCCACAAGCAGGTGGAACGCTCACAGTAAGACCAACAGACGTTGGTGTTGTACACAATGTTACAATAGGGTCTGTAATACCAAGAAATGGAACCTTTTCGACATTGAGTTCTTCGCAAGGAACGTTAAATAACACTACAATAGGATTAACATCTGCAACGTCGGCGGCATTTACACAAGCAACTGTGACAAACAATCCGACAAGTGCAAATGATGTTACTAAAAAGCAGTATGTCGATAACACAGCCACAGTGTTAGCGATAGCATTAGGAGTATAGAAAAGAATGGCAAAAAAACGTATTAACACATACAAATTTACACCAGGAATACCACAATCTGGAAACCTTTATCCCAATGCATGGGCACAAATCAATGCCAACAAAGAATGGTTAAAAGATGAATCCAATGCTTTCTTAGATTTTAAAATTACTCAAGACACAGCGGCAAATTTATATCCAAATGCAACATTAAGATATCTTAACAACAGAGAATATGTAAAAGCAGAAGCGGCGGCATGGGTGGCTGTACAAGTTGCTGGAAACATTGCACCGTTTGCCGGTTACACTGCCACAGCAACACAAATTAAAAATGATTTAGAAAAAGTTTTACAATCAGCATATCTTGATATGAGATATGGTGGTAATGAAAATATTAGAACACAATCACAAACTTATTATGTAGACGGAGTACTTCAACTGGCATCTGCTGGTGAACCTGAATTAGCATATTGGACAAAAGCCAAACAAATTATAGATTTATATATTTTCACAGGATTAGCATACGGCACAATTAATGGAGATGGATTATCACAAGACTCCACAGGATCAAATGCAGAAACAAATGGTAAAACATCATTTGCGGCAAACATGGCTGTGATCGATAATGTTGTGGATAACGGCATTTTAAATTTACCAGCACTATCAAGTTCTGTGTATGCGTTTGCCAATTTTACTTATGACAGTGCTCTATGTGAAAGAGACATGGGCTATAACATTGATGGTATATTAACAGACATAAGATATGGCGGAAATCAACAATCAAGATTTAATGCATCAACTTATTGGGTTGGTACAGTATCAGTATTAAATGGTGACAAACAACCTGAATTACAGGTAAAAAATGAAATAAAAAATATCATTAATAATTATGTGATACCAGGTGTTGCTTTTACGTCAAAACAATCACCGGTGGTAACACAACAAACACTAGTAGGTACACCAGGTGAAGCAGGAGCCACTGCAAGAGTGACTACTTTGTTTGGAATAATTACAGATGTAATTGAAAACGGATTAGATAATTTACCAACACAGATCAACAATGGAATTTCAAGTGTAAAAATTCCTGAAAGAGTGGAATTAGCAGAACTATTATTGATCACAAATGCTACATCGAATGCAGTTTTATACACATTCAATGATCCAGCAAAAGGCGCCACAACTTTTTACAGAAGAGAATTTACTACAAACACATCAAACCCAACAGCATTTGTTGATCCAGATTTTCCTAAAGCATTTCATGGCAATGACACAATCACCACTATATATTTAAATGCTGATACATCTGCAGATGATGTAACAGACCAATTACAAATTTTTGTTGAAGATGATGAAATAAGAACACGTCCATATGATTTTGGAACAGATGCAATTGAAAGATTGAGAGTTGCACAACCAGAGTCAATGCTTGATGCTGACTTTGAATATGGTCTTCAGCCAACCAAGTGGCAAGCAATTGCGACACAAAGAGGTTATCCTTCAATTTATGAAGTTCCAGGAACTGACTATGATTTAGCGTCAGTGGCATCAGATGCTTCAGCAGGAACATCAGGTATTGGTTCATCTTTGATCACAATAACAACAATTGGACCACATGGGTTTGAGCCTGGACAACCGTTTACAATAACAGGATTTGATAACTCAGTTGCAGGTGCAAGTAGAGCCGCAGGTTCGTTTGTGGTTAACACAGTGCCATCATCAACAGTTTTTAACTATTATGGAAAAGCAAAAGTTGGAACAGTAAATCCTACAACAATTTCTACAAATTTCACTCAGTTGAGAAAAGGTGATTTTTACACAGGTGCATCAATTGGATTTCCGTCATTCAGTATACAATCAAATGGATCATCAGGAAATTTTGTAACCAGTTTAGCAACACTATCAGGTTCTACAATTTTACCGTACACAGGTGTTCAACCTGAAATAGGAGCACCACTTACAGGAACAGGAATTCAGACAGGTACACAGATTACAGCAGTTAATGGAACTGGTGGAGCATTAGCATCTCCCACAGTGACAGGAGATTATTCATCAGGTGCAACATCAATTACTGTGGCAAATTCTGCAGGAATTATTCAAAACTCTGTGATTGACAGAGGTGACGGATTTGCAGTAACAATTATCAATGTTGTAGGAAACGAATTAACATTGAGTGCACCATTAAATCAAAACTTGATTGGTGATGTTACTCAGTACGCAAATTTAGCAGGTGTAAATTATACTCCAGCAGGACAGTTGGGAAGATTCGACATATTCAGAGTTGGTGGAGCATACTCTGTATCATTAGTGACTGGCGGCGGAAACGGTACTGGACAAGATTATGCTGTAGGTGATGTTGTTGTTGTAAGTGGTACTATTTTAGGCGGAGCAACACCAGCCAATGATGCTTTTGTAACTGTAGAATCAGTAGACACTGGCGGAGAAATTTTAACAGCATCCATCACAGGTACATCATTCACAGGCACAGGCACAGCATCAGCAGTGTCACCAGTGTTCCAAGGTGGTGCAGGAACAGGTGCTCAAATAAATGTAACAAAAAATGCATCAACATACACAGTGGCATTGAACAGTCCTTCATACACAGACGTGGCTACATCAGCATACGCAGGAGCATCTGGTACTGGTGCAATTTTTGATGTAGATGTAGACGGAGCGACATACACTGTAACAGTTGACACAGCAGGAACAGGATACATTGCCAACGATGTTATAAGAATAGCAGGTTCTACATTTGGTGGAACAGGCACAAATAATTTAGACATCAGAGTAACTGCTGTAGGCGGTTCAGGAGAAATTCAAACAATCAATGTGGCAGGAACAGCACCAGATCAAACGGTGAATTATGTTTCACCAACATACACAACAGCAAGTGCTGGAGGTGTAACAGCAAACTTCACAGTAACTAGAACAGGCACGGCATACTCTGCTGTGGTAACAACAATTGGTTCAGGATATTCAGGGGCAGAAACTCTTGTGTTTGCAGGAACACAACTTGGCGGAGCAACAACAGCCAATGATGCAACACTAACTATTGGATCTGTTGATGGTAATGGTGGAATTTTAACTTTCACAATAGCAGGAACATCAGTAAACACACAAACATATCCAAATCAAAACACAGGTTCAAACATTACAGGATCAAATGCTAGTTTTGATGTGGCAATTTCAGGAACTGGTTACACAGTAACTTTAAACACTGCTGGTGACAACTACGGTGTTGGACAAACACTTAAAATTCTAGGAACAAGTTTAGGCGGAGCAACACCAGCCAATGATGTATCAATCGCAGTTGATACAGTTACAGGCGCAGGTGCAAGTGCAATTGCAACAATTACAGCAACAGGTACAGCGGCATTAGAAGGTACATCAGGATACAAAGTAGGAGATCAATTATTTGTAAGTGGATCTGATTTAGGTGGAGCAACACCAACCAATGATGCATATGTGTCAATTGCAACAGTTGATGGCAATGGCGGAATTACAAGTTTAGCAATTAGTGGAACACGCACAGATGCCAATGTAGATTACACATCAGTAACTTGGAGCACTACGGGCTCAGGAACAGGTGCAGTGATTAACATTAACAGAACAGGTACAACATACACAGCAACATTCACAGGCACTGGTGCCTCATTTGCAGGATCAGACACAATTACAGTTTTAGGAACAGCACTGGGTGGATTAACGCCAGCCAATGATGTAACAATCGCAGTTGATACAGTTACAGGAGGTGCAATAGCCACATACACTGTGACAGGAACAGCAGTAAATACTCAAACATTCACAAATGTAAACAAATCAAACAGAACACCTTCAGGATTATCAATGAACGTGACACTGAATTCAGGTACATACACATTGGCAGTTGCTAACGGTGGTAGCGGACATGCACCAGACCAAGTATTCAAAATATTAGGTACATCGGTTTTTGGATCTTCTCCTACAAATGATTTAACATTCACAATTGCAGGTATAGATGCTGTGTCAACAGGTTTAGTTACTTCTGTATCAGGAGCAACAGGAACAGCAAACACAGGAACAGGTAATGCATTAAATGTTGCAGGCACAAACAGAACTCCAATAGGAGTTGGTGCTCAATTCAGTATCACAAGAACTAATGATACAGATTCATCAACTGCTTACACAGAATGCCAAGTGGTTCAAGAAGGTTCAAACTATGGTGTGGGTGATAAAGTTGTAATTTCAGGATCAAGTTTAGGCGGAACAACACCAGCCAATGACGTAACTGTTCAAATACAATCGGTGTCTTCATTTGGTGGTGTATTATTTAATACACACTCAGGAACAGCAGTTGGAGGAACAGGATTAAGTGTTTATTCTTCTGTAACAATTTCAGATCCAGTTTCACAAGCAATTCCATTAACTTCAACAATTTCTTATTCAGCATTGGCAACAATGAGAGTTAATTTCACAACACCACATGGACTTGTTCCAGGTAATGCATTCTTAGTTGTAATACAATCAGATGACGGTGCAAACAATCACATACTTGCATCAGGACCGTTCTTGGCAACTTCTATTCCATCTACAACAAGTTTAACATATCAAGTGAGATCACCAGGCGCTATTACAGATGCTGGTTGGCAAGGATCGATATATGGTAGACCAGATTCATTCTTTGTACACAGACCATTCGATGGTGGTGTTCAATTAGGAACAGGTGGTCCGGCACACGGTGCTCAAGCAATACGTCAATCTAAAAAATATATCAGATATCAATCAGGTAAAGGTTGTATGTACACAACTGGTGCTCTATTTGCTCCAAGTTATGACATTCTAAACATTACTGCTGATGGAATCAGTGCAGGTTCAACAATATCAGTAACAACAGATGATGTTGACCACAACTTACAAGTTGGTGCTGTTGTGAGATTAGTAGGTGTAGCAACATCAGGATATGATGGACAATACACAATAACAGCAGTTACAAATGAAAGAACATTCACAGTGATTGCACAAATCACTTTGGGAGGAACAACTCCTGAATTTACAGATCAACCACAAGTATCATTGTATCAATGGAATGGTGCAACAGTTAGATCAGGTATATTTGATGATCAAAACGGAATTTTCTGGGAGTATGATGGACAAAACACAAATGCTGTACAAAGAACTGCCACAAGACAATTGGCTGGTACAGTCACAGTTACACCTAATTCAAATGCTGTAACAGGTGTGGGAACAAGATTTAGAGAACAAGTTAAAGCAGGTGACAGAGTTGTAGTCAGAGGTATGACACACGTGGTATCAAGTGTTACAAATAACACAACGATGAGCGTTACTCCAGATTACAGAGGTGTTAACACATCAGCAGGTGTTAAAATGTGTGCTGTGGTTGATAAAAAAGCAAAACAATCAGAATTTAACAAAGACGTGTTGGACGGAACAGGACCAAGTGGATACAACTGGGACGTGTCTAAAATGCAGATGATTGGGATACAATTTTCATGGTATGGTGCTGGGTTTATTGACTGGATGACTAGAGGTCAAAAAGGTAATTTCATATTTGTTCACAGAATGAGAAACTCAAACGTAAACACAGAAGCATTTATGAGAACAGGTAACCAACCTGTGCGTTATGAAGTAACCAACGAAGGACCAGGTGCAAAATTAATTGAAAATATGGATTCAACACAAACCACACTTACTGTGGAAGATGCTTCATTCTTACCGCAAACAGGTGGTACAGTTTATATTGATAACGAAGTTATAACATTTACAGGTATTACAGGCGACACATTAACAGGATGTACAAGAGCGGCACAACTTACAAACTTTGCGGCAGGTGCCACAAGAAATTATTCAGCAGGTGCGGCGGCGGCTCACTTCAGAAACACTGGAGTTGTGTTGATATCCAACACAGCATCTCCGATCATATCACACTGGGGTTCAGCATATCTAACAGATGGTAATTTTGATGAAGACAGAGGATACCTATTCAGTTACTCAGGTACTGGATTAAATCTATCCACAATTAGACAAACAGTATTCTTAATGAGACTGGCTCCTTCAGTATCCAATGCCTTAACTGGTGATTTGGGAGACAGAGACTTATTGAACAGAGCCCAGTTGCTACTAGATGGTATTGAAATTACTACAGAACCAATCACCGGTGGTGGTGTACAAGGTCAGTTGGTTATTCAGGGAATTATTAACCCACAAAACTATCCAATTGATCCAGCAGATATAGGTTGGACAGGACTGCAAGGAACAGCACAAGGTGGACAACCAAGTTTCGCGGAGATTGCTCCGGGTGGTTCAGTTAACTGGAACGGTGGTGCATCAACTACCACTCAAACAGCAGACACTCAAGCAGAAATGACATCAACATCCAATCACTGGTTTAACCTAGGTGGTAACAGAAACTATGCTTACTTCCTTGAAGCAGAATGGGAAAACAAAGGACATGTGGTAGGTATGCGTGTTACTTCTGCTCAATTCCCTTCCAACACTGTGGTAACACAGATTCAGAATAATGGATCTTACTATTTTGTGAGATTTTCAAATAGACACACAGGTATAACAGGCGGAGATGCTGTAACTTTTGCATACGGTGGTGCTCAAGCAGACAGTAACTTCTTGTTCTTTGATCCAACATCATGGGAAGCCGCTGGTGCTGTGAGTGGTACAGAAGTTGACACAGCAACAACAACTGAATTTCCACCAGGATCAACTGTGCAAAGTGTACAGGCTAAAGCAGTATTTGGATCAACTGAATATTATAGAGTTGATTTTAACCAATCATTTACTGGCACAATTGCCGCGGCAAGTTCCGTATCATTTTCTTTTGGACAACCTCCTTATGCACAACCTGGAGAAACTATTTTCTCTTTCGTTGCACAACCTGGAGAAAGAGCGACATTAGGATTAGACAAAATCAAAGCATTAACCAACACCACTTTGGGTGGTAGAGGTACGTTCCCGAATGGTCCAGACGTATTGGCCATCAACGTATTTAGAACTGCTGGTGCAGGTAATGTATCATCTACAATTACGTTACGTTGGTCTGAAGCACAGGCTTAATGGACCAACTTATCAAACATATATGCGAGACGTGTGGGTGTGAACAACACTGCAAAAAATCGTGTGGAGAATGTCTAGATTGTCCAGACTGTGGTTGTAAGGAATGTATTAACAAAGACTGATAAGATGAATTATAATAGGCTTCGTGTACTGGAAAGAGAAAACCCACACAAAGAACCTGAACGATGTTTTGTTTTACAAAAATTAATTAAAAAACACAATTTAAAAAAAGGCGCTGAACTAGGAGTTAGAAGCGGCGAACTTTATTATTTTTTGTTATCTCATTGTCCTGAACTTACCCTGATTGGTGTAGATTTGTACGAAAGTCAACCAAATGGAAGTACTGATCCTCAACGAAAAAGAACATATGATCAACCTCATATGGGGTTTAGTTATGATCACTCACTGTATTACAATTTCATAAAAGAGTTACAAAATGAATTTGGAACAAGAGCTCAATTTATAAAAGATTGGACTTCAAATGCGTCTTTATTAATTGAAGATAATTCATTAGATTTTGTGTTTTTAGATGCTGATCATGGATTTGATGGATGTTCGCAAGATATTGAAAAATGGACACCAAAAGTTAAATCTGGTGGATTTATAACAGGACACGACTTCTGGTTGTCAGGAGTAAAAAAAGCAGTACAAAAATATTTTGGCAACGATTATAAGAAACACCCAGATCACGTCTGGATACATCAAAAAAAATAAATTATTTTTCTTCTATTTTTTGTGAATCGCCAGGAATGATTCTATAATTGTCTTCTGGATCGTCAGCAGTGCTCACTTCAGTGATGCTACCTCGATCAGTTAAACATTGAACTTGATGTGGCATTAGAGGTAAATTTCTCCATGTTTCGCCTTCTTTAAGTTCTTTTGTTAACAGAGATGCAGTTTGAGTATCTATCCAACTTAAAAGGAATTTTCCTTCGTTCACAAACCAAGTTTCATCTTTGGTTTTGTGAAAATGCATTGAGAATTTAGCACCTTTGCGTTCAAACACCATGATTTTTCCACAGTACTTGTCATTGGAAGCCCAAATTAATTCGTATCCCCAACCTTTATCTACTTTTCCTTCTTTATTAATCATTTAAATATTGCTCAACTGTTTTATAATTTATTGTAACATTTTTATTTAATTCAGTTAAATCTGCACAGGTGTAAGACTGATATTGTCCTGTGAGTTGTTGAGGCATTGGTATTGTTTGTATTTTGGCATTGTATTTTTTAGCCACAGAATCTGCTACACTTTGAAATGATGTTGCTGTGCCTGTGCCAACATTGTAAATACCGCTTACATCGTGTTGTAGCATTTGACAGTGTACGTTACACACATCATCCACACACACAAAATCTCTAAGATATTGATCACTATTTTCGAATAATTTTATTATGCCATTTTCTTTTGCTTGTTTTGAAAATTTAGTTACTGGAGATGCTTGATCTCCTTTGTGTTCTTCATGATCTCCATACACATTAAAATATCTAAATCCTTGAACTAATATTTTAAATTCTCCCATGGCTTGTTGAACAAATCTATCAAACAAATACTTGCTCCAAGCATAGGGTGATTGAGGATATATTGGTCCGTTTTCTACAAAACTGTTTGTGTTACCATACACACTGGCAGAACTAGAATATTGAAAATTTACTCCCATTGTGTCACACATTTGTAATAATTTTAAACTGTATTCATAGTTTTGATCCATGATTAATTCTACATTTCTTTCTGTTGTAGAACTAATTGCTCCAAGGTGTATTACCCAATCATACATACTGGGATCAGGAAAACTATTCATTGCATATTCAAATTTTGTTACTTCGTGGTTCATACTATCTAGATGTTTGCACAAATTTTTTCCTATAAATCCTTCAGCACCCGTTACACAAATTTTCATATCTTACACCATAGTTTATTAATTGATTCTGATCCTTGTGGCGAAATAGGTTTTAATAATTGATTATTCCAATCAGCAACGAAATTAATATTGATATTAACTCTACATCTTTCATTAGAACAAGTACTTCCGGTGTGTTCCATGTGGCTGGGAAATATTACCATGGAGTTAGCAACACTTGGAACTTTATCGCCATCTTTAAATTCTGTAAAACCATTGTTGGTGTTACAATAAAATATTGCTGTATAACTCAGTGGCACACTTACGTCACAGTGCATGCCGTGAGTCACAATTGTTTCTCTTCCAGGTATATTGTTTGCTTTTACTCTTATAAAAGTGTGAGGTTGAAGCACAGCAAAAATAGGAAAACACAGGTTCCATATTTCAGGACTTGTGGCTATGTTACTGTTTTCGTGAAATTTATGCACAAACTGTATTTGATATTTTTCTTCGGATGTTGCTTGTTCTTCGTAAACCACGTGATTTTGATAAAACCAAGGAAATCTATCACTAAGAATAGTGTCCATGATGCTTTTGAAATGTTCATCACTTAAAACATTTTTTAATATTATTTTATTATTTTTTATCTGTTGTTCCATGCACTTTATTCAATATATTTGTGGTTGAAAATCCCTTAACTGTTGGAAAAATTTTCACATCTGCCATCTCATTACCCACTGTGGTTTCTACAGTGTAATCTCCACCTTTAACAATCACGTCTGGTGTGTATTGTTTGATTGATTCCAAAGGTGTATCTTCATCAAACACAACAACCTGATCTACCCAAGGCAGTTCCATTAACTGTTGTTGTCTTACTAATGAATCGTTATAAGGACGATCATTGCCTTTTAATCTTTTCACACTATCATCTGAATTAATACCCACAATCAATTTGTCTCCTTGATTTTTAGAAAATTTTAATAATTCTAAATGTCCTTGATGTAAAATATCAAAAACTCCATTGGTCCAAACTATTGTGTCTTCTACATCACTAATTTGAACAACAGTAACACCTCTGTGTTGTACAACACTACTTGCACCTTTTAAAGCAAGAGAACAAGCATCTGTCATACTATATCCCTGTTCAACATATTTCACAATAATTGCTAACACTGTGTCTCCTGCACCACTAACATCTGCTAATTCAACAGCGTCACCAGTGATGTGTTTGTATTCATTATTGCCAACAACATGAATGCCGTTGCCTCCATCAGTTACAACCAACCAATTCCAATTGAATTGAGTTCTGTATTGATCAGCATTTTCAGGATTAAATTTTCCAAACCATTGTTCATACTCTTTCATATTAGGCTTAACCAGATATGCATCTTTATAGCAGTCAGGATTTTGTTTGGGATCTACATAAACTCTTTTTACTAAATGAACAATATCACTCACAAGGGTGTTAGTAATCACACCTTTGTTGTAATCACTCACCAAAACAACATCATCCTTTTGTAAATTTTTTAATAAATTTTGTTTGGGCTGAGATTCGGTGTATGGTTCTTCACGATCCAGTCTTAATAGGTGCTGTCCGTCTGGTCCAATCATACGTGTTTTCACAGTGCTGGTTACAGCATCATTACTGATGTATGATGTGATATTGTTTTTAAGCAGTATTTCTTGTATTCTGTGACCTGGGGCATCGTTGCCCACCGAACTGTAAAGATGTGTGTCTACGCCGAGATTTGATAGGTTTAAAGCGAGATTTCCTGCTCCTCCTATGTTGTAATTTCGAGAGTTTTCTTTCAGTACAAGAGTGGATGCTTCTGGAGATACTTTGGTACAATCACCCTGTACCCAAACGTCCAACATTACATCTCCAATTATTTTCATTTGATCAATTTTAACATTTTAAACACAGTATCCAATTTAATTTGATTCGTTTTATTTTGGAATGTTTTACGTAATCCTTGGTGTAATGGCTTGGGCCAGTTACCAAAAGTTACCCACGCATATCCATCATGTTCTGTGTTTAATATTGGAATAAATTCTTTTTCTACCACACACAAATAAGTATGATACAAAAAATTTTCATCATTGCTGACGAATGTTTCCATTGGAATAGTTTTTTTAATTGATTGTTCGCCTATTTCTTCTTTAATTTCTCTTTGAAGACCGTCCCATAAATTTTTATCTGAAGTTGTAGTACCACCGACCAATCCCCAAACATTATTTTGTTTACTTTGAGTTCTGTGTAGTAATAAAAATCTTTTTGTATCTAGTGTATAGAAGAGTGCTCCACACCCTACAATTTTACTGTTCATACAATTAATTATGTGACTAAGAGATCTTCCAAGTGCCTTTACGATATTCACCTTCGAAAGACAACAACCATTCTGTACCATTCCATTTATACTGTACACCAGTGTTTAAATTGGTAACAAATGATTCTGTGAAATTGGCAACGGTGCTAGGATTAGCACTGGCATCAAAAATGACTTGCCAATTTGTTCCGTTCCATTCCACAATGTCATTGGCTCCTGCAACTAAATCTATATTGCTGTCACCTTTCCATGCATCTGCTCCGTCTTCGTTGTTGGAATCGCCAATGCCTTTCAATAATAGTAATCTTTTACCATTTTGTTTCACATTGGATGGATCAAACGATGCAGGATCAACAATAAAATCTACTGAACCACTGGTCGTAACTGGTCCAACAATAACAGTGTCAGTTGGAATTGTGTCTTCATCCCAATCAATTAAAAGTTGGTGTGGATTTGCTTCATTCACTGCCACAGTACCAACCACTTGAGCATCAATACCTTGTCTATTCAAATAAATTTTGCTCAATCCATTTTTATAGTTTGGTATGGTTAACACATTGCCTGTCCATACTTCTCCACCTATAACACCTTTAGTTATAATTTGAGCAACACTGTTCAACACATATATGTCAACATTGATACCTGTTGTGCCTTGCACAGAATCTGTATCTTTTCTTATTGCTCGTCCTTTATCATCTAACTTGATGCTGTTTTCATATCCATCTTGATATGCTTTTAATTCAGGCATTGTTTGACTTAGATCTATATTACCTGATTGTTCGTTAAAAATACTTGTAATAATATGAGTAATCACTCCTAATTTTTTTACTTTTGTTGGTGGTGATATGAATATTGGTGTTGTGAATCCCAGTGTGGCAACATCAACTTCTGATTCTGTACCCAATGGAATTGTTCTTGATGAAAAATTAATATTTGACAATTCAACAACACTTAAACTGGTCCAGTCAATATAGTTGTCTGTGGTTTGAATTTCAAGTGATGGATTAAACAACATCATTATTTGTTCCATTATTTGTAACTTTTGTTCTGTGTTTGATGTCCAAATATCTGCATTCATTGTTAATGTGTAAGGCGTTGGCATCAATCTTTCAACAGTGACATTTTTGCCTTGTGTGTTTAGATATTCATTATTGTTGGCATCATATGCTCTTTCTCTAACGTGAACTTTACTCACAAAACTAGCATCAGATAGACGTTGTCTATCCATTTCTAATCCAGTAACATATATTCCCATTCGTGGCACTGAAGGTAATTTGTTTTCTGAATTATCTCTTATGATATGTCCAACTTGTCTGCTGATATCTCCGTACATAACCGGTATAGTTTTTAATCCATCACTACCGTCTTTGTAAGAAAAATTACTCAGTAATCTAATAATTTGAGTAATGTATCTTCTAATCTGTCCATCGTAAAAATGTTGCATTAACTATCCGCCTTTGGTTTCAGTGCTGTAGATAAACTTTGTCTTTCAGTTACTGATTCACCAGCAATCGTTGAAGTTTTAGTATTATTAACAAATGTTCCTTTTTGAGTACTTCTTGTGTCAGTGTTAGTTAGTGTCATACGCACATTGTCTTCCATTTTCACCCAACGTCCGCCATCGCTTCTAAACAATCTGTTTGGTAAAAAATCTGTGCGTAAAAAATAATCTCCTTTGTCTGACTGTGCTGGAAAACTTATACCAAAGCCGAACTGTTCACCATTGGGTGCAATTCCATCTCCTAACAAATATCCATTGTAACCTTCTTTAGACGGAGTTTGGGTTACTCTGTCTGCTAAAGTATTTTGTGTTGTTGTGTCTAATGTCGATGTATCAGTTGTGACTAATTCTGGTTTTCCTTGACTATCTACTTGTAAAGTATAAAAATGTGCTATGTCGTATCCTGACTTAGGTGCATCTGCTTCTGCTTGTTGAATCACAGCATTATTAATTTGCATTTCTTGTTCATATGTAGACAGTACGTCTCTTAATGTTTGTCCTGTACCTGCTCCTGCATCCTTGTCTAATATCTCTTTAAATTCTTGTGAGTCGTATATCTGTTTTAATTTAACTCTGTAAAGGTGTGGATACCAAGTTTGGCTAAATCCTTCTGCCGCTCTACTAATATCTTCCACAACATAAAATCTTTTAAGTGCTACATTGAAATCATTCAGTGCATATTCGTCTTTCAGATGAGGTAATTCAAACACATCACCCGGCATAACTTTTCTGCCCAATGTTTTAACACTACTGGTGATAGGAATTGTCATAAACAATGTGTCGTTTTGTAAGAACAATCCAAATTGACTCATGTCAAAGTCAATATCTTGCACATTGTATATGCCTCTTAAACTGTACACATCTGTGTCGTATTTTCTGTCTCTATTTTCTAGAAATAACATATCTTGTATGTTGGTTTCTTTCACAGCATCGTATCTTGGCTGGCTTGGAGTGGCATCTGCTTCGTCTGTATTCTTAGGTCCTAGGTATTTGTGTACAAAAACATCGGTACCGCCCACAGTGAACATTTCCACCACGGTGTTGTCTAAGAATGTGTAGTCATTTCCCTTTTCTGGTTTATAAAGACTTAATCTTGGCATATACATATATTTATCGGACGATAAATATGTATAAGGAAAACTGTATGAGCGATTTAACAACACAGAAACAAGAAGTGTATGACTATGTTTATACCAGCCTAGGTGGCGGTATGGTAGACGTAGAATTAGACCCTAATCACTACGAAACAGCCCTAACAGATGCATTAGATAGATTCCGTCAAAGATCGGACAACTCTGTGGAAGAAAGTTACATGTTTTTGCCTCTAGTACAGGATCAAAACGATTACACACTTCCAAATGAAGTGATAGAAGTAAGACAAATCTACAGAAGATCGATAGGTTCAAGATCGGGTGGAGGCGATGGTGGTACATTGTTCGAACCATTCAACCTAGCATACACAAACACCTATCTATTAGCAAGTTCCAACATGGGTGGTGTTGCAACTTATGATATGTTTGCTCAATACCAAGAATTAGTAGGAAGAATGTTTGGTTCTTTTATAGAATTTAAATGGAACACAACAACCAAAAAATTAACGATACTTCAAAGACCAAGACAAGGCGAAGAAGTGTTATTAGAGGCTTACAATTACAGACCAGATTCGGAATTGCTTAAAGATTATTTGGCAAAAAAATGGTTAAAAGATTACACACTTGCAAAATGTAAGTACATGCTAGGTGAAGCAAGAAGTAAATTTAACACAATAGCAGGTCCACAAGGTGGAACATCACTGAATGGTGATGCATTGAAAAACGAAGCCTTAGCAGAGATGGAAAGACTTGAAATAGAAGTTAAAACACAAACTAGCGGTGGTCAAGGATATTCATTCGCAATTGGTTAAGTCTTAGTTGACAATTTACTAAACATATAGTAATATACACTATATGAAACATCATCTTACTCCTTTATTTTCGGTACCGTTATATCAAACAGTTTTAGATCCCTTAGATCCTATTGAAGAATCATGGATTAAAAATTTAGAATTTCCTTCACAAAGTGTTGGGCTGTACAAAGCAGAAAACGAAGAACCAAAAAATGCAGGAATGCAAGTGTTGAATCAACCTCAATTAAAAAATCTTAGACAACAGATATTAAAAGTGATGAAACATTTTGTTAGCGATGTATTAGATATTGAACAAGATTTTGAATTGACAACAAGTTGGGTAAACAAAAATGGAAAAGGCGATCATATTATTCAACATTCACACCCAAATGCAATGATCAGTGGAGTGTATTATGTTGAAAGTGATGACACATCTGCTCCGATCATATTTAACAAGCCTTATTTTTACACAAATCTTTTTCACGACACAGTCAAACCAACTTTTAAAAATAAAAATAATAATCAATTCAATTTAGACTATTACGGTTTAAAGCCTAAAAAAAATGATCTGTATATGTTTCCATCTTGGTTGGAACACACAGTGCCGCCGCAAGATGCAGACAAAGATAGATTAAGTCTAGCATTTAATTTCTTTGTTAAAGGCAAGGTAGGAGTAGGAACAACACAATTACAATTATGATTATAGGAATATGCGGACTGATAGGTTCAGGCAAAGATACCATCGCTGACTTTTTAGTAAAAGAAAAGAACTTTCAAAAATTATCATTTGCTGACAAATTAAAAGACAGTGTGGCTGAAATGTTTGATTGGGATAGACAACTGTTGGACGGAAAAACAGATGAAAGTAGAGCATGGCGTGAAAAATCTGATGAATTTTGGAGTAAAGAAATGGGTAAAGATATTACTCCCAGACATGTGCTTCAAGTGTTTGGCACAGAATGTATGCGTGATGGGTTTTATAATGGTGTGTGGGTAAGTTTAGCAAAAAAGAAAGTTTTAGATAATCCAAACATTAACTGGGTAATACCCGATGTGCGTTTTGAAAATGAAGCCACAATGATTAAAGAAATTAACGGAGAAGTATGGTGGGTAAAAAGAGGACAACTGCCATTATGGTTTAAAATGTATCAGGACATTGGAAAAGAACCCAAAGATGTACATCCTTCTGAATGGGCATGGGCAAACACAAATTTTAATACAGAATTATCTAATAATGGCACCATTGCTGAACTTAAAAATCAGGTACAAGATCGCCTTGTTGCCAACGGATTCCTTCAAGGTGCAACGATCTCTGGCAGTTAGCACACACTGTTTTTAAATTATTAAACTTACAATTATTAAGATTACTGTCCACATGAAACACGTTAAATTGTTGTTTATACTTGCTGGAATGTCCACATTTATCACACTTTGTTTTAGTTCTATATCCAGCAATATACCATTTGGGTTGATAACCGCTGGGTCCTCCATGCTTCAAACACATCTCACATTGCTTTCTATAATAAGTCTTATTGCCTTTTTTATAGTTCACAGCACAAGGTCTTTGGTTACATTTAATGCATAATGGTCTCATACGAATGTATTTACCTGCCCTTTTTAACCCCTTTTTTAATAACACTTAATACGGCTTGATTTGACACATTGTCATAAATACTAGCAATATAAAGTTTTACACTTTAATAGGAGATAAAAAGATGGCATTAGTTTCACCAGGAGTACAAGTTAGTGTAATAGACGAAAGTTTCTACACACCAGCAGAACCGGGCACAGTCCCTATGATTTTCGTTGCTTCGGCAACAGACAAAACAAGCAGTTCCGGAACAGGAATAGCACAAGGTACAACAGCCGCTAACGCAGGCAAAGTGTACTTGATGACTTCTCAAAGAGAATTAGCAGAAACATTTGGTGATCCAATATTTAAAACAGATGCCAATAATAATCCTATCAATGGTGGTGAAACAAACGAATACGGATTACAAGCGGCTTACAGTTATTTAGGTGTTGCCAACAGAGCATACGTTGTGAGAGCAGATGTTGATCTAGGTCAATTAGAAGCAACAGCAACAGCACCAGCGGCAAATCCAGAATCTGGAACTTATTGGTTTGACACAGCAGTTTCAAAATTTGGAATATTTGAATGGAATAGTGCTTCAGCATCAACAACAGGTGGACAAACTTTTAGCAACAAAATTCCTCACGTAATTACAAGTGCAACACTTTTAAGTGCAGGTGTTCCAAAAACTTCATTTGGACAAGCAGGCGATTATGCAATCGTGGCAACAACAGATGCCAACGAAATGTTTTACAAAAAATACGATGGTAGTTGGGTAGGCGTAGGTTCAACGGCTTGGGTTGCATCAAATCCAACTGTGTTAGGATCAACAGCAACAGCAGGTTACACAGGAACTATTGGTTCAGGAACAACTTTCACAATCACTATTAACGGTGGTGCAACAACAATCACAACATCAGGTACAACAGCAACAGCAGTGGCTTCAGATATTTCAGGTGCAGGTGTTACAGGTTTATCAGCAAGAGTAGTAGGCGGAATATTAGCAATCTATTATGATGGATCTAATGACGCTGACATTCAACTTGGATCAGGTACATTAGACATAGCAATAGGTTTAGGTATTGCAACAGGAACATATTACGTTCCAGCATTACAAACTGCTCCGCACACTTCAGTACCAGCATTTAAATCAACTGATACAAATCCAAGACCAACAGGTTCTTTATGGGTTAAAACAACAACACCTAACTCAGGTGCGAAATGGTCAGTTAAAAAATTCAACGGTACAACAAAGTTATGGGAAGACATAACAGCACCAATTTATTCAAATGCCGAAACAGCTCTATACAATCTAGATAGAACAGGCGGCGGATTAAATCTTGCTGTAGGCAATTTATACATTGACCATGACACTGGATCAACTGCGTTAGAGCAAACAATTTTAAGAAGAGAATCTACAGGTTCAACAAAAGTTACAGGTACAGCAATCACAACAGGTATCACAGCAGGTAGCAAAACATTTACTATTGCTGAATCAATTGTAGGACAACTAGCATTGAACTCAGCAGTAACAGTTAGTGTAACTCCAACAGGAGCGGCAACTGATGCTGATTTAATAGCAGGTGCTATTAACGGTTCAGGATTCACAAACATTGTGGCAAGTGTTGATTCTTCAAACAGAATTTCAATTGAACACGACGACGGTGGTGAGTTTGAAATTGTTGACACAAGCGGTACTTTGGGTGAAGCAGGTTTCACTGGTTACAACTATGTTACCAAGGCAGGTACAGCAAACTTGTACACAACAAGCACTGGATTCAGAGCAAGTAACTGGAAAATTTTATCATACACAGCAAGTGCCACAGCAGTTACAACAACTGCGGCAAATGGACAATTATGGTACTCATCAATTGTTGATGAAGTAGACATTATGTATCACAACGGTACAGACTGGAAAGGTTACTCAACAGTAGCAAGTTCAGATCCAGCAGGTCCACAAGTTAAATCAACTGCTCCAACTACACAATCAGATGGAACAACACTTGTTGAAGGCGACTTATGGATTTCAACAGCAGACTTAGAAAATTATCCAACAATTTACAAATGGAATGCAACTTCGTTAAAATGGATTCTAGTTGACAAAACAGATCAAACAACAGAAAATGGAATTCTATTTGCTGATGCTAGATACGGTACAACAGGTGGTACGGCAACAGTTGCACCAACAGGTACTATTGTAGAATTATTAGCAAGTGACTTCTTAGACACTGATGCTCCAGATCCAGCACTATATCCAAAAGGTATGTTGTTATGGAACACAAGACGTTCAGGTTTCAATGTTAAGAAATTTACAAGAAATTATGTTGATGTTACAGCAAACAACACAAGAGGTTCAGACAGCGGCAGTTCAATGGCGGCTTACTATCCACACAGATGGACAACTGAATCGGCTAACCAAGTAGATGGTTCAGGATCATTTGGTAGAATAGCACAGAAAAAAGTTGTTGTACAATCATTACAAGCAATGTTAAATTCTAATCAAGAAATCAGAGATGATGAGTCTAGATTGTTTAACATTATGGCAACACCAGGTTATCCAGAATTGATTGGCGAAATGATTTCGTTAAACAATGACAGAGGCTTGTCAGCATTTATAGTTGGTGACTCACCAATGAGATTAACACCAGATGCAACAAGTTTACAAAATTGGGCATCAAATGTTAACCTAGCAGTGGAAGACAATGATAACGGACTTGTAAGTACAGACGAATATCTTGGAGTATTTTATCCATCAGGGTTCACAAGTGATAACTTTGGAAACAATGTAGTTGTTCCATCAAGTCACATGATGTTAAGAACTATTGCTTTAAGTGATCAAGTTTCTTTTCCATGGTTTGCTCCAGCAGGAACAAGACGTGGCGGAATCACAAACGCAAGTTCAACAGGTTACATTAGTAACGAAGGCGAATTTGTTTCAACAGCATTAAATGAAGGACAAAGAGATACATTGTATTCAAACAATGTTAACCCAATTACTTTCATAACAGGTGCTGGTTTAGTCAACTACGGACAAAAAACAAGATTTGCTGGAAGTTCTGCATTAGACAGAATTAACGTTGCTAGATTAGTAATTTACATGAGAAGTCAGTTAAACAAATTAGCGAGACCTTATGTTTTTGAGCCAAATGATAAAATCACAAGAGATGAAATCAAAGCTCAAGCAGAAAGTTTATTACTTGAACTAGTTGGTAACAGAGCGATTTATGACTTCTTGGTTGTGTGTGACGAATCAAACAACACACCTACTAGGATAGACAGAAACGAGTTGTACTTAGATATTGCTATTGAACCAGTCAAAGCAGTAGAGTTCATCTACGTACCATTAAGATTGAAAAATACTGGAGAAATAGCAGGATTATAATAGATAAATATTATAGGAGAAACAAATGAGTATATCTACACTATCAAAAATTACAGTACCTTTAGACAGTAACCAATCTGCTTCTAACCAAGGTCTGTTAATGCCAAAGTTACAGTATCGTTTTAGAGTATCACTAGAAAACTTTGGTGTATCTACACCAACTACTGAACTAACAAAGCAAGTTGTAGATATTACAAGACCTAATTTAAGTTTCGAAACAACTACTGTTGACGTGTATAACTCTAAAGTTTATCTAGCAGGTAAACACACATGGGAAACTGTTACACTTACATTAAGAGAAGATGTTAGCAACAACGTACAAAAACTTGTTGGCGAGCAACTACAGAAACAATTTGACTTCTTTGAAATGAGTGCGGCGGCATCAGGTGCTGATTACAAATTTGTTACTAGAATTGAAATATTAGATGGTGGTAACGGAGCAAACACTCCAAACACATTAGAAACATTTGAATTATACGGTTGCTATATTGAATCAGCAAACTATAATCAATTATCGTACAGTACAAGTGAACCAGTTACTGTAACGTTAGCATTAAGATACGACAATGCTATCCAAACTCCTCAAGGTTCGGGTGTAGGAACTGCTGTAGGCAGAACTATAAACACTTTGATTACGGGTGGCGGAGCGTAATTTTCGTAAGCATTTAAAAATTTAAAGTATCGAAAAGGGGACTTTTTAAGTCCCTTTTTTGGTTTTTAACACATCACTTTTTACAGCACATAAATACTGTACATGGCAAATTTACTCAAAGGTTTTTTAGACAATGTTCTTAAAGGAACACTCAATCCTAAAGGAAATCTAGCAGATTTCAGCCATGCTTCTAGACTGTATGTAGATGACAGTTTCAGATTAGCACCCAAGCAAAAATTTTTATACCATGTGGTTTTTAATATCAACCCAAAAGCGGCAATCACAGATCCGCCATTAAGTAATCATCAACGAGAATTGAACATGTTGGTGAAGGCAGTAGACTTACCACAATACACTGTGGATATGATTACTGCACAACAATACAACATAAAAAGAAAAATACAAACAAAAATTTCATATGATCCAATTAACATCACTTTTCATGACGACAACTATGGAGTAACAACTGCATTGTGGGAAACATATTATAGATACTATTTCAATGATGGAAATTATGCCAGTAAAGATACCCAAGGAAATCAATCCACTAACACAGACAGAGCTTACAGTAAATCAAATGTATTAAAAGAGAAAAAAAATACCAAAAATAGATTTGGGTTAGACTCGGATGCTAATATTCCATTTTTTACAAGTATTCAAATTTATCAAATGGCAAGAAAAACTTACACTTGTTACACATTAGTAAATCCAATTATACAGAGATGGCAACACGATTCAATGAACAATCAAGAATCAGCACCAGTACAAAATCAGATGTCGGTTGAATATGAAGCAGTATTTTATTCTAGAGGTAAAGTACAAGCCAACGGTGCTCCTGCTGGCTTTGGAAAAGAACACTATGACAAAACTCCATCGCCTAACAGTTTATCAGGAGGAGGATCTACAAGTTTACTTGGAACTGGTGGCGTATTATCAGGATTGTTTGGAGCCAACGATGGCCCATACACATACATTGGTAGTCAACTAGGAGGAGGCAGACAAGGAATAACTCTTGGTTCAATAATTAGAACAGCCAATAGATTAAAAAATGCAAAAAAATTATCTAAAGAAGGATTACGTCAAGAAGGATTCAACATCTTAACAGGAGCAATAGGCAGAATAGGAAATACTGCTGACCAGGCTTATGGTGTGCCAAATACTTTTATAGGCAGAAGTGCTTCTAATATAGGTGCAGGCTTTAAGGCTATAACAAAAGCAGTAATAAGGAAATAAATGTCAAACATACCAAAACAAAACAATGATAGTGGTGCACCAGTAAAAGAATTTTTCAATGAATATTTCAATGACACTATTGCTTTCCCTAGCAACGATGTTGATGCTGTTGTGGGTTATTTTGAATCAAGAGGATTTGATAAAACTGCCAGCATATCTACAGCAACAGTAATTTTACAACAAGCAAAAATAGACGGTGTTAAAGTTTTTGAATTGATAGACACTTTGCAAGGCATGGACAAAGTACAGTTAAGTTACATTGTTACAGAAATTTTAAATCACAATAGATCAAATACATCATCACTTGGTTATAAAGTTAAAACTGAAAACAGTCTTTCAGAAAAACGTAACATAGTAGTATAATCCAATGGCGAAATTCGCTCAAGGTAGATATCAAATAAAAAATGCAGACAAATATATTGGAGGTAGAACTCCTCTATATAGAAGCAGTTGGGAATTTGCTTTTATGAAATTTTGTGACGAAAGTCCCAGCATACAAAAATGGGCTAACGAATCCATAAGAATTCCTTACAAACATCCTATGACTGGAAAATTCACTATATATGTTCCAGATTTTTTCATTGCCTACACAGATAAAAACGGAAGACCTCATGCAGAAGTGGTAGAAATTAAACCTGAGAATCAAACACTGATAGAAAAAGTTGGAAAGAGCAGATACAATCAAGCACAACTGATTATTAATAGAGCCAAATGGGCTAGTGCTCAGATGTGGTGCAAGAACAAAGGATTCCGTTTCAGAGTAATCAACGAAAAAGATATCTTCCATGGCGGTAAAAGATGAGTGTTCTTAAAATAAAAGAATGTGCGTGGCCTTGGATTAAAAGTTTTAGAACATACATAGACATTGGTGCTTTCGACGGTGACACATCTGCTCCATTTGTAAAAGATTTCAAAAAAGTGATAGCATTCGAACCCAGTCCTTTAACATTTCCAAAAATTCCAGACACAGTTGAAAAATACAATGTTGCTTTAGGCAATCAACATGAGATAAAAACACTTAAAATTCCTGGCGGAACTGGAAATCCTGTTCATGGTAGTCTTGTAAGATATGGTAAAGGTATCATCGAACACGAAGTTTCTGTAAAATGTTTAGACGATTACAATTTTGAAGACGTGGATTTTATAAAAATAGATGTGGAATGGTACGAATTAAAAGCATGTCAAGGTGCGGAAAACACAATTAAAAAATATATGCCTACCATAATGTTTGAAAACAAAAGAAATGAAGCAGATAACTGTATGAGATATTTGCAAACACTGGGATATCAAATCAAAAAGTACAAGTCAGAGACCATAGCCTACACTAAATAAAAATACATATATTATGACCAAAAAATTAGAAGAACTGCTCAACCTTCCAGAATCACAAGAGATAGTGAAAGAAGAACAAGAAAAAGCACAGGCAGAAGATAAAAAAACAGAAAAGAAAAGCAAAAGTATTGAACAACAACAAACCACAATGCGAGACATTGCCGAGTTTGACAAAATTGCGGCGGCATTACCAAAAGTTGATGGCTTAGGAGAATTAGGAGATTCAGAACTGGATGATGTTGGCACACGTGCTATCACTGCCTATGAAGATCTTATGGATTTGGGTATGAATGTGGAGAGTAGATATTCTGCTCGTATATTTGAAGTGGCAGGCAATATGTTAAAGACCACATTGGATGCCAAAGTAGCGAAAATAGATAAAAAATTAAAAATGGTTGATTTACAACTTAAAAAACAAAAACAGGACCAAAAACAGGGCGATTCCGACACAAATGTAGTACAAGGAGAAGGATATGTAATATCTGATCGCAATAGTTTATTGGAGAAACTTAAAAACATGGATAAATACAACGATGACAAGTAAATTACAACAGTACCTAGCAGAAAGCACAAAAACATACCCTTTTAAAATAGGTGTAGCAGGCGATTTGCCAGAAGGTTTCGCTGACCATTTAGAATCAGCATTAGAAAAATTTGTAGTTGTTAAAATGAGCAACGGCAAAAAAACTCCAATACAACAAAGACCATTGGATTTTCCTGCTCTTGAAAATGAAAGAACAACTTACTTTGAAACAGAATTACAATACCCAACAACTCCACAAGTTTTACACCAAGTCATTAAAACTTACTGTAACATGCCAGAAAGTCATATCATAGTAAGAAATCCTAATGAACCACAAGAAGCATATCAAGAAGAAAAATCAGATGCACCTTACGAAGCAAAATTAAACAGTGCATATGAAGATAGCAAAGACGAACAAAAAACAGTGGGCAATTCAAGAGTTATGGATTTATTAAAAGAATTAGAAAAAGCACGTAAAGAAAGAAATGCACCAGACGCCGCAGGCGAAATTAAAGCACCAAAAGATGGTGGAGCAACTGAAAATGCAGGCGACAGCAAAAACACAATGTCACCTATTTCAGGCAAGTCGAAAGGTAAATAGTAACATGGACATAAGAGATTTTTTAACAAAAATAGATGCTATTCAAAGCAAAGAGCAAATGAAAGAAGATGTAAAAAAAATACATCTTAACGAAGCATCACAAGTAATGTTGTATGGAGATACTCCAGAAGACATGAATGCTATTGCACAAATTTTTAAAAACGCAGGAGTAACTCCTCCAGCACCAGTTGAAGGTCCAACACCAGAACCAGAAGCAGAAGCAGAAGTAAAAGCAGTTGAAGAAGTTCCTGGAAAAGCATCAACAACACCTGAGCCAGAGTATAAAGATACTCAATACATGACAAAAGATTTATCAGGCGGTATAAACAAGATCAAAAAAACATATCCTAAAGTTGCAGACGGAGATAATCCAATGGCATTTGAAAAAACTGAAGAGGAAGTTCACTCTTCTATCAAAGAAACTTTGCTACAAGCCTACCAAGACTTTAAGAAAAACGCATAGTCAAAAAGCAATTCTCCATCAATTTTCAGCATAAGTATTGTATATGAGTAATAAAAGTTTAGATGGCGTCCTTACCAAAAAAGCACACCAACGAGAAAAATTTACAGAAGAACAAATAGCAGACTTAGTGCATTGTTCAGATCCTGTAACAGGATACGATTATTTTGCAAAAAAATTCTTTTTTATACAACACCCTGTAAGAGGAAAATGTGTATTCGAACCCTTTGAATACCAAACAAAGTTGTTATCAAGTTATCATAATTTTAGATTTAATATCAACATGCTACCAAGACAGAGTGGTAAAACTACAACTGCCGCTTGTTATCTTTTATGGTATACAATGTTTCATCCGGATCAAACAATACTAATTGCCGCACACAAATACACAGGTGCTCAAGAGATTATGCAACGTATCCGTTATGGATACGAACTATGTCCTGATTATATCAGAGCTGGTGTAACAAACTACAACAAAGGATCTATGGAATTTGAAAATGGATCAAGAATTGTTTCAGCAACCACAACAGGAAACACTGGTAGAGGTATGTCAATATCTTTGCTGTACTGTGATGAGTTTGCATTTGTTAACCCAGGAATAGCACAAGAGTTTTGGACTTCTATTTCTCCAACACTGGCAACTGGAGGACGTGCAATTATTACAAGCACACCCAATTCAGATGAAGATGTGTTTGCAACAATATGGCGTGAAAGTCAAAACAAATTTGATGAACATGGTAATGAACAAACATTAGGAATAAATGGATTTCATGGATACACCGCATCGTGGGACGAACATCCAGACAGAGATGAAGAATGGAAAAAACAAGAGTTAGGACGTATTGGTGAAGAAAGATTTAGACGTGAATATGGTTGTGAGTTTTTAGTTTATGATGAAACTCTAGTAAACAGTCTAGTTTTAACAACGTTAGAAGGAAAAGAACCCACACTCAATATGGGACAAACACGTTGGTATAAAAAATTAGATGCTAACGCAACTTATGTGGTGGCACTGGATCCAGCAATGGGAACAGGTGGCGACAATGCCGCAATTGAAGTTTTTGAATTACCGTCATACACACAGGTAGCAGAATGGAAACACAACACAACTCCTATTCCGCAACAAATAAGAATCATGCGTGATATTTGCAATCACATAAAAGACGAAACGAATTCTGCAGGATCAAACATCTATTGGAGTGTGGAAAACAACTCAATAGGAGAATCAGCACTGCTGGTGATAAACGATTTTGGTGAAGATTCTATCCCTGGATTGTTTGTTTCAGAGCCTATTAGAAAAGGTCACATAAGAAAGTTTAGAAAAGGTTTTAACACAACACATAAATCAAAAATCACTGCTTGTTCTAGATTAAAAAATATGATTGAAAAAGAAAAACTTAAAATAAACAGTAAACCGTTAATAAGTGAATTAAAAAGTTTCATTGCTTCGGGCTCGTCATTCAAAGCAAAATCAGGTCAAACAGATGATCTAGTCAGTGCTACTTTGTTGATTATGCGTATAATCAGTGTGTTAAAAGATTGGGATCCAAAAATCTATGCATCATTCAGTCAAGCAGACGAAGATACAGCAGACAGAGTCATGCCAATGCCTATATTTGTAAGCCACTAACAGATAAATATATTATATGAACTTAAATGTTATAGCAAAAGACCTTTTTAACAAGATTAGAGGACAATTTCCACAGGTTACATTAGGCAATTCAAGTGGACAAGCAACCACTGAGCCCACTGAAGCAAGGTTTTTTGACTTCGATTTCAAAGAGAGCGGAAACACCCTAGGAAAGGTAAGTATTAGTATTAGTGAGGAAGATGGGCTGGTTGTAATGCACAGCAAAGACTTTGTTGAACAGTCAGATGAGCCATTAAAACACGGTTGGTACAACTTTTTAAAAGAATTAAGAAGTTTTGCTAAAGCAAGAGTGCTTGGGTTTGATACAAGAGATATCACAAAAAGCAATCTTGAAAAAAGAGACTATGATTTTTTAGGACAAGGTAAAGAGGTAGAAACAGTGAGCGAATCAAATTTATACGGTACAACAAAAACAAGTTTTCAAACAGTTGGTGAAGCAAGACTAGTAATCAAACATTCAGCACCTGTGAATCCAGCAGTAGCAGGCGGACGTACTCACAGAATAGAATCTCTTTTTATAGAAAGCAACGCAGGCGAAAGATTCAAATATCCAATCAAACATTTGAACGGTGCTAGAGCAATGGCTCGTCACGTATCAGAAGGTGGAAATCCATTTGATGACTTTGGTAAACACATTTCAGAAATGAGTGCAGAGTTAAATCAATTAAGAAAATTCAAAACATACATGAACAGATCAAATGTTATGGCAGAAGGCTTAAAACAATATCAATCTGTTGTGGATGAAAGAATTGAAGAAATTAAATCAAGTTGTTTAAAATTACAAAAACAAAACAACTATAAAGAAACTTTTGAAAGTTATAGCAAATCAGAATTAGCAGAAGTTCCAGAAGATGTTAAAAAATCTTGGATTGATGAATTAACTATTAAAACATTTAACGAAGAATTACAAGATGTATTTCCTTACATCTATAAATTGGTTTCAGAAAGAACAGCAATAGAAGAATTAGGACCAACATCATTTGAAGCACATGGATACCAAGGTGGTGTTGAACCAAGAACTTTAAAGTACGATCTAGTTGGTGACTTTGATCCTGAAAATCCAATTAGTGATATGGAAATAGACAATGTTCAAAATTTATTATCCAAAGCAGGTATTTCAGCAGATGTACAATCTGATCCATCAAACTTTCAAGGTGTAGTTGTACACACAGATAATAATCCAGAAGAAATAGAAAAAGTATTAGGTGGTATGATTGAAACTGTGGATAACTTTCATGAGTTTGAATCAGCAATGGACGATATTGTAAGAGAAGATAACGGATTGTTTTCACAAGATGCAGATGCACAGGCAGACGCATTAGAACAATTAAATCAATTGATGGCTAAACATTTTCCAGCAGGAGTGAACGGCACAAACGGAATTGAAAGTTTGCAAGGCATTATAGATGATGAAGAATTAAATTCTGAAATTGAAAAAGCGGCAAATGAAGATTCAGATGCTTGTATGCGTCCAATAATCATGGATTACATTTCACAAAAAGACCCTACATTAGTTTCGAAAATTGAAACAGGCGATATGAAACAAGAAGTAGAAGCAATTACATTTGAAGACATTAAACCTTATGTGTCTATGTACAAAGGTGACGATGGTAAGATGGTGTATGATATTTTAGACAAAGATGAAAAATCTGTAACAAAATTTAATAATGCCAAAGATGCAATAGATTTCTTAAGCAAAAATTTTGACAAATTAAAAAAAGGTGATTCAGAAATTAAAAACGAAAACGAAACAGATTACGAAGGTTCAATGGACTATGAATTATCAGGTGATGACGGAGAAGTGGCTCACGGCACAATACACTACAAAGCAATCAATGGTGTGGTTGATCCAAACTCGCTAGAAGGTAGTTATGAATATGATGGTAATCATAAAGTTGATGATGAGTACGCAAATCAAATGATTCAACCAGGTGGCGAGGAACATGAAGAAGCACTGAAAGCCGCTCAAGAAGATTATGAGTATGAAGCAGGACGTATGAAATCAAAATTTGGCATGGAAAATCAAGACGATAAAGAGTTAAGCAACAAAGAAGAAACTGTAGAAGATTTTGTTAAAAGTTTCTTTGACTACACATCAAATCAATTTCCTAAAGGTGAAACAGCAGTATTAACTTCAGTAGAAAAGAAATTTGGCGACAATGCTGTGAAGACTGCACAGGAAACAATCCAAAACTTAATGGCAAATAAAGATCCCGAAATTGCCAAAATCAAAAAACTAGCAGGCGTTCAATAAAAAACTTTACCATTATCGGTTGACTAAATAGTAATATTAGTATATTATTTGACTTAATGTTATTTGTATATACTAATATTTTAAAGGCACATAACATAATAAAAAACAGGCATAATAAAGGAGGCTTAAGATTATGGCAACACTACAAGAGATAAGAGCAAAACTGAAAGAACAAGAAGTTAAATCAGGTAGCTCTAATACAAGAACAGGCGGAGACAACGCCATTTACCCATTTTGGAATCTAAAAGAAGGAGAGCAGGCAACTGTTCGTTTCTTGCCAGATGGCGATAAAGAAAACACTTTTTTCTGGAAAGAAAGGTTAATGATCAAATTACCTTTCGCAGGAATCAAAGGTGAAACAGATTCAAGACCAGTGCAAGTACAAGTTCCATGTATGGAAATGTACGGCGAGTCTTGTTCAATCTTATCCGAAGTAAGAGGATGGTTCAAAGATCCTAAATTAGAAGATTTAGGAAGAAAATATTGGAAGAAAAGAAGTTATATTTTCCAAGGTTTTGTAAAAGACGATCCAATCGGAGAAGAATCAACTCCAACGAATCCAATTAGAAGATTCATAATTGGTCCACAAATATTCCAAATAATTAAAGGAGCATTAATGGATCCAGATATGGAAGATCTTCCAACTGATTCAACAAGTGGTGTTGATTTTAGAATAATCAAAACATCCAAAGGTGGATATGCTGATTATTCAACATCATCATGGTCTAGAAAATCAAGACCTTTAGCAGAAGACGAAAACAAAGCGATTGAGAGTAATACACTTTTCAATCTTAATGATTTCCTTCCAAAAAAACCTAGCGAAGTTGAAGTTAAGGTTATGAAGGAGATGTTTGAAGCATCTGTTGACGGTGAAGCATATGATCAAGATAAATTTGGTCAATACTTTAGACCCGCAGGCTTGTCATCAAGAACAGGTGATCCAATAACTCCGAAAGCAGAAACTCCAGCACCAGCGGCTGAAGTGAAAGCAGAACCGGTTGTTGAAACACCGCAAGAAGCACCAAAGCCAACTGCTGAATCAAGCGGAAAAGCAGAGGACATCTTAGCAATGATAAGAGCAAGACAACAAAAATAATAAAGTATATTGTTGGGGAGGCAACTCCCCACACAACTTGAAGGTAAAAAATTATGGTGAAAGCATTTGACGTTTCTAAGTTTCGTAAAAACTTAACTAAATCAATCACAGGCATGAGTAGTGGATTTAACGATCCTACTGATTGGATTAGTACAGGTAACTATGCCTTAAATTATCTTATTAGTGGTGACTTCAACAAAGGTGTTCCGCTAGGTAAGGTTACTGTGTTTGCAGGAGAATCTGGTGCAGGTAAAAGTTACATCTGTGCAGGTAACATTGTAAAAGCGGCACAAGACCAAGGCATCTTTGTGGTATTAATTGACTCAGAGAACGCACTTGACGAGAGTTGGCTTAAAGCTCTACAAGTTGACACAGCAGAAGATAAACTTCTTAAACTAAACATGTCAATGATTGATGATGTTGCTAAAACTATTAGCACGTTCATGATTGACTACAAAACAATGTCAGACGAAGAACGTCCTAAGATTTTGTTTGTAATTGACTCACTTGGTATGCTATTGACGCCTACTGATGTTGATCAGTTTAACAAGGGTGACATGAAAGGTGATATGGGTCGTAAACCTAAAGCACTTACATCGTTGGTTAGAAATACTGTTAACATGATTGGTAGTTGTAACGTAGGATTAGTTTGTACTAATCACACATATGCATCACAAGATATGTTTGATCCAGATGATAAGATATCAGGTGGACAAGGCTTTATCTATGCATCATCTATTGTAGTAGCAATGAAAAAATTGAAACTAAAAGAAGATGAAGACGGTAACAAGATATCAGAAGTACGTGGTATTAGAGCAGGTTGTAAAGTAATGAAAACACGTTACGCAAAACCGTTTGAGGCTGTACAAGTTAAAATTCCATATGAAACTGGAATGAATCCTTACTCAGGACTTGTTGATCTTTTTGAGAAAAAAGGCTTGCTTGTTAAAGACGGAAACAGACTAAAATATATTGATTCTAAAGGAGTAGAAAGCAAGGAATATCGTAAGGTATGGGAAAGTGGTGGAGAACCATTAGACAACATTATGAAAGAGTTTTCAGATGGTTCTAATTCTATAGAAGAAATTAAAGAAACAAACATTAGCACAGAAGAGGAATAAGACATGGAAGGAAGTCAGTTAGTTGAAATTTGGCAATTTTTTAAAGAATACCTCGACAGGAAACAACCTGTTAAGGTAATTGCTGAAAAATTTGTAGATATAATGGCAGACTATGGTATCGGAGACGAAGAGTTTCGTGAGGCCTTGGGTGCAGATGATGATCTTGATAAAGCAATTCAATACTATTTGGATGCTGAATCTGAGGACGAGGACTTTTAATGGCTGGTTGGTATCAGAAAATAGCAAGAGATATTGGTGTTATTCCTGATGCCATCAGACACTATGAAGACGAACTAGAAGTAGCAAAGTCAGAAATTAGAATCAGAGGCAATCTTGAAAAAGCATCAGCAGATATGCCTGGGATTGTTGAACAAAGATTCAATCAATTACAAGAAATAGAAGCAGTCTTACAGTATATGAATATCGAACTACGTAGATTGCGTTCGTCACATTTTAAAAAATATCTAGAAAACTATCAAAGAGCATTGTCCAGCAGAGATGTTGAAAAATATGTAGACGGTGAATCAGATGTGGTTGATTATGAAAAAATAATTAACGAATTTGCACTGTTGAGAAACAAGTGGCTAGGTATTACCAAAGGACTCGATCAAAAACAATGGCAAATGACCAATATTGTTAAGTTAAGAGTGGCTGGCATGGAAGACGCTTCCATATAACACATTACCAAAAAACATTCCAATAAATATTCAAAATGAACTTGAATATTCCATCATACATCATCACAATGCAAGGCAATCAAACAAGTGAATTGCTATCTCAACAATGTTTCGATTCTGCCAAAAAATTTAGTATAGAACCAAAAATTTTCCCTGCAATTCATGGCAAACAAATAGACATTGAATGGGAAAAACACAATTTGAAAGATTTTAAATTTAATCAAAGAATAAAAAAATTAAGTTTGGGCATGAAAGGGTGTACGTTATCACATTTTTTATTATGGAAAAAAAGTATAGAAATAAACAAACCTATACTGATACTCGAACACGATGCATTAATAATCAGACCCATTCCTCACAGCATTGTTGCTAAATTTGACGAAGTGTGCAATCTTGATAGACTGAGTAGATTAACTACGGACTATGACAACAAAGTTCAAGAACATCGTGGAGAAGGTGTGACTGTGTTCATGAAATCAAGACCAATGGCATCAGGATTAGAACTGTATAATAAAACACACATTAAAGGTGCTCATGGTTATATTGTTAAACCACAAGGTGCTCAAAGATTAGTGGATTGGGTATGGGCCTCTGGTGCATTGGCGTCAGATGTTTCCATCAACAGCATAAGTTGTGTGTTAACTTATTCAGATACCAGTTATTGTCGAATAAATCCGCAGTTCTGGAACTCAAAACGAATGAAGGGCACCAATTCTTTTACCAGACCCAATAAACAAGATAAGAAATTAATGAGAGAGGCTAATAATGGAATTTGACAAACTACACATTGGCGGAGACTTACCTATTAAAAAATCTCATGTGATATTCTTCAGTTGTGATCCTGCATACTGGGCAGAACATGGACAATACTTGGCAAGAAGTACACTGTCTTTAAACAAAAAGAATCTTATCCACATACATGTACATATGATCTACGAACACAATCAAACACACAACTTAGAAAATTTAATCCAAGACGAAAATATAACATACACCTATGAAACTCACAGCGAAGGATTTTATGATCAGTTTCAATTAGCAAAGGATCACCCAAAGTTTAGTAGAGGACCAGAGATATGTAACACAAAATCAGACGATGAACTAAAAAGAAAAATATATCTATCCAGTGCTAGATTTTTTTATTTTGATAGATTTTTTGAAAAATTCCAACATGTTGTTCAACTGGATTCGGATGGTATTGCTAGAGAACGAATTCCTTTACACGAATTCAAACTGATTTCTTCATGGCCCGCGGCAATGCGTAAACCCAAAGATCCGAGTGTGTACATTGCTAGTTGTGTGACGCCTGGAATAGGTGAACCTGGCGATAAATTTAAAAAAGAATTATCACAAAGCATGATTGAAGCATTTAAAAAACCAATTTATTGGTTTGTGGATCAACATGTATTAAAGAAATTATTAGATGCAAGAGAGTTTGTGTCTATACCTTATAAATGGAACAGTTGGGGACTTAAATCTGGTGGAGAAATATTCAGCACAGCAAAAGGCAATAAGAAATATGGATTTAGATACAAAGCATTAAAATATGCATGGTTCGATGACAAAGACAAATTGAAATTTCATAAAAATATGTCGGACAAAATACAACTGGAAAAGATGCAACAAAAAATGGCAAAGAAAAATAGAAAAAATGACAAATCCTAAAGGATACATTATACATTTAAAAAATCATCAAAAATCTGTTGAATGGAGTAATCATGCACTTACAACAGGACAAGAATTTGGATGGAAACTAGAACTGTATGATGGTGTCGATGGCACAAAAGAAAAGTTAGAAGACTACAAAGTAAAAATTTACCCACACAATAAAAAATGTGTTAGACTGTTATCAAGACCCGGAACACAAGGATGTTTTCTCAGTCAATACAAATTATGGAAAAAATGTTTTAAAGAAAATAAAGAAATTTGTGTATTTGAACATGATGTTGTGTTTAAAAAACCTTTCAGCATTGAGCAAGAATTTTCAGACATTTTAAAGTTTGAAGGATTCCAACCTACTAAACCAATGCCTGTAGGACAATGGTGGGAAGGTGCTAGAGCATACTGTTTGAAGCCTTCTGGTGCTAAAAAACTGTTAGATTTTGTTAAGCACAAAGGAGCCATGCCAGCAGATTGGTGTATCAACAATGGCATATTGGATGTTAAGTTTGATTTAAATAACAAAGTTACATTTGATTCAAAAAAATTTAGTTTCACAAAGGATTTAAAATGAAAAGGTTAATATTTCAAGTAAGTGTAGGTAAACCTAGCAAGTTGTACACCACTTGTATCAACAGTGTGGCAGAATATTGTAAAAAATATTCAATAGATCACATAGTGTTAACGGAACCAAAACTAAAAATAAGACCAGATCCTTCAAGAACAGGTAGAAGTTTACAAGCAGTGGAAAAATTAGGTTACATGCCTATTTACGAGAAAGAAAATGCTTTTGAATACTTTGATAGATATGATCAAATTGCAATAGTAGACAGCGACATATACATAAAACCATCAGCACCTGATATATTTTTAGACTTAACACAAGAATATGACTTTGGTGGTGTTGCTGAAAGAGAATTACCGTTGACGCCTAAATATAAAAACAAAATTACCAAATACTCACGCAGTGCTTTCACCAATCTAAAAGACGTTGATTGGCATTGGAATCATTTAGGTGCTGAATTTTACAACATGGGACTGATGGTGATGAACAAATCGTTTGCCAAATACCTTAAAGGTCAAACACCTAAAGAATTTATTACTAGACCAGAATTTAAAGATTTTGTTGATGGTGTTGGTTTTTACAAATGGAGCACAGACCAAATGTTATTAAACTGGTTTGTAAAAAAAGAAAAAATGAAATGTAAAAATATGGACTGGCGTTGGAACTCTTTGTACACAGCAGTAACCAAAGACAGACAACATGAAAGTTTCTTCACTCACTTCTTTTTGAGAGATCACCTACCAGAACGTGGCGAAAACATAGAAGAGATATTAAAAAAAATATGAATATAATTTTACAACATTGGACAGGAGAACTAGGTCCTCTAGAATTGGCATCTAAAGCAAATATGGAGAATTATGCAAAATATTGCAAAGCGTCATATGAATTAGTTTTAGGTAATCAATTTAGACCAAAATTAAATCCTTGCTGTCAAAAATTAATAATGCTGGATGAAAAATTTGACATATATGATGATGTGCTAATGGTAGATCTCGACATGTTTGTAACAAAACACGTTAAAGAAAATATATTTGATATACCCGGAGTTGGATTAAATTCTGCAATTCAACAGACATTGTTTGCTTCTATGCTAAAACATAAAAAATATAAAACATTAATGGATAAGGATGGTCCTTTTTGGGGAGGAGCATTTTGGAAATTTACAAATCAGCAAAGAAAACAGTTAAGAAAATTTATTGTCGATAGTGAAATGAAAATCTTTAATGGAAATTTCAATGACGAAGGAATAATACATAGATTAGCAAGTCAAGCCAAAATGAAACAAGCAGATGTGTCTGAAGAATGGTGCTGGGGAAATTGTTTTCCTGGTTATGAAAAAGCAAAAATGATACATATTAGACACAAGTTCAAATTAGAAGGACCAAAAGTTTCTAAAATAGAAGTTTTAAATCAATTAAAAAAAGAAGGAGTTGTTGAATGAAGATATTAGTAACCGGTGCTACCGGATATATTGGTGCCCACTATGTTAAAATTGCGGCAGAACATGGTCATGAAGTGGTCGCCACTGATTTTAATTTTAATCAAAATAACATAGAAAAATATTCATCACGAATTATTAATTGGGACTTTCGTAAACCATCTCCAATGAAGATGTCGTTTGACAAAGTAGTGCATATTGGGGCAATGGGTAAAGTTCCTTTATCAGTAAAAGATCCTTGGTTATATTATGAAACGAATGTAGTTGGTACAAAAAACGTGATCGACTTTGCTGAATGTGATCACTTTGTTTATTGTTCTACTGGTTCAGCATTTGATCCTGCCGCGTCACCATATGCGGCTACAAAGTACGGTGGTGAGTTACTCACAAAACAGTTCAAAGAGAATCACAGTCTTGTTCGGTTCTATAATGTGTGTGGTAATAACGGATTTGATAAATTTGATGACGAATATTCTCATCTGATAAGAAAAGCGGCGGCGGTGGCTAACGGTAAGTTTGATACATTAGAAATCTTTGGTACTGATTATGATACTCGCGATGGAACTTGTATTAGGAATTATACCCATGTTATAGATATTGTTGATTCTCTACAAAAGTTGGTAGAAAATAAACCAACTGGAGTTATTGATTGTCTTGGATCACCAGAAGGTGTATCTGTTAAGGAAGTTATCGATACAATGTGTAACGTATCAAAGAAAAACCTACATGTCATCGAAAGAGAAAGACGACTGGGCGATATTGCTGTATCAACTGTACCAGATAAATCAATTCACTTCGAGCAAACTAAATCAGTTGCTGATATGTGTATAGATGCTTTGGAGCGTGAAGTATGACGTTATGGGAAAGCATGTTAGTAGACATTCAATCTGAATTTCAAAATAAAGAAAAGTTCTTACAGCATAAAACTATTTCTAAAACAATAAGTCCAAATCAAAAAGGTAATACATTAAATCATTTAAATTACGTAAGGAAAAACGAGTATTTTTTAAATAAAGTTTTGCCTAAAGTCCTTGATTCAAAAGTTGGTGACCCAAAACTATTCGAAGGATTCAGTCAAGGAACTGCTCAACATTGTCATTACTTAATGGTCATGCTGGAACATCTTAGTTTAGAGATTACAGACTTTGATCATATATCCGATATCGGTAGCGGGTATGGTAATTTCTATAGAATGGCAAGGTTGTTGGGATATAAAGGAAATTTTGATATTGCCGATTTCCCAATCATGCATGAAATACAAGAATACTATATTAACCAACATAATCTTGATCTTCCAAATTTTATCGGAATAAGAGATTTAAATCCAATTAGTAAAAGTATTCTTTTTGGGTTTCATAGTATTAATGAAATGCCTCTTTCTGATAGAAGCATACTTGAGAAAAAGTATTATCTTTATGACCATGTAATGATACTTTACAACAATAAGTTTGACGGCATTGATAATATGGAATATTTTAGAGATTTAAAAGAACGCATGAGCAAAGATTTTACAGTAAACATAATTCAAGCACCACTGAAAACTAACGGCGCTTTTTTTATAGGATCAAAAAAAGAGGTATAAGTTTTGGAAACACGAAACCCAAACGATTTATTAACGTATAAACGATTTGATGTTGTTGTCAAATATATGTATGCGTCAAATTTATCAAGTGAATTTTATAAAAATGTTTACAAAGAACATCTTGGAATTTGGAATGGGTTTACTGAAGGAAATCCAAAAAAGAGTGGGTTTGAAGATTTTGATAATGCATTTAAATCGATTATTAATAACACAGTTGATGAGCCAGTTCCAGTGAATCCTGAAGGTCATATTGCCAATGGTGCTCATAGATTAGCCGCCGCGTTATATCATCAAAGACCTATTAATACTAGAAATACAAATTCAAATGAAAATTATCCTATTGAGGCTGATTATAAAGTTTTTCATAAAAAAGGATTACAAAGGCATATGTTACAAAGAACTGCATTAGAGTATGCAAAACTTAAATCTAATACTCATGTCATATGTTTGTTTCCTATCGCTCATAAACGCATCGACGAAGTGATCAATATAGTTGAGAAACATTCTAATATATTTTATAAATCATCTGAAGTATTAAATGGCACAGGACAACTTGGTTTAATAAAAGAAATATATCTTTCTGATGGTTGGGCTAACGAAAAAGGAATAAGAAAAAAATGTAATGAGTGTTTTAGAGGAAATAGCAACGTAACCTTTCTGTTAGTAGATGCACAAAATCTTGAAACTGTGAAAGAAATGAAAAATGAGATTAGATCATTATTTAAAGTTGGTAACCATTCTGTTCATATTAATGACACTCATGAAGACACGATTCGAATAGCAAAAACAGTATTCAATGACAATAGCATACATTTTCTTAATAACAGAAAAAACGTTTCGTTTCCAAATTACAAAAAACTAATGGCTGTCATGAAACCAAATGACAATGAAATCATTACAGGTTCAACCGTACTATCGTTGTATGGTCTTAGAGACTGTAAAGATATAGACAAAATTTATTACAATAATCCACCGGCTGACTCTCATAATCCATATGTAGGAACACTCTATAAATTAACTCTAGATGATATTTTAAATAATCCAATGTATCATTTATATTACAATGGATTTAAATATGTGTCTCTAGATGTAATAAAGAATATGAAGGCTATAAGAAATGAACCAAAAGATGTTATAGACGTGAAATTAGCAGAGGAAATAAAATGAAAAATTTAATTTATCAAGTATGGGCTGGTGAAATGAGACCTGGTTGTAGGTACAGTGAAAAACTTTTTAGAGAATATGCAGAAAAAATTGGGGCAGATTACAGATTAGATATAAGTCCTAATATTGCCAGTAAGCATGTTCGTAAAGACGGTATGTATTTTGAATGGTTAAATCCTATGTTAGACGATTCATTCCTCGAATACGATAAAGTCTGTGTAATTGATCTAGATGTGTTTCCAGTTGAGAACTTAACTACAAATATTTTTGACGAGCCAATCAAAGACTTTGGCATCTGTACTGAACCTTTTCAAGGTAAGTATCGAGAATCTACGACTATAGGTAAAAACATAAACAAGAAAAGTGATGAACGGTGGGCTCAAGCGATCAAATCAAAATACGGTGCAACTATGCCTCGAGATGCTGACGGTTATCTCAAAGTTTATAATGCTGGTATGGTGATGTTTACAAAGAAAGGTATGCAACTTGCTCGAGAAAAGTTTGTACCTTTTAAAGAATATATGGATTATATTAGAGCCTGTGGCTTGGGTAGGTTCTACAGTGTGGATCAGAATTATTTTCATGCCATGATGGTAACGCATAGTGAATATACTGAAATGGATAATGGCTGGAATAATTATGTTCACGGTGTCCGTGGTCCTTTAGCATTACAAGATCCAGTGAATGATAGCAGGAACGCATTAACTAAATTTGTTCATATTCAATTAAGTAGTGCAGATTATTTTAGTGATGAACAATTATATCATATCACTAATTCAGCAAGATCAGAATGGAAAGTGGAAGGTATATTATGATAGTAGCAAATCTTAAAGAAGCAAAAAACATTAATGAGTATCAAACCTCGTTAAAACAACAGTTGCAGAAAGCACATGGAGAACAATACACAGATTATCTAGACGAAATTTCTAGATTAACAAAAAACTCTCAATCTTATAGAGAAATAGGAACGTTTCAAGGTGCTTCTACATCTACAGCAATGATGAATATGATCCCATACATCGAAACTATTGATCTTGACTTTGTTCATATTAATCCTCACAAACATATTTTTGAAACACACGCACAACAAAATCAAATAGAATTTAAAATGATTCAGACTGATTCGTTGAAATATAACATAGATAAAAAAACGGAAGTACTTTTAATAGACGGATATCATAACCCTAAACACGTGGCAAAAGAATTGGACAAATATGCTCCGTGGACAATACAAACTATTGTTCTACACGATACAACACTATTTCCAAGATTATGGAAATCTGTACAAAATTTTTTATCGTCTCATCAAGATTGGAAACTTGTTTATAGACACACTGTAAACGCAGGCTACACTGTATTAGGAAAGAAATAAAATGAGTTTAAAAGAAATTTTTATAAAAAACAAATGTGATAAGGCTACTAAACATAGATATTATGAACTATATGAAAAAGATTTTAGTGAATTCAAAAATCAGGATATCAAAATATTAGAAATTGGAACGTTCAAAGGTGAAAGTACTCAATCCTGGATTGACTATTTTGATAAAGCACAAATCTATACAGCAGACACATTTGAAAGAGTTACGCCAGACAAAATTCCCGCTCTAAAAAACAACCGTGTACAATGGTTCAAAGTTGATAGTACTTCACTAAATTGTAAAGAAAATTTTAATAATTTAGGTATTCAGTTTGATTTTATTATTGACGATGGACTACACACTCCCGAAGGACAAAGACTAACTTTTGAAAATTTAATTGACTTTTTAAAACCTACAGGATCATATTATATAGAAGATGTTTGGATGTTAAACAAAGGAAATAATATGTCGCATTGGTGGGTTAAAAAACATTCAAAAGAGTTTACTATGGAAAAATTTAATAAATTAATCGATTCAATTAGTAAATTTAAAGTAACAGAACACGATTTCAGTAGTTCTAAAATTCCTGACAGTTACATATTAAAGATTAAAAAATGAAAGCATTTATTATAACTCTGATGAAAGATGTTTGGAGTTTGTCATATGCTGAACGTTGCTTACAAAGTATCCAAGACACAGAAAGTGATATCGAAGCCACACTGTTCGATGCCACAACTCCTGAAACAATTTTTCCTGTTGCATGGACTTGGCCCACAGGCAAGAAGATCACTTGTTCAAAAACAAATTTATTGTTAACACCCTACAAAACATATGACAATAATAAACGTATAGCCGCGGCACAAAGTCATTACAAACTCTGGAAACATTGTGTTGGTATTAATGAACCTATTATGATATTAGAACATGATGCAATATTCACACACAAATTTGAAGCACCTAGTACAACTTTAAATGTAGGAGCATACAGCATAAATGATCCTAAGGGTGCAACATTCAAATCAAAAGACTATTCCAATAAGGTAAAAGAAGGATTTAACACAGTGCCTTGGGTAGCACCAGAAAATATTCCTCAAGGACTGCCAGGACACTCGGCTTATGTGATCACACCCTGGGCGGCTCGAGACATAATTGAAAAACAAGACAGCATAGGGTGGTGGCCCAACGATGCCATAATGTGTAAACAATTATGTGAATGGTTGTATGTGTACAAACCTTTTTTTACCAAAACACAAGGCACCAAATCTACTACTTCACTGTAAATTTGCCAATAAATATTTCAATATGAAAGTTTATGTAGGGTATGACACTAGAGAAGATATTGCATATCAAGTATGTGAGCATTCAATTAACTCACATTCACCAGACACAGAAATTGTGCCATTGAATCAACAAACATTACGACAAGACAAGTGGTACTGGAGAGAACTGGACCATTTGGCTTCAACAGAGTTTACATTCACAAGATTTTTAATACCAGCATTAGAAAATTATAAAGGTTGGGCATTGTTTTGCGATTCGGATATAATCTTTTTAAAAGATATCAAAGAACTTTTTAGCCAAGCAGATGAAAAATATGCTGTGATGTGTGTAAAACACGACTACACTCCTAAACCAGGAATTAAGATGGATGGGCAAAAACAAACTGTGTATCCAAGAAAAAATTGGAGTTCTGTTGTGCTGTACAACTGTGGACACAAATCAAACGAAAAATTAACAGTGGATTTAGTAAACAATCCTAATTATGATGGAGCATATTTTCATAGATTTTCATGGTTGAAAGACGAAGAAATAGGCTCGCTGGATCACAGTTGGAATTGGCTTGTGGGTTGGTACAAAACTCCACAAGATGGTGAGCCCAATGCCTTGCACTACACGGAAGGCGGACCTTGGTTCAAAAATTATCGTAATTGCGAATACGGTGATGTTTGGAAAAAATACCTTAACACAATGATGAACAGTGAATGATATGCACTATTACTTTGATGGTCAGGATGAAATACTACAACATTGGAACAGCGGTTTAGGCGCTCATTATCTTCCATGGGAAAATATTAAAAGTACACCAATAGAAAACACAGTTAGTTTTAGAAGTCTTGCCAAAAGAAAAATAATCAGAGAGTGTATAAAGACAGGTAGACCATTTTATTATATCGACACAGGATATGTGGGTAATCTTATAAAAAAGAAACTGTATCATAGAATTGTAAAAAATGATGTGCAACACAGTTTGGTGTTTGATGTGCCTGACGATCGTTGGAGGAAGATACAATCAAGAAGTCCTGAATTAGAATTTGTTGAATGGCGTAAAAATCACAAAGGTAAAATTTTGTTAGTTGTGCCAAGCGAAAAGCCTTGTAAATATTACAACATCAGCAGAGACCAGTGGGTTGCTGAGACCATAAACACATTAAAAAAATATACTGATAGAGAAATTATTATAAGAGATAAAGGCAAAAGGTATCAGAGAGTTGGTGAAGGCAGTGTGCCAAAATTCTTAATCAAAGAAAAAATTTATGCCACAGTAACTTATCAATCCATAGCGGCTATTGAAAGTGTGTGTGCAGGTGTGCCAGCATTCACTATGGAAAAAACTGCGGCAGACAGTGTAGTATCACAGGATTTAAGTAAGATAGAATCACCATTTTATCCAAACAGAGACCAAATACACAAATGGCAACATTGGTTGGCATACTGTCAATATCATATCAGTGAACTTGGTAGTGGTCAAGCAGTGCGGATAATGAAGGAACACGGACTATTATGATAAGTGTTGTAGGTTATATGAAAGTTATTCCGCCTGGAAATAAAAAACCACAAAAGCCTTTGATAATAAAAAACTTTATTGAAGGTGTGAATAGATGCGGAGATAAAGGGATAATAAGTAATTCTTGGACACTGATTCCAGCAGATGTTTCTGTGTTGCAAGGATTTGTGCATCAGCAACCTCAAACACACAGACATCTTATGTTGAGAAAAACTGTGTTTGAACAACAGCAAAAAAGAAACAAACGCACCATGATTGTGGATTCAAGTTTATTTTTGTATGCTGATCCTACTCAATCAAAAAATTATTTACGTTATGGTTATGATGGAATTTTTCCTAACACAGCAGAATATTGTTATGATAATCCAGACCCATTGCGTTGGGAAGTAATTAAAAAAGATTTAGGTATAGATTTAAAACCTTGGAGATTGGGCGGAGGCAAATACATTTTAATCTGTTGTCAAAGAGATGGCGGATGGAGCATGGGAGGATTAAAAGTAAATGTTTGGTTGCAACACGCAATTCAACAAATAAGAAGTTTTACAAAAAAAGAAATTAGAATAAGATTTCATCCAGGAGATAAATCATCTAAACAATGGGTTTCTCTTGTAAGACAATGGATAAACAGTGGACAATCAACTTATCAAAACATTGTAATCAGCGGTGCTAAGAATTTAATAGACGAATTTGCTCATGCTCATGCAGTTGTTGGTCATAATTCAAGTCCAACTGTGGCATCAGTGATAGAAGGTATACCCACATTGGTAACAGATCCAGATGGTGCTCAAATCAAAGGTGTTAATTTAGAAAAATGGCAAGATATAGAATCTCCTAAAGAGTTTGATAGAGAACTATGGATCAGACGCATAGCACAGATCCATTGGACCTTAGATGAAGTAAAACAAGGTTTAGCATGGAAACATTTAAGGAATTACGTAAAATGATTACTGCATTAACAACATTTCATAAAGCAGGATTAGACTTGTACGGACAAAGATTCATAGACAGTTTTGCAAAAAATGTTGATAAGAAAATCAAATTGTTAGTGTATGCAGAAAATTGTACACCTGTAAATCCAGACATAAATCAAATAACAATTATAGATTCAAAAGAATTAGTTAAGTTAAATCAATTTAAATCACGTTGGGGCAATGTGCCTAAAGCAAATGGTGAATGTCCGTTTCCAGAAAAACGTCCAAGAGATCATCATAAAAAATTTAAGTGGGACGCAGTACGTTTTGCTAACAAAGTGTATGCAGTGTTTGACGCTGTTGAAAGAAATAACGACAAGTGGACTGTGTGGATTGATGGAGACACATATGTGCATTCCCCTATCAATTACGAACAATTTCAACAACTACTTCCAAGCGATAAGTGGATAACATTTGTTGGAAGAGGTAAAGGATCACAAACTTGGCCCGAGTGTGGATTTTATGGTTTGAATACTGAACACGATACTTGTAAAAGATTTTTAAATGAATTTGAACGTATGTACCAAGATGCAGACAACGGAATATTCAAACTAGATGAATGGCATGATAGTTATGTGTTTGGTAAGATACTAAATCAGTTAATGCCTATAGATAAAAACTTTCATGATTATTCCCAAGACATATATAATAAAACTGCCAAAACAGGTGGCGGTGGACACCCTTTAATTAATTCTGTATTAGGAAACTATTTTGATCACATGAAGGGCGATAGAAAAAACAAAGGCAAAAGTCAAAAGAAAGATCTGTTGTCTACTCGTGCAGAATCATATTGGAATGAAGTTTAGTTTATTCACAGACAACGGTCCATTAAACAGTCCATTAGTTTGGGAGGCTGTGAAGTCTGGGTTACAACGATTAGGGCACTCTGTAGACGAAAATAATTTAGACACAGATGTTCCTGTGATTTGGTCATTGCTATGGCATGGTAGAATGATGAAAAATAAACCTATTTGGGATAAATTCAGATCTCAAAACAAAAATGTTCTAGTGATAGAAGTGGGTGGAATAAAAAGAAACACAACTTGGAAAGTTGGAATAAACGGAATCAATAGATCAGCAGACTTTGGACCAGCCAACAACGATAGTCAAAGAGCACAACAATTAGGTATCGAATTAAGACCATGGAGTACAGACGGAGAACACATACTGATTTGTTTACAACACATCAAAAGTGAACAGTGGAAAGATATGCCTGCATTGGATCAATATGTAATCGATACCGTAAAAAATATAAGACAACACACAGATAGAAAAATTATAGTCAGACCTCACCCTAGATGTCCTTTAAAAAATTTGCCTGTGCTTGATAACGTTGGTTACGAGATTCCCAAACAGATTGCTAACACATATGACGATTTTAATTTAAATTTTACCAATGCTTGGGCAGTTGTAAGTCATAGCAGTAATCCCGGTGTTCATGCTGTACTCAATGGAATACCTGCTTTTGTAAGCGAACAAAGTCTAGCATACGATGTTGCAAACACAGATTTTAGCACCATTAACAGCCCAAAGACCCCCAATAGACAGCAATGGCTCAATGATTACACACATACTGAATGGACCATTGAGGAAATTGCACAAGGCATTCCATTTTCTAGATTGACTTTTTAACCAAAATCCTTTATACTATTGGTATGCGTTCAATTACCATAGAAGAGTGTTTAGAAGCAATGGCGGGACTTACTGTCAATGCTACTGTGACTCCTGCTTTTATTGTGTTGGACAGAGATAAAAAGATCATTTTCGACATAGCAAAAAAGGTTTTCAAAGGATCAGCATTAACTGATAGACAACTGGAAGCAGTAAAAAAAATATTAATCACACGATACAAATCCCAATTTAAGATACGTGGTATAGATTTAGAAAACAGTGTGAACAATCTTAGACAACCATTAAGACACTTAGATAGAACCGAGTATATGCGATTAGAAGAAGGCTCTAAATATTTAGAACCGTTTTGGTCAGGATTTACACCACAAAAAGTGATTGTAACTAGATTTCCATTCAATATGACATATTCAAAAACTATCACAGAAGTTAAGAAATTACTAGGTCCCACAATTAGTAGATACTATTCACAAAAATTAAAAGACAAATACATATTGCCTTACACAGAAAAAGTTACACACAGACTTTTAACCAAATTTAAAAACAAAATAAAAGATATAGATCCGGTATTGCTTGATGTTTATGATCAATGCGAAAAAATTTATAAAAAATCCGATCAGTATGTGCCAGGAATTTATAATTATCAAATTAAAAACAGTTCCGAAACTGTAACAAAATATCATCAAGAATATTTTGGTGATCCTGTTAAAGAAAATTTGTATCTGTATTATGATAGAAAAGAAAAATTAGGATTAAAACACTTTGACCAAAAAGAATTAGCACAGTCGACACACAGTTTATCTGCATTAAGTAAAGCAATATTGGAACGACAGTGGCCTCGAATAAATTTAGATTTAAAAAAATGGCCCATGGAACAAGTAATCGAAACCATTACAGAATTGAGAAGATTTCCGTTACTGGTAATTATTAGCGGTTCCACTGAAAAAGAATGTCTAGCAGATTTGCATAGCACACACAAACTGTTTAAAAACATTATACCAAATAATGAAATTGCTGTAATGGCAAGATGCAAAAACTCAACAACTTTTGGTAAAGAATTTAATGACTACATCAAAGATAATCAATTAAATAATTCACTTGCAAAATCAACAAAAATAGTGTATATTACTAGTAAGAAGATTCCAAAGCCATTACTGACATCTGAATGGGAATCAGAAGCAGTACTAATTTGTGATAACACTAGAAATTATTCTAAGGTAGACAAATACGTTGGCACAATTGATTTACAATTACAAATCAATGGTCAAGATAGTTTTTGGAGTCAAGTTCATTTTGGAGCAGACACTGTATGAGATGTAAAATTATAATCACAGATGAAGTCAATGTAAAAATTGAAGGATTGCCTGTTGATGTTAGAAGAAAGATTGCTAACAAACTAAAATTTTCAGTTCCTTATGCAAGGTACTTACCACAATACAAACTAGGACGATGGGATGGTAAGGTTGGTTTCTTTGGTTTAGGTGGTAATGGATACGTTAATCATTTGGATAAAATTATAGAATATCTTAACGAATCGGGTGTTGAGATAGAAGAAGTAGATGACAAAAGAGAAAAGTTTGATTTAACATTTGATAAAGTTACTAAAGATTTTTTTGCAAGTAAGTCGTGGCCCAAAGGTCACATATGCGAAGGTCAACCAATCGAACTGAGAGATTATCAAGTTGATGTAATTAATAATTTTATTAAAGAACCACAAAGTTTACAGGAAGTTGCCACTGGTGCTGGTAAAACAATTATCACAGCGGCATTGAGTAGTATATGCGAAAAATTTGGACGTACTCTAGTAATTGTGCCCAACAAAGGTCTTGTGACTCAAACAGAAGAAGATTATATCAATGTTGGTTTAGATGTTGGTGTTTACTTTGGAGATAGAAAAGAATTAAACCGTACACACACAATTTGTACTTGGCAAAGTTTAAATGTTTTAGATAAAAAATCTAAAGCAGGCGAATCTGTTTTGACATTGTCTGATTTTTTAGAAGGTGTTAAAACTGTTATTATAGACGAAGTTCACCAAGCCAAAGCAGAAGTTCTTAAAAAATTATTAACACAGCATCTAAAAAATGCTCCTGTAAGATGGGGGTTAACAGGCACAGTGCCTAAAGAACAATTTGAATTTCAAAGTATATTAGCAAGTATAGGTCCTGTTGTTAATCAAATATCAGCAAAAGAATTGCAAGACAAAGGTGTATTATCTACATGTCATGTGAATGTTGTACAACTGATCGATACCGAAGTTCATACAAATTATCAAGAAGAATTAAAATACTTGGTTACTAATGAAAAAAGAATAGAATACATTGGCAAGATGATTAATAAAATTAAAAGCGGAGGAAACACTCTTGTGTTAGTTGATAGATTAACAGCAGGAAAGAGCTTGAGCGAAATAGTAGATGATAGTGTGTTTATTCAAGGAGAAACCAAGTTAGTAGATAGAAAAGAAACTTACGATACAATCAAAGAAGGCACTAACAAAGTTATCATAGCAACTTATGGTGTAGCCAGTGTGGGTATTAACATACCAAGAATATTCAATCTAATATTAATTGAGCCAGGCAAGTCGTTTGTTAGGGTGATTCAATCAATTGGAAGAGGCATACGTAAGGCAGAAGACAAAGACTTTGTGCAGATATGGGACTTAACTTCAAGTTGTAAATTTGCTAAAAGACATTTAACACATAGAAAAAAATTTTATAAGGATGCAAATTATCCTTTTACAATAGAAAAGTTGGATTGGACAAAATGAGAATAGCAGGAGCACAAATACCAGTAACAAATGATGTGAAAACAAATGCTGAAGCAATAATGAAAGCATGCGAATGGGCAGTAGAAAACAAAGTAGATTATTTGTTTACACCTGAAACATCATTGAGTGGATACAACACACCAGCATTTACTTTGAACACTTGCAAAGAAACTGAAGATGCAATGGCAAAATTAGTAGAGTATGCTTCAAGCAACAAGTTGGGATTGATCATAGGAACACTTTGGTTAGACGATAAAGATAAAATTAATGGTGCTTACTTTGGATTCAAATCAAATCAATTAAGATTTTACAATCAAGAAGGAGAATACATTGGGTCTACGAAAAAAACTAAAATTGTAAGTTTTGATTCAGATTGTGAAAAAGAAACTAAAACTCCAGTTATTACACTTACAGCAGGAGAAGAAAAAATGAAAATTGGTGCTCTTATCTGTAATGATCTTGTGGGAAATTATTATTGGGGAGGCGAAAATCTTGCTAGTAAACTTCGACAAGAAGAAGTTGCTTTAATAATTCATGCCAGTAACACACAAAAAGATCAAGGCAAACACGTCAAATTGATACATGACAAATTTCATGACGCTTGTATGCAGTTTGTATCATATGCCACTAACACACCAATATTAAGTGTTGATAATCCTTGGCATATACATGGCTCAGAGTCAGAAGACGGTACATCGTTTACATCAGGAATTTATCTTCCATTAGAGGCAAAATATCAGGCACCCAAAACAGGCACTCACTACTTTTATTACGATCACAGCGACATAACTCATTCATTTATGGAAGGAACAAACAAATGAAAATATTAACAGTGGAAAATACTCCATACGATCTAGACAAGATGCCGCACACAGTATCAGACGATATGGCATTCAGTGTGTTAGATAACAGTAATCCAAAAGAACCAGATTTCTTTTTCTTGCCATTAATTTACATTGAATCTTTCAATGCTCCGGCAATAGTTTTAGATATTGGTGGTAAAGAGATTACTATGCCATTAGATTGGAGCATAGCCGTGGGAGACAAAGAAGACAGTAACACAGTTGAAGTTGTGCCGTTAACCAGTATTGCAGACAGAGGATTTTCAGCATTTATTTTTAATCCGTTAACTGGATTCAAAGCAGACTTTTTTGAAGTTAATGTTATAAATTTTTACAACGATGTTAAATGGTATTTTCCAAAAATAAAAAACAATCAACTGCTATCAATACCGTTAACAAATACAAAAAAACCAGATTGTGCTTTTTTTGTAAAAGATATTTCAAGACAGTGTGAAAGTATAGAATACACGTCATTATTATAATGCCAAAAAAAAAAGAACCTGCAATGATTTACGAGAGTCCCGATGGCGGAGCAACAGTGTATGCACGACCAATTAATGGCAAAGGTGAGCGGGTGTTGATTGAAGAACCAAAATACCCAGACTGGCATTTGACAGAATTAGAGATAAGCCAAGTTGTAGATTATGCATCTGAAGGAAACAAGTCTTTACAAATACAGTTAAAGAAGTTAAAATTAATATATAATTTAATTAGAGAAGACAGATGGTAAACAACACTAACAAACTACCTTTAAAAGATATATTGGCGGCTATCGACATGAATGCTAAAAATGTATGGAACGACTTGTCTGATGACGAACGCAAACAGGTATCGTTTTATCTGTTGAACAGATATGCCAGTGCTATCAAAGGTACATCAGAAGAAAAACAATTACAAATATTTAAAACAAATCAGTATTACAATAAACATTTTTTTACATTATCCAAACACAAAAAACTATTATGGTATTTGCTTTGCATGACTGCTAATGATACGAAATCAATAAAATATCACGAATGGATTGGATACAAACAAAAAGGTAGTAACAGTACAGCAAAAGCAATGAAGTTTTTAGAAAAATTATATCCATCTAGAAAACAAGACGAATTAAGATTACTGGCAAGCATCAACTCAACTAAAGAATTAAAACAGTTAGCAGAAGATTCAGGAATGACGAAAGAACAAATTAAGAAAACATTTTAATGATTGAAAAATTATATTCGTGCAAATATTGTAACGCAAAGTTTGCCAAAGAAAAAACATTGACTGTGCATATGTGTGAACAAAAAAGAAGATTCACACAAAAAGACGAACGCAGAGTACAACTAGGATATCAAACGTTTGTAAGATTTTATGAATTGTGTCAAAAATCTAGTAAACCAAAGTCGTATGAAGACTTTTGTAAATCTGCTTATTACTCAGCATTTGTAAAATTTGGCAGTTTTATTAGTAATGTTAAACCGTTGTATCCAATGAAATACATCGATTATGTTGTGACATCTGGTGTAAAATTAGATCACTGGTGCAGAGAGGAAATGTATCTAAAATATGCAGGTGATTTGATTTTGAGAGAACCGGTTGAAACAGCCATGGAAAGATCAATTAAAACAATGATGGATTGGGGAGATGAAAAACAAGCACCGTGGGGAGATTATTTTAGATATGCAAGTCTAAACAGAGCGGTGATCGATGTTAAAGATGGAAAAATATCTCCTTGGTTAATATTAAATTGTAAAAGCGGTAAAGAAATGATGAGGAAGTTTAATGATGAACAGTTGCAGATTATATATCCAGTTATGGATCCGTCACATTGGGCACTTAGGTTTAAGAGATTACCTGCTGATGTTGAAATGGTGAAAGAAGTTATAAAGGAGGCGAAACTATGATCAAAGAACACAACGTTGTTCCATTGTTTGGGATACCACTTTGTCAAACACAAATACAACCTTACGAAGAAAGTGAAAAGTTTTTAAAAGAAAAAATAGAATACGTTGAACGATCACACAAAGTATCATACATATCTAAAGATGATTATGTACTAGATAATGAAAACTTGATGCCACTCAAAAATGAAATTGAAACACAGGTAAGCGAATTTATGCACGGATATTTAGACATACACGAAAAACATAAATTTGTTATCACAACAAGTTGGTGTAATAAATATGAACATAACCATTTTATACAGGAACATTATCACAGTAACAGTTTAGTATCTGGAGTATTATTTTTATCAGACTGCCAAGACACAGCAAATATTGTGTTTCACAAAGATAAAAATCATACAAATATTTTTACAGACACAGTTAAACTGGATCACAAAGATGAATTTGATTATGTTAATAAAAGAAGTTATCTTTATCATCAATCTAAAATGGCAATTAGTCCAAAGAAATGGGATTTAGTTATGTTTCCAAGTTTTTTAAATCACAGTGTTGAAGCCAACACTAGCACAACTAATGTGAGATACACAATGTCGTTTAATGTTTGGGTTAAAGGTGAAATAGGTGGCGGACACAGTAAATTGGTATTATAATGTTTGATGTAGATATAGACTTTGCAGATAGAAACGTGTTATTAGAAAAACTAAAACACAGAGTTGCCAAATTAGAAAGTGGAAAAAAACACAACACAGGTGTTTACTTTACAGAGATTCCACATGATCCTGCAACTAATCTATCTACTTTAGATTATGAAACTGCTGAAAATAGAAAATATTTTAAATTGGATTGCTTGAATGTTAGTATCTATAAAGATGTCAAAGACAATGATCATTTGATCAAGTTGATGACAACAAAACCAATGTGGGAATTGTTAGAAGCGAAAGAATTTAGTGATCAAGTCTTTCATTTAAACGGACATACTGAAATATTAAAAACATTAAAACCAAAAAATATAGAACAATTAGCGGCTGTATTAGCAATAATTCGTCCAAGTAAAAGATACCTTCTACACAAAGATTGGAACACAATAATGCAAGAAGTATGGACAAAGCCGACCGATGACAAATACTTTTTTAAGAAATCTCACGCAACATCATATGCATTCGCAGTGGTGGTACACATGAATCTTATCTGTGAACAATTAACTTGATTATTTAGGTTTACGAACTAGTTGAACTGATTTTCTCTTACTTCGTTTCATAGCAAGATTGTTAAGACTTGTGACAGGACCTATCTTTACATTGACATCTTTCGTGTTCATCATCATCAAACACTCGCGAAATTTGATTAATTCTTTACGTAAAAATATACCCATTGGGATCATTCTGTTGCTTTCCCACCACCAAGTTTGACATAAACTCATAAACTCTTCCTTGGCATCTGCATGTATTTCTTCGTACACATAAATGGAGGTGATGGAGTTATCTTGGTTGTTGATTACCCCAACATACTCTTTTCCGCCGTATTCGACGACTGAGATAAACGGAAAGTTCTTTTCGATGTCGTTTAATAGCATTTTAATATCAATAAATACATAAGATTATGCAACTTGTTTCGAAATATTTATTAAATAACAATGTAACTCTTACCGCAAACCTGGCAGGAGAAATAACGGAGTATAGATCAGTGTATCAAAGAAATTTAAACATCGCTAAAGGGATAGACAACCCAATTCAGTTCAATGTGCTTAATGCAGATCAGAAACCTGTATCTATATTGAACACATATACGCCCAAGTTTCAATTGTATGATGAAAATAACAGATTAATAGTATCAAGAGACGGTACTGTGATTGAAACTTCTACTCCCAGCAAAGTGGGACATTTCACAGTTACAATAACAGAAAATGACTTATTAAACATTAAATCACAATACATGCACTATACAGTGTATCTACAAAAAAATTCTGATTCAACAAAAACTATATTGCACAGTGGTGTAAATTTTGAAAATAAAGGCACAGTGTACATCAGCACAGAAGAGTTCCCAGGTCCAGTTGACTCGTACTCTGTGACAACATTCATCGAAGACAACCCAGGTTCGGGTGTGTTCGTTTCAGAAACAGTAACAGCAGAACCAACCATAAATGGTAATTCAGCATTGCACACTGTGGCTTATTATCTTGACGAAGCAGTTGGTGACATAGTTGTACAAGGCACCCTTGCCAATCAGATTGATGGAACCACATTTTGGACAGACATTAATACATTCGCATCCACAGATGCAAATAACTTGAAATATGTAAACTTCAATGGAGTGTACAGTTATTTGAGATTCAAACACACACTGACTTCTGGTAGTGTTACCAAAATATTAATTCGAAATTAATTGACTTTTATCACATTTTAACTTATAATAACAGCATGAACATTGTGCTTGACGTTTTACAAACTTATCTTCCTGCCAAAAGAAAACAAACACCCAGTGGTTGGGTGGCTTTTAATGCACCGTGTTGTGGACACAATGGAACAACTCCTGACACTAGACAAAGAGGTGGATTGATTGCTAAGGCAGACGAGAGTGTGAGTTTTCATTGTTTCAACTGTGGATTTAAAACGAGTTGGCGTATTGGGAGAAACTTATCTTATAAAATGAAAAAATTTATGAGGTGGTTGAATATGCCCGATGATGTAATCACAAAACTAGCACTTCAAGTTTTACAACAAAAGACAGATGATACAGGATTCAAGTCAATTGTCACACTTCCAAAATTTACAATTAAAGAACTTCCGCCCAAAGCAAAACCAATATATGAGTGGGCAACATACAAAGATTTAGAACCCAGTGGAGTTGATAAAGATTTATTTTCTGTGATGGAATACATTGCTAAAAGAAAATTAACACTCGATGATTATGATTTTTACTGGAGTCCTGAAGCAGGATTTAGAGATAGATTAATCATACCTTTTATTCATCAATCAAAAATTGTGGGATACACAGCCAGGAAAGTTGTGGAAAGCAAAGTGAAATATTTGTCAGAACAACAACCAGGATATGTGTTTAACACAGATGCACAAGATGATGATAGAAAATATATTGTAGCAATGGAAGGACCTATCGATGCTATTGCCGTTGACGGGATTGCGTTACTGGGTAGTGAAATTAAAGAACAACAATCAACATTGGTAAACAGTTTAGGAAAACATGTGATTGTGGTTCCTGACAGAGATGACGCAGGACAAAAATTAGTTTGGGATAGTTTCGAAGCAGGCTGGAGTGTGAGTATGCCGGATTGGGACCAAGATGTCAAAGACGTCAACGATGCTGTGTGTAAATATGGTAGACTTCATACATTGTATACAATAATAAAGAATGCTGAAGATTCACAACTAAAAACTAAACTAAGGATGAAAAAATGGTTCGCATAAAGAATTTTTTAAAAAAAGCGATCTCAATTTTGTTTTTTCCTATCACTAAACTTGTAAACTACATCAAGTACAAGAAGAAGATTAGAGAATTGCAAAAGAGAGACCCGTTCATATACAAGTAGAATGTATTACGTTTTAGAAGGAATACATAAAGACCCAATGGATATGAAAACATTGGACAACAAAACAAAAAAGGAATATGGTCCTATGAATAAAATAAAAGCCAACGAGTTAGCAAAATCGCTGATTCAAAGAAACATTGATGACTTTTATCACAGAGCATGGGTAATTGAAAGATGATCATTTGGGGAATAACAGGAAATAATCACGATGCTAGTTTGGCAGTGATGGAATGGAAGGTAAAAGGATTAACGCCTAATTACCATCTTAGATTAAAATGGGCAGGCATGAGCAAAGATTTTAGTGGAGTTGCTGGAGATCCAACGTTGTGTCCTAAACTAATGGCAGAAGTAAGAGCAAATCCTAAATGGGCCTACCCTGCAAAGATTTATTTTTATGAAAAGCCTTGGAAGAAAACTATGAGACAACTGATTGCAGGACAAGGTTGGAAATGGGAAGAAAATGATATTAAAAAGTTTTTGGCAAAATCTGGTGTACACAATGTTCCTATAGAATATGTTGATCATCATCATAGCCATGCGGCATATGGATATTACACATCGGGATTTAAAAATGCGGCAGTTATTGTTTTAGATTCGATTGGTGAGTTTGAAACATTTACTATTTGGCACGGCAGAGGTACCAGGTTGGAGAAGAAGTACACACAACGTTATCCACACAGCATAGGTTTATTTTATTCAGCAATGACACAAAGATGTGGATTCAAAGCAAACGCAGAAGAATACAAATTAGAACAATTGGCGAAAAAAGGTAATTGGAGAAAGTATCATAGAATGATGATGGAAGAAATTATAGACACTAGAATGCCTTTCAAAACAAGAATAAATCTGCATAGAGGTTGTAATTGGTGGAGACCAGAATTAAACACAGAAGAAGACATGGCTGATCTAGCCGCAACTACACAGCACATTTTTGAACAAGTGTTGATGTGTGCAAGTTCGTGGATACAGATGCATATCAACACATCAAACATTATTTTGGTAGGCGGATGTGCATTGAATAAAACTGCTGTGAGTAAATTAAGTGCAGTTTGGGATGATATATGGGTGCCAACAAATCCTGGTGATCCTGGATCGTGTATAGGTGCAGTGTGTGCCAAATATCAAAAGCACATTGACTTTCACGGAGAAATGTGGTATAATAAGGACAATGGTGAAACAAAATAAAGACTACGGTTACGAGATACAGAAACTGTATCTTGAAATGATGTTGTGTGACGCAGAAACATTTGTGCGTTGTCAATCCATATTTGATTACACACTGTTTGATAGAAAACTTCAAGAAACAGCAGACTTTGTTAACAAATATGTAGCAGAATACAACTCATTGCCAACATACGACATTGTGAACAAGTCGTGCAATATTGAATTAAAGCCAGCAGAAAGTTTGACTGAAGAACATTTTAATTGGCTATTAGACGATTTTGAAACATTTATCAGACACAAAAGTTTAGAAAGAGCAATTTTAAAAAGTGCCGATATGTTAGAAAACGGCGAGTACGGTCCTGTTGAAGAATTGGTCAAGAAGGCAGTACAAATAGGATTACACAAAGATATAGGAACAGATTATTTTGACGATCCCAAAGCAAGATTGATGGGGTTAAAAGATCAAAATGGACAAGTGAGCACAGGCTGGACAACATTAGACAGAAAACTGTTTGGCGGATTTAACAAAGGTGAACTTAACATTTTTGCTGGTGGATCAGGAGCAGGTAAGAGTTTGTTCCTTGCAAACTTAGGTTGTAATTGGGTATTAAATGGATTGAATGTTGCATACATAACTTTTGAATTAAGTGAAGCACTAGTAAGTATGAGATTAGATTCTATGCTGACTGATGTGCCTGCTAGAGAAATATTTAAAGATTTAGATGGTGTAGAAATGAAAGTTAAACTGCTTGGTAAAAAATCAGGCAAGTTTCAAATCAAATACATGAGCAGTGGTAAGAACACAAACGATTTAAGAAGTTATATCAAAGAATATGAAATTAAAACTGGCAGTAAACTAGATGTTATACTAGTTGACTATTTGGATCTCATGATGCCAATCAATAAAAAAGTATCACCGGCTGATCTTTTTGTAAAAGACAAATTTGTTTCTGAAGAATTAAGAAACTTATCAATGGAATTAAATGTAATATTTGTAACAGCATCACAGTTGAACAGAGGTGCAGTTGAAGAAATAGAATTTGATCATTCGCACATAGCAGGAGGGTTAAGTAAAATACAAACTGCTGACAATGTGTTTGGTATATTCACATCAAGAGCGATGCGTGAGCGTGGTAGATATCAAATACAATTAATGAAAACCAGATCATCTAGTGGTGTTGGTCAAAAGATTGATTTAGAATTTGATATAGACAGTTTAAGAATTAGAGATTTAGCAGAAGACGAGTCGGGACAAAATTACGGTAGTGGTGGTGGTAATAGTACCATATACAATTCATTGAAAAAAACTTCAACAGTTATAGAAGATAATGCAACTGATTCGACAGAACCTCAAGAAAAAGTTCCTAATCCTACAAAGGGAGAGTCGTTGCACAAAGCCAATACAGATAATACAGATCAAACAAAATTAAGGGACTTTTTAAAGAACCTTGATGACGAATAAATCATACAAAAGAATAGTAATACCCAAAGGTTTAGACTTAGGAACCAGTAGACGTACCTGTCTTCAATTGGCAAATACAATCAGTATAAGATCTGGTTTAGAAATATTTTCAGATGTTGAAAATATTCAACAAGGAGATTTGGTAATACTTGGCGGTGTTGGTGGACATGATGGTTTTCAAAAGTATCATGAGTCTTTTCAAAAAAAAAATATCGATTATGTGAACGTTGAAAAAGGATATTGTAATTGGTGGAAGCCGGTTTACTGGAGAGTTACATTCAACGAAAATCAAATTTTAGATATAAAAGGTGAATACACCAACGAGCGATTTGTCAAATTTAAACTAAAAATAAAACAGTGGCAAATGGGGGAACAAGTATACATCGTTGCTCCTAGTCAAAATGGATTAGAAGTATATGGCATTAAACAAAATGTAGATCAATGGATAGAATCCACTACACAAGAAATTAAAAAACACACAAACAGACCAATCAAAATTAGAAAAAAGATGCCTAAGAAAGCAAGAGGTTCAAGAGGTTTTTGTAATTCTTTAGAAAACATTTACTGTGTGGTCAGTTTACACACCATGGCAATGACCGAAGCACTACGAGAAGGATGTCCTGTAATCAGTCTTGTGCCAGGCTGTGTAAAAGATTACAGTGTAAACTCAATTGATAAAATTAACAACTTGTACTACCCAGAAAACAGACAATACCTGTTCAACTGTTTAACCAATTTACAATTCAACTCTGACGAATTAATATCCGGTGTTGCTTGGGACACCATGAGCAAATACTACGGAATCAGCATCAGCAAACAAGCCTAGAGGCGGACAGCAAAATTCCGCAAAGCGGTAACGCAGAAATTTCAAATCCGCGAAGCGGTAAGCACAGCGATTTCGGTAAGCAATTTTAATCTATGATTTTTCTTTTGACGCCTCGTCTTTTGACATCAAGTGTGCTACAATGTATTCCACCGTCCCAAAACAAATAGTGTCTTTGTGGCACAACGTGACAGTCTATGTGTAAGGACTTCAGTTTTGCAAACAGTTTGGGTATGTGTCGTGCAAACACAATGTTGTTTCTGTCTATCACCAACACATTGAGATCAAAGCAAACTTCTTGACTGTAACCTCTCCAATTCTCCAAGTACTTGTCTATCCAAGCAATGTCCATTTTGTTTTTGGCTTCTGCATAATCTTGTACATATCTGTCCATTTTTAGTTCAGGCAAACAGTCACTCACATCAATCAACTGTTTGTTGTGTAAGCATTCAGGTACCCATTCCTTGCCTGCGTGTATCACTGTGTCATCATCTATCATGATGAAGCCGTGGTCAATGTGACCAAAGCCATTGAATCTTGTGCCGGCATTGTGATGAAATTTATACTCACTCAGTTCACGTTTGCACCATTCTAAACCTGAAGTTGTGCCAGGTCCTTCGTGATTCACAATGATGGAATCGCCCGCTTTGTACATGGTGGCAGTGTGCCACAACACTCTGTCCATCAATTTTTCTTTGTAGGTTTTATCGTTCACAAACCAATCATCTTGGTTGTTCAAGTCCATCAACATGGGTGCTGGTTGGCTGATCCAACGATGACCTTGTTGAAACAACTGTTCAAATATTCGGTAATAACTGACGGAGTCAAAGTACCTGTCTGTGTAACTGGTGTAGGTTTGTATCACAGTGTTGCCCATTACCAGCAAGGCATCTCTAGGCACAACAGGTGCTATGGGAAACTGCACATTGAACTCAGGCATCTGCGTGTGATCATGATGTTTGTACACATTGGGTCGCATGACTTCAATGTTGCCTTGTTTGAGAAAGTCTGCCAACTGATCTAGGTCTTGTTTGGTCTCTTCTAAAATTTTATTGAACTGCGAGGCATTGTGATTAGTCAACAAGTGACTGATTTGTTCTGGAGTGTATGTGTCTCCCACTATCACTGACTCCAACGGATCGTATTCTGTGTATATCATATGTTTAGATATTTTACGTGCATGAAACTTTGTAGGCTACGTCTTTTCACATCTGGTGTCACAATCTTTGTCACAGCATGATACAGGTCTTCATTGTTGATCACAATTCTGTTGCCAATGGGTTCTAGATACTCACCTTTGTCAGCATTGTCCTGTTTGAATAAAAATAATCCTCCATCTTGAAATTCCCAAGTGTCATTAAGAAAAAAGGTCACACCCACATAATCTATGTCTTGTTTGTCCCAAGGTAGGAATCTGTCTTTGTGCCAAGTGCTCACATAGGGATATTTCATTTCATGATAACGCAATGTGTGGTCATGTCCTGTGAGTAATTCTTTAGTGAAGTAGCCTTGTTCAACCAGCAAACCAAAAAAGAAATCTTTGGTTTCATGATTGAGATAGAATAGACTACAATCATCTGTTTCGTGATGATCCACTTCATCATCGTATCTTTCAAAACGTCCACCATGTTGTGTGATATCATTTTGTATCAACTGATTAATTTTTGTCAGTTGTTCAGCATTTAAAAAATTATCTTTTATAATCATTGTAACTGTCCTTTCAAAACAGTAAAATATTCTTCTGTGGCATTTATGGGTACGATGAAAAATTTATGATCATCACCTTTTAACAAATCAAACAGTGTGCCAAACTGTCCCACTATGCTGTAACCTGCTTCCTCAAATATTGTTTTTGCTGTTGCCACTATGTTGTGATGCTGTGGCATCAATTGTTCCTTGTGCAGGATATCAATATATTTAATACAACTCAACACACCCGGCAAACTGTAATTGTAAGTGAAACCGTGTTCCCAATCAAACTCTTCAGGCAATGCATCGTCAATTTTTTTGTTGTACATGGTGATACTGAGAGGGAAAAATCCTCCTGTGATGGCTTTGCCCATGGTGAATATATCTGGCTGAATAGGAGTTTGTTTCCAACCAGCAAACGAACCTGTTTTGCCTCCGCCTATAAAAATATCATCCACAATCACAATCACACCTTGTTGTTGAATCTGTTTTACTTTGTTCCAAAATTCTTCTGTGTTGGGTCGCAACTGTTGTCCATACGAACAAGTTTCCACCATCACACACATCACTTCTTGCCAATCTACTGCGTTGGTATCAAAATCTCTTTTCAATCTAATCACTTGATCATATGGCTTCAATGTGTAGAAAGGATCATTAAACAAACTGTCTCCCATGTTGTAATTTAAAAACGTGGATCCATGATAACTGTTTTCAAAGCACACAATCTTTGTGCGTTTGTGTTCTCCCACAAGTTTTTGATAAGCACTGGCAAGTTTGATGGCACCTTCATTGGCATCTGATCCGCTGAGAGCGAATATACTTTTGTACCCTGTCATTTGAAACAATGTGTCGGACAATTGATAACTGGGTTCATTTAAGTAAAGGGTTTCATTTCTCACAATACTTTCTGCTATTTCTGGTTTTACTTTGATGTTGTCATACACATAGTCTAAAATGTCATGTCTGTCAAATCCCAAAGTGAAACAACCATAATGCAACAACGGATCTATAATTTTCTTTCCGTCATCAATATAACCATATTGCCAGTGTGGTTTTGCCACATTGGTTAATCTTTGTACACCCGGTATGAGTCCTTTTAATGATTTCATATAGTTAATTATTGAATTTCAAATACCAATTGATCGTATGTGACGTCTGCTGAATCTGTAAATTGTTTTTTGGATTCTAATGCAACTGTTATAGGCAAATCCATATCCACAAAGTTTTGAACAGAAACTTTTTTAGTTTCTCCTTGATGGAAAGTTTTATCTAGTTTGTGCATTTGATCATTCACTGTTAGTGTTATGCCATAGTCGTCAGTTAATTTTTCACTGCCTTCAACAAAATTCTTTCTGTTAAACGTTGTAGTACATATAGAACTGTTGCTGTCAAACACAAAATCTACTTCCGTTTTTTCTTTTACGTCGCCAAATGAAATATCATAAATTAAACTGATTGTGTTCACACTATCAGAATCAAACAAAATTTGATCACTCATCAACAACGGCAAATTTTCTTCAGCATCATTAATATTTTCAAACACAACTGCATCATTGATCATCACAGTTAAATTGTTTTTGTATTGATGTTTTTCCAAACTAAAATATTGTTTGTTGTCTTCTTTTGGACAACGCAAAATAAAAATTTTATTCATGCTCTATACTGTCTTTAAATTTAACCATGGCTTCTTCAAAACTTAAATGGTCTCCTGGTAATTTTAACAAAGTCAATGACAGTGTCCATCTATCTTGTATGGGATCTGGATTGTGTGTGTTGTGTAGTTGACCAACATTCATCAAACTGGGTTTGTTAATTACTGCTTGATGAATCAACTCTACATCATTTTCATCTGCACTATAACACTTGTAACATTCAATGTCTGGTTCTATTCCTGCTTCTTGAAAACTTTTGTTAATCTGTGTTTCATCATGATTAATTTCAATATACTCTTTATCTGATTTAAGTTTGTACCATTTCGTTGTGCTGGTTTCAGGACCCCAAGTAAAATTAAGTTTACAGGCATCTCTTTGTCCAGGAGGGACCACAGTGTCGTTGTGGATCGGTATTGCTCCTCCATTGGGTTTGGTATAAAATCCTTCGATCACATTTGATATTTTTAAGTTGTATTGAGCAAGCCATTTGAACAACTCGTCTGGCAGTTCAGATTGATCAACGTATGTGATGAAGTCATTTTCCAGTGGCTTGTCAAAGCATGTGGGTTTGTTCATTGTAAATGGTAGTTGTATGTATCTATGATATATGTTAAAGTCCATGTGTAAAAATATTTATAAACTGTTGAATTTAAAGGTTGTAGGTATGGTTCTGGTAGTGATAGACACATATACGCCTCAACAAACAATGGCCCTTGTACTGACGTGTATGACGTTTTAACAGGCGTTTATTAGGGCGTTCTATCAGTCAATAATGCTGTCAAAATTATTGCTGTTGATATAATTAATAGTATGTCAAACGAAATTCAAAACAAAAATATCAATTTGAAACAATGGGCCGATGGCAATGAGCCGCCGTTCAATCCAGAAATGGAAGTGGAAATTAAAGACTTTGTGGGCGTATTCAAAAAAGCATTCACAAAAGAATGGTGTGATCAAACAATAAAATATTTTGACGAAATGACAAAAATGGGTTTTGGTAGATCCATCCAAGAAATTTCAGGAGCACCAAGACATCTTAAAGACACACAAAACTTTAACACTACAAGATTGTTTTCGCAAGGAGAAAACTTGTTGAGTATTGTAGGAGTGCCCGGAGTACAAGAAAAATTTTTAGATACATTTTGGGCGTGTTACAACGGAATTTACAGACATCAGTTTTCATCTTTGCAAACAGAAGGTGCACCACAGATGGTTTATGAAATGAAGATACAACGAACTGCACCTGGTGAAGGTTATCATGTTTGGCATTGGGAACAAAGTAGTAGATCCGATACAACAAGATTTATGGTTATACAGGTTTTCTTAAATGATGTAGAAGAAGGTGGCGAAACAGAATTTTTATATTACCCTAGAAGATTAAAAGCAGAAGCAGGAACATTATTAATATTTCCTGGAAATTACACACATACACACAGAGGCAACCAGCCCCTATCTGGACCTAAGTACACAATTAATACCTGGTTAGAATTCTAAGACTGGTTGCTTAATTAATTTAGATTATTGTTCGAATGACTTTACAGCCTTCTCTACAATTTTTTCCATCTTGTTATAAATCTTTATAAAAAAATTTTTAATAGATGTGATCACGGATGTGATTATTTGTTTGACTTTTTTCATAGCCTTTTCTCCCTTGTTAGTGTTTTTGGTTTGCCTTAATAAACAAAGCATTTTTGCTTTGTTCTTTATTATTTACACAAGGTTTGATAGAATTTATCTGCTACTATTGAAAGTTTTATTGCGACATAAATGCATGAACGACTTTTTGTGCTAGTATTTTCCATTCAGCAAGTTCGCCAATTTCTTGAACATGATTAGCCTTTGCGCCATTGTGATAAGAACAACGAATTTGCATCATTCCTTTTTCTGGTCTTGCATCTGCGGTAACACCTATAGCAGTTTGACAATCTCCGTTAACTAATTCTAACACATATCTTTCTGCCATTAATTCAATTGTGGGCCATTCTAATATTTGAGGATTCCATATATCTTTCATTTTGACATCGTCACTTCTTATCTGTACAACAACCTTTCCTTGTCCTGCCGCAGGTAAAAGTTCTGTTTCTGGCATCACAGTATGTTGAACTTCAATGTTCAATCTATCTAACGCACACTTTGCCATAATGATTCCATCAACTTCTTGTTTAGCAATTAAATCTATTCTTGTTTGAATATTTCCTCTTATAGGCACAAAACGTAAATCTGATCTTTGATCTTGTAACATTTTTGCTCTGCGTGGGGCACTTGTTCCTATTCTGTATCCGCTAGGAATAGAATCAAAATTTTCAAAAGGTCCAATCAACACATCGCGTCTGTCTGCCTGTTCCCAAACACATCCTAATATTTCTGTGCCGTCTGCTATTTCAGTTCCAACATCTTTGGCACTGTGTATCGCACAATCTATTTCACCTGAAAGTAATTTGTCTTCTATGGCAGAACAAAAAATATGTTTGCCACCCATTTCATGAATAGGAGTCTTTTGATCAATGTCTCCTTGACTTTTTATTTGAACTAATTCGTAGGGCTGTACTAAACTTGATGCGGCTCCGTCTGCTTGTCTAATGGCGAGAGGTGAACCTCTTGTGCCTATTTGAATCATGATGTTGTTATGCACTACCCCAAGGAACAGGATTTCCAAGTTTATCAAAAACTACATCGCCAGTGTCTTTATACTGAGCCACCATTATTCCTTTGCCTGATCCTTTGCCAATATATTTACAAGGTTTTATTTCTCTGTCATTGTGCTGTCGTTTTAAATGATTAGACACAATTCCTCTTGCTTTTACGCCAGCCATGTTATCTTCCTTGACCTGCGTTAAACTTTAAACTTCGTTTTTTTGATTTATTCATTGAGCTCATTTTGCATCTGCTCTTTTTTCCGGCTTGACTTGTTTTTTTTGGAGTAGATTCGTGAGCTATATGATTTTTTGCTAGTTTTGCCATGTTATCTTCCTGCTTGTTTTTTGGCTTTTAGAGCCTCTTTGACTTTCTGTTGAATTATTGCTTGTCTAATTTTTCTACCTATTGGTAATTTTTGCACTGCATAGAACTCTTCGCCTCTTTTTGTAGTCCACTCAACTTCAACTTGATTGGCTTTAGTCCCACCTTGGTAACTTTTTACTGCTTTTTTAAAACTCATAGCAGTGATTTCTTTCACCTGCTCTGCTTCTTCGGCAGTTTTATCAATAAACTTAAACGTTCTTTCTTTAGACATATATTCTCCTTATTTTGAAGTATTTATTAAATGGTAGTATAATTCTACTTCTTGACAATCAAAAACAGATATGCTATACTGAATAGTATGAGCGAAAAAACTTCACAACTTTTAGAAAATTTAAAAAGTATTAGACAGAAAGAACCCGAAAATGAGTCAGCAACAGTTCCTCTTGCCAGTAATGTAGATCGTGATAGAATTTACAGCAATCTGAATAATCACATACATTTGATCAACAGGGATGGATCAAAGTACAGAGGCAAAATATTCAAAAGAAGAATCACTTTAACAGGCATAAACGGTGATAATTTCTTTGCCCATGCTTATGAAACTGCTGATGGTAGGTGGTTTGATAGGAGTGGATTACCTTGTGCTAAACCAGGCACAGTGGTGACACAATCTGATGAAGAAGTCGATCAAGGGGACGACAGTCAGTAATTAATATGTGTTTAATGCATACCAGTTATGCTAAATACATATACGTTCAGGCATCAGCCCGGAAGTAGGAGTTATCCGAAGGAACGCACCTAACTTATAACAGAGGAGGGTGATATGAGCAGATTCAGTCATCTACTTAAAAACTATACGAAAAATTCGCAAATTGCCAAAAAAGCAATGGATCTTTTTCGTGCTAGAAAAGAAGTGGACATAAATGGCAACGGTACCACAGGGTATCGTTTTAAAGCAGGTCCGCACAAGGATCAAGTTGCTGGTCACAGAACAACTAAATCCAACAGTAACTGGAAATAAACTATTTTTTACAGAATAGAAATGACCCGCTGGCGGAACTGTATCTAAACTTTAGATTTCGCCAGTGTGGTTCACTCCATATAACTTTTTCCCAACTACGACAATCCGCATTGCTCCAACCACTATCCAATCTCATTTTTACCTGATATCGTGTTTTAGGAGAATGCAATGCAGTTTCCATGAAACGAACTAGATCCACAGAAGTGAATGCAGAATCGCCGTCTAGGGTGTGTCGGATGGTTTTTTTAGTTTGTCGAGTGGGTCGCATACTAAATGTATATTTATCCATGCGATAAATATTAATATGCGTTACAGAGAATTTAAAACAAACATCAACGAAGCCACTATCGCGGCATCTACACCGTCCAGCATTCCTACGTATATTGCTAATCTAAATCAATTACTAGCAACCAATCAAGTCATTCCAGCAGGTAAACAAGGTGAGATCAATTTTCTGCCTGAGCCCAATCAAAAAGTTAACAGTATTGCAGATGTTATCAAAGGCAAGGTCAACAACGAACCTGCAGAAATACAGGTGAGCAAGGTGTTCAAAAGTGCCGATGTAAAAGGCAAATCGGGTAGATCATTCAATCTAGGCAATGCGACAGAAGGCATGTTTGCTACTGCTATCTACAACAGACTTGTGTCAGATAAAGATGTCACAGTACAAGGATTAAAATCTAGTTTGGCTAAGTTACCGCCACACAATAAAAATGGTGTAACTGTTGGTCCTGTTGAAGTTAAGGATCGCAAGGGTGTCTCAGACAAAGTTCAAATGTTTATCAAGTTAGATGTAAGCAGTTATGAAGGAATCAGAGATCCACAATCTTTACAAAATTTAATTCCACATCTTCAGTCAATTGTGAATTATGTAAACAATGAAGAAATTAAAACATTGACTAATGAATTCAAAACAAACGGCACTGTTGATTCTGTTAAAGTAATATCTGATGGTGTTACAGATGCTAAAAGTTCTAAGGTAGATGTTGAAGTGGTTTATTTGAACGACAAAGGTGAAAGAAAAACTGTAAGATACGAAAGATCAGTTAAGACTGGCGGAGTAAAACAATTTGGACAAGTGACAGCCGGTGGAGCCAAAGATGAAGATGATGCAGGCAAATCAGTCACAAGAGCAGAAAGATATGATTTACAAGAACAATTTTGGGACGATTTTCAGATTGACATTTCAGCATCTGAAGACGATTTTATAGATTGGACTGATTATGTTGAAGCATACGATTTCACATATACCGAAGCGGCAAAACAATTGAATGAAAAATTAAAAGGTGACAAAAAAGAAAAACAAACTGTACAAATCATAT
>Ga0115001_10000009_pt1 | contig 99596 bp, 84 predicted proteins | sample ArcticOcean_MG_C_12_FD_89869 | JGI IMG/M metagenome (GOLD analysis project Ga0115001, IMG submission 89869) | Marine microbial communities from western Arctic Ocean - ArcticOcean_MG_CB8_130 | ecosystem: Environmental > Aquatic > Marine > Oceanic | place: Arctic Ocean: Canada Basin | collected... | reverse complement strand
TCGCGGTGCTTTTATTGTCGTGCAAGACAGTTCGGGTCAAATTCAGCTGTATGTGACCAAAGAGGCACGTCCCTTCGCTAAGTCATTAGATCTTGGCGATATTGTCGGCATTACCGGTGTGCTACATAAGTCAGGCAAGGGCGATTTGTATGTGCAAATGGACGAATATTTACTGCTCACCAAGGCGCTGCGACCACTCCCAGACAAGTTCCATGGTCTTGCTGACCAAGAAATGCGCTATCGTCAGCGCTACGTTGACCTTATTGTTAACCCCGACGTCCGCAACACCTTTCGTATTCGCTCTAAGGTGGTCGACTTTATTCGCCGCTACCTCAACGATGCTGACTATTTAGAAGTTGAAACCCCGATGTTGCAAGTCATACCTGGCGGCGCAGTGGCACGGCCTTTTGTTACTCACCACAACGCACTCGATATCGACATGTATTTGCGCATTGCCCCAGAGCTTTATCTCAAGCGTCTTGTAGTGGGTGGTTTTGAGCGGGTCTATGAAATTAATCGCAACTTTAGAAACGAAGGCCTTTCAACTCGGCATAACCCTGAATTTACCATGCTCGAATTCTACCAAGCCTACGCAGATTTTAACGATCTTATGGATCTTACCGAAGATATGTTGCGCAAAATGGCCACCGAAGTGCTGGGGTCAACAAAAGTGGTTAACACAGTAAAAGATACAGATGGAGAGATTCAAAGCGAAATCCACTATGACTTTGCCGACCCTTTTGTCCGCTTGTCGGTGTTTGATTCTATTTTGCAGTACAACCCAGACATAAGCGCCGAACAGCTAAGCGATGAAGCTGGTGCACGTAAAATTGCCACGGATTTGCACATTCCGCTTAAAGATATCTGGGGTCTGGGTAAGGTACAGATTGAAATATTCGAGAAGACCGTAGAGCACCTGTTAGAGCAACCGACGTTTATCACCATGTATCCGGCTGAAGTTTCACCCTTGGCACGTCGTAATGATGATGACCCTTTCGTCACTGATCGGTTTGAATTTTTCGTCGGCGGTCGCGAAATAGCCAATGGTTTTTCTGAGCTTAATGACCCGGAAGATCAAGAAGCCCGCTTTAAGCAGCAAGTGGCAGAAAAAGATGCTGGTGATGATGAGGCCATGCATTTTGACGCGGACTATATTCGAGCATTAGAGTACGGAATGCCACCAACCGCGGGCGAGGGTATAGGCATTGATCGGCTGGTGATGCTGCTCACTGATTCACCCTCCATTCGAGATGTATTATTGTTTCCGCACATGCGGCCGGAGTAACAGTTACTGTACTGTTAGCTTAAAAAGCCCGCGCAAGCGGGTTTTTTAATGGGCGGGACGTAACCAAAGAGAAACCTTGGTGGAATAGCCAATATGAGTCTTAAACAACATTCTTGAATGTTAAATGGCGATCTAGCATTCTAGTGCTCTAGGTTAGACACTGATGATTACGGCCTGAAAAATGCTTTCCATTCCTTACAACTATCCGCTTAGTAGCTTTAAAGAACGCATAGATGCTTTTGCTACTCGTTACCAGTTTTTGGCAAATTACTCTCTTTGATCTATGTAATTATTTTAATTACGGCGGCGATTACTTGAGAATTAATACATACATACATAGCTTAAATAGTTACACTTTCAACACATTATTAAGCTTATATATAGGGTTAATAATGTTTTAAGTAAAAGCATAAACTCAACGTTCAGAGAGAGACTTATATTCAATGCTAAGGTGTATTTATTCAATAGTATTATTTTTAATACTGACTGGTTTTTCGTTTATTAATAATGATGATTTACCTATTCTCGATTCATCGAGAATTGCAATAACGTCTGAAGCACTGGTAGGATTGAAATTGGCTATAGATGATGAGTTTGTGATTATTTCACAAAGTGATCTTTTAGGCGCTAATCCATCAAGCATTGCCGCTGACAAGCAAGCTCTAAAACGACTCGAGAAAGTTGTTTTAGAAATTGATTCAGGAATACACACTGTCATTATCTCAGATCCGATTAAACCTCTCTTAAGAGTGAAGTTCAATTTAACCTCTGGTCAGACTAAATATCTACGCCTTAGACGATAAGGTGTATTTTCGATTATTCAGACCCCACAAAGCATCCAAAATCCTCCGTATGCATTACCTTCCATGTTACGACTACTGCTTAATGTTTTAATTGACCTCTTACCACCTTATTAACTCCCCGATGGAATATCTTTAAAGGCGAGCCCTTTGTCTGCCCTGGGATCTTGCGGCAATCCTAAAACCCGTTCGGCGATGATGTTTTTCAGAATCTCATCGGTACCACCGGCAATCCGTAAACCCGCTGAGCCCAGCCAGGCATTGTGAAAATCATGAACATCCGAAAGTTCGGTTTTCAGCATACCGGCCATGTCCAATGAGTCGATACCGAAGTTCCCAATAGCCTGCAATTTGTTAGCGCTGACTACTTTGGTAATGGAGGCCTCAGGACCCGGTGTGTCACCTTTAGATAGAGCTGACATGGTGCGCAGTTTGGTGTTTTTAAGTCCGCTAGCTTGGCAGTACCAGTCGGCAATGGACTCTCGCACCGCGCGGTTTTCTATCAGTGCTTGGCCGTGATCATCCTGTCCCTTAGCCCACTCAAAGGCTTCGACGGCATCGACACCATTGGCATCACCCACAGCCAACCTTTCGTTCATGAGCGTGGTAATGGCGACTCTCCAGCCGTCACCCACAGCGCCAAGTCTTTGGCTGTCTGGTATACGCACGTCATTAAAGTACACCTCGTTAAATGACGAGCCGCCGGTAATCTGTTTGATCGGTTTGATGTCAATACCTGGGGATTTCATATCAACAAAGAAAAAGGTCATGCCGGCATGTTTATCTAAGTTGGGGTCGTGTCTGACCACAATAATACCGTAGTCACAAAATTGTGCCCCAGAGGTCCATACTTTTTGGCCATTGATAATCCAGTCATCACCATCTTTTACCGCTTTGCTGCGCAGACCCGCTACATCGGACCCCGCAGAGGGCTCGGAGAAGAGCTGGCACCAAATTTCTTCGCCAGCGGCCATAGGGGGAAGGTAGCGTTGCTTTTGTTGCTCAGTGGCGTATTGCATCATGACGGGTCCTGCCATACCGAGACCAATTTCATAGACACCCCGGGGGACATTAAATTTGGCTTCTTCTTGGCCCCAAATAATTCTCTCAAGCGGTGAGGCTTCTAAGCCACCATAAATTTTTGGCCAGTGCAGCATTGCCCAACCAGCGTCAAACTTCTTTTTTTGCCAGATTCTTGAGGCGTCTAGAAATTCCGGCGAACCCGCTTTACCATGAGGATTATGGTTGCTGGTTTGACTTGTGAGTTGGGCGTTGTTTTTTAACCAAGCGCTGCATTTAGCTCTAAATTGGGCTTGTTGTTCTGTGTCATTAAAATTCATATCAGACCCCTTGTTGAGCGTTGGTAGGTTGGGTCTTTTCTAACCCATGGATGAGTTTTTCCTTCCAAGTGGCAAGGGACCCGACATTTAAAGACAGCAACTTAGCGCGCCGATAGAAAAGATGGCAGTCGTACTCCCAGGTAAACCCATTACCACCATGGGTTTGGATATTTTCCTGGGAACAATAGTTGAATGCTTGGGTGGCACTGACTCTCGCTGTAGCTGCGGCCACAGCTAACTCGGCGGATTCAGTAGATAGCGCCCAGGCACCATAATAGCTGTTAGATTTTGCAAGGGTTAGCTTAATATACATGTCTGCTAGCTTGTGTTTAATCGCCTGGTAGGAGCCAATAGCACGACCAAAGGCAAACCTCTGTTGAGCGTAATTGGTTGCCATATCAAGGGTCGCTTGGGCACCGCCTAACTGCTCAAAACTGAACATAACAGCCGCTTGGTCGAGCAGGTTTTGCAATAGCGCCCAGCCTTCTCCGTGGTCACCCAGCAACCGACCCTGTGCATTGCTGAAGTCGATTGAGAAATGACCTCGACTGTCATCAATAGTATCTTGCTTTTGGACATTACAGTCCTCATTGAGCTCAACCAGTCGCAACTCAATACCTTTTTGGCCTTTACAGAGGACAATAACATGTGTGGCGATGCCCGCGTCGGGCACAGCAATTTTGCTGCCTGAAACGGTGTTGCCGGCCACCGTGACATTCATATTTTGTGCAGTGGGGGCCAGTAATTGCTCGGTGATAGCCAGTGTGCCGACGCATTCACCGGTCACCAGTTTGGGGAGTAAATCTTGTTTTATTTCATCACTAGCGAACTTGATGACGGCTTCTGTAAAAAGGTACACCGATGATGAGAACGGCACTGGTGCGAGTGATCGGCCCAGTTCTTCAGCGACCATACAAAGTTCGAGATGGCCCAAGCCCAGACCATCATACTCCTCGGGTATTCTAATCCCGGTCCACCCCATGGCAACGATTTGCTGCCAAAGATCAGTATCTAATGCCTGTTGCTGATCCAGAACGCTGCGACTTCTTTGGAGGGACTGTTCTTTCTCGAGAAATTTACGCGCTTCTGATTGAAGCAGCTTTTGGTCGTCTGAAAAATCTAAATTCATTATCCCACTCTTTTATTATTGTTTAGCCCCTAGAATATAGTTCTATAGGCGGTAAAAGCAATAGCAATGAGTGCTCATTTTAGCCGCCAACTGTCATTTATTTTAGATTACAGGAAGCGACTAAAATGCATTGAATCTGATTTTATTAAAGAGCCGATTGTGACTGCTGCTTGGCGTCGTTGGAGACTTTTTGCCAGCTTTTGGTTTGATACAAAAAACCAATGTGGCCGCGAACAAAAAGTGTGCCATTCTCTAGCCATACTTTGCCCTTGTAGGCATCGCCTGTTTTGGGGTCAAAAACGCTACCTTTTTGCCAGATATCATTTTTTAGGGTCAGTCCGTTAATAATTTGCATGCCGATGACAGGTTTTCCATATAAATCCCCTTTGCATGCAATGCAAATAGGGTTGTCCTCAGGGGCATTACGCAGACTAAGGATGTTTGCGTATAGCTTACCCCCTTCCACGCGTACCTCGACGGTAGACTCAATATCGCCATTATCATCAAAGGTATTCCATAGACCAGATGGGTCAGTGTTGTTATCAGCCCAACTAGGGACGACTAAAAGAGATATTATTAAAAGAAGCGTAGCGCGCATAGTTAATTCCTTCTATTTTTAATTATTTTCTACCCTATTCTTCGGTACAACCTACAGAGCCTCTGACACCTTATCAGGGTACTGTGGTTGCTGATTGGCGAGCAAAGCAATGACTGACAAACAAAGATGCACTTAGCAGTGCGACCGCACAGACTTGATGTGCGGCAGCGACGGGTACCGGAATATAAAAAATGAGCGTGCTAATACCTAGGCTGACTTGTAAAAACAATAAACCAATAAAGCAGTATATACCCACTTTTAAAGACCCTTTTAGATCAGACTTGAGCGCTTGATAGGCAAATGTACACACCAAACCGACAATCAAATATGCAAACATACGGTGGTTAAACTGGATAGTTAACATGTCTTCAAAGGCCGAAAGCCAGAAGGGTTGAAGACTATATAGTCCTGGCGGGATAAAACTGTCGCCCATCAACGGCCAGGTTGGGTAGGGGATACCGGCACGGGTGCCTGCCACTAGACCGCCGGACAGAATCATTAAAAATATCAGCCCACTAAGAGAGTAGGCAAATCGTTTGAGATGCTTAGGTTGAGAGGTAACTGGTGCTAATAGGTCGAGCACCGTCCAGAAGATAAAGCCATAAATGAACACCGCCATGCCGAGGTGGGCAGTGAGTCGGTACTGACTCACATGAGGGTTATCAACTAAGCCACTCTTAACCATATACCAGCCAAGTACCCCTTGGCTTCCACCCAGCACCAGCATGACTATTAGCCTTGGTGTCAAGCCAACTGCTATGCGCTTGGTAAAGTAAAAAAATAAAAAGGGTAAGACGAAAATAATACCAATAAAACGCCCCAGCATGCGGTGCAAATACTCATACATAAATATGGGTTTGAACTGCTCGAGTGTCATATTGAAGTTGGTTTTTTGATATTCAGGGAACTGCTGATATTTCAAAAACATGGCTTGCCAGTCCGCCTGAGTAATCGGCGGTATGACACCTCTGATAGGTTTCCAGTCGACCATAGATAATCCCGAATCGGTCAGTCTTGTGACGCCTCCAAGGAGTATCATTCCGAAAATAACCGCGGCACAGATGATCAGCCACCAGGCTATTTGACGATTATAGGATTCTTGGTGCGAACTTATAGAGCTATTGAGCATGAGTACCTTGGGCTATTTTTGTTGATGACCTTTCAACCAGTCTTTCTTACGAAAGCGTCGCATGTTTAGACTAGATTTAATAGAGAAATCGACCAGCGAAGTGGCATAGAGCCAGACAACGTCGGCACCCATTCGCACCAATATCCAAGGAGCAATAATTCGTGTCAGCAAAATACTAAACACCGTTACCATCATTGGATAGCGGGTATCACCCGCGCCTCTGAGTGCACCGGCCATACTGAACTCAATGGCCATCATGGGTAGACAGGCACTGAGAATATAGGTGAACTGCACCATATGGTGAATAACCTGAGGGTCATCAATCATAAAGCGTGCGATTTGCTCAGCAAATAAGGACATTAGCACACCGCCAGTAACCATAAAATAGAGGCTAGTACGCATGGTTTTCCAGCCGGCTTGATAGGCGCCTTTGAGATCACCAGCGCCTAAGTGCTGGCTAACCAGTGTGGCGCTGGAAATAGAAAAACTAAAGGCCACCACAATAACAATGCCTAAAATAGACAGGCCAATACCGTAGGCAGCAAATGGCGCACTTCCGTAACTCGCCAAAAATACCATGAATATAAGCAAGCCACCTTGGAAAAAAGCCTGCTCGAAGGCGGCTGGAACACCAATGTTGATGAGTGCTTTTCCGTTGCTGACCATATCTGGAAATGGGTTGGCCGGCTTAAAGCGGAAGCCGCCAAATATCCAAATCAATAAAAATATAACGATGGTGACCGTCATGGCTATGCCGCCACCAATGGCCAGTCCAGAGATACCGCGGGCTTGCAAGCCCGCCCAGCCAAAGGTCATGGCTGTACCAAGGGCGACACTTAACGTAACGCCGACAATAGCTGTCCAAAGCGGCGTCGTACTGTCACCAGTGGCACGAAAAGCCATGTTAAAAACCAGTGTTGTTAACATGGCCGGTGCGAACACAGCCGTCCACAGCACAAAATCTGTGGCTAGGCGATGGCCATCGGGTGAAAGACCAAACATGCCCACTAGCTGATCTCGAAAGGGAATGGCAAACCACGCAAGTAGCAGGCCGTCCAAAAAGAACAGAACTACTGATAAAGCAGCGAAACGTCCGGCTAATAGCTGATTATTAGCCCCCCAATATTTACCGACCATGGCGGTTGTACCGCTACAGAGACCCATCATTACTGCATGCAAGACAAAATATAAACGCTGACCGGTGGTTGCAGCGGCGACCGCATCGGTACCAAAGGTGCCGGCTATTTTGAGGAATGCGACACCCATCAGCATATACATAATATTGCTAATGATGGTCGGCCAAGTCAGGCGCCAGATATTTAAAGTAGAGACGGGTTCCATGAGCGGTGCATGATAGCATTTGATGGTCATGCCGGTGACAGCTTTTACTTAAAGCAGGATACTATTTTAAAAAATCCCTAAAGACTTAGATTTGTAACATCAGATTCTCTCTTATCAACGGATATTAGCGGCAGTATTGTTCTGCATCTTACGGTTATTCCCTCAAATACCCAGTTAGTTGCCGGTTAACGCCATTCTTGCCTATGCCGGTTGCGGTGATAATGCTAATTGGTCATTATCGCTGACTTATCTAACAGATTGATTTTTAAAGGACTACCATGAGTATTTCAGGGCAAGATGTTCGCAATGCCGCCGCATTGCTAGAGGGCCATGTGGTGCGCACGCCAATGGTGATTTCACCGCTGCTGTCGCAGCAGCTTGGGTGTCACATTCACGTCAAGTTGGAGTGTTTACAATATACCTCGTCCTTTAAAGCTCGGGGCGCGTTTGTCGCCATGCAAGACCTTTCTGTTGAGCAGCGAAAGGCAGGTGTTATTGCGATGTCTGCGGGTAATCATGCGCAAGCTGTTGCCTACCATGCGGGCCAAATGGGCATTCCCGCCGTTATTGTTATGCCTGCCCAAACACCCTTTGCAAAGGTTGCGCGCACGCGTGCTTATGGCGCCGAAGTGGTACTTGAAGGTCGTAATTTAAACGATTGTGAGAACAAGGTCGAGGCATTGATTAATAGCCGTGGACTTACGCTAATTCACCCCTATGATAATGATCAGGTAATGGTAGGGCAGGGTACCGTGGGTCTTGAGATGCTCATTGATCAGCCAGACTTAGATGTATTGGTAGTGCCCATAGGTGGCGGTGGTTTGATCGGTGGAATTGCCACTATTGCCAAAGAAATGCGTCCGGACATACGTATTGTCGGTGTTCAGACAGAGGCCTATCCGTCCATGCAGGCGGCCATGTCGGGAACAGAGATTGTCTGCGGTGGAGAGACTCTTGCCGAGGGTATTGCTGTCAAGAAGCCGGGTAGAGTGACGTTGCCAGTGGTACAAAAATTGGTGGACGAGATAGTCTTGGTTAATGAACATCAATTGGAATGGGCGGTCAGTGCCTTAGTTGAGCAACAACGGGTTATTGCGGAAGGCGCTGGAGCTGCCGGAATAGCCGCCATATATGCGTACCCAGAGCTTTTTGAGGGGCTAAAAGTGGGCGTGGTTATTTGCGGAGGCAATATTGATCCGCGGTTGCTATCGTCTATCCTCAACCGCAATATGGCGATCGACGGGCGCATTGCACGGTTGCGCATAGACATCTCAGACGAACCTGGCATGCTGGCAGCGATTACTGATTCAATTGGCCGTTGTGGCGGTAATATTATCGAGATTTATCATCAGCGGTTGTTTTTTGATGTCCCGGCCAAACTGGCAAAAATTGATGCTGTGGTCGAGACCCGTGGCCCAGAGCATATTGATGAGATCATTGCCGATCTTCGTAAGACTAAATTTACAGTGAGAAGAATGGAAGAAATGGGCGACTAAGTACGTCGATTGCTCTCTTTTGAGGGTTGGTATTGGCTAATATGCTAACCTTGCTGCTCGATAGGATTCACAGACGTATTTATCAAATGAACATTACTGATCAGGCAAAAATTCAACTGTCGCCAAACTGGCTAAAAGCACTGGAGGGCGAATTCAGTAAACCTTATTGGCATACGTTAAGTCAGTACCTGATGGAGCAAGAACAGGGCGGAAAGACTATCTACCCAACGGGTGAGCAACTTTTCTCAGCGTTTAACCATACTGATCTGGAGAACGTGCGTGTGGTCATAATTGGGCAGGACCCTTACCATGGTTTAGATCAGGCCAATGGGTTGTGTTTTTCGGTTGCCCCAGGCAATAAGATACCGCCGTCGCTACGTAATATTTTTTCAGAGATAGAATCTGATTTACACATCTCAGCGGCCAATCACGGCTGTTTAAAAGCGTGGGCAGAGCAGGGCGTATTTCTATTAAATACGGTACTGAGCGTTGAAGAATCTGACCCAGGTGCCCATGCAGGGCAGGGTTGGGAGAGCTTTACAGATACGGTAATTGCGTTGATTAGTCAGCAGTGTGAGTCGGTCGTGTTTATGCTTTGGGGAAGTCATGCACAGAAAAAGGCTGCGCTGGTCGATGCATCACATCATCAGATATTGTGTGCGCCACATCCTTCACCGCTGTCTGCATACCGTGGTTTTTTTGGTTGTCGCCATTTCTCTGTGGCTAATAGTTATCTGCAATCTAAAAATCGTCAAACTGTTGATTGGCGACTTCCACCCATGATGGATGATCATCCACAAATTACATTTGAGCTTTGATAAGGACTTTTTAATAGTGAAAAACCAACCGTGGCAAACACCGAAAAACTTGCTGATCGTGATGACGGTGGCAATGACTCTGGCTTTTGCGACATGGATGGCGCTGCTAAATAATTTTGTGGTGGAGCGCGCGGCTTTTACTGGTAAAGAAATTGGCATACTACAAAGTATTCGAGAGATACCGGGGTTTTTGGCGTTTACCGCGGTTTTTGTGCTGCTACTGATTAGGGAGCAAGTATTTGCCTATATATCACTGGCGGTTCTTGGTATTGGGGTTGCGCTCAGTGGTTATTTTCCCTCGGAGGCTGGTCTTTATCTGACCACATTTGTGATGTCAGTAGGATTTCATTATTACGAGACGGTAAAACAGTCTTTATCGCTTCAGTGGTTGAGTATTGAAGAGGCTCCGGCTGCGCTGGGTAAGCTAATCGCGGTGAGCTCGGCGGCATCTCTAGTGGTCTATAGTTTTTTATGGCTCTCCGAGCGTTACTTTTCACTGAGTTACGAGACCATTTATTGGGTCGGCGGAGGTAGTTGCTTATTGTTGTCATTGTTGATGTGGTTAGGTTTTCCGACCTTTAAAAGTGTGATTCCTCAGCGCAAGCACCTGTTGTTGAGAAAGCGTTATTGGCTTTACTACGCACTCACTTTTATGGGCGGTGCTAGGCGTCAAATATTCACCGTATTTGCTGGCTTTTTAATGGTTGAAAAATTTGGCTATAGCGTGTCAGATATTGCGGCACTATTTTTGATCAATCATTTGTTTAATTGGGCCTTTGCCAGTCGCATTGGCGTCATTGTCGGGCGTATAGGTGAACGTCGAGCATTGACATTTGAGTACTGTGGTTTATTTTGTGTATTCACTGCCTACGCCTTCGTTGATAGCGCTGCTTGGGCCGGTGCACTCTATGTGGCCGATCATCTATTCTTTTCCCTGGCGATTGCGATTAAAACTTATTTCCAAAAAATTGCTGATCCCGCTGATATGGCCTCCACCGCAGGGGTTGCCTTTACCATCAATCATATTGCCGCGGTGTTTATTCCTGTGCTATTTGGTTTGGTATGGTTAGTGTCACCGATGTTGGTGTTTTTGATGGGCTCCGCTATGGCGCTGATTAGCTTGCTATTGGCTCGCAATATTCCAACGCGACCGCGCGAGGGCTTTGAAGTGTTATGGGGTAAAGTTCAGCACTCAGGGAAAAGTTTGGTCTAGGTAAAATAGCTATTTTTCGGTGTCTAGAGGAGGCCGGTTTAAGGTGCTCCTCAACCAATTAAGCTTGGAGAGTATGGAGGGTGTTAGTGCAATCTTTCGTTCGAGAGCAAATTTGCCCGGATAATCCATCATCAGTAGCCCTGCCACCATGGTGAGAAGGCCCTGGCCGGGTAAAAATAACATAACTATACCAGCGAGCAGCAGCAGAGAACCGATGATGTTTTTGCCGATAAAAGCCAATAACCAAATACCTGGAAAGTTGTTTTTCCACGGTGGCGACTGACGTTTTTTAGGCACAAAATAGTCATTAGGAATCATCGCAACCAGCCAGGGAAGAGAGACTAGGCTAGCAACGAACACCGCTGCTGATACCAGACCAATGCCAACCAAAAGTTCTTGGTTTTCAGTAATCCAAAGTATAATTTCGTTCACAATCACTCAGGCATCTCATAGGGCAATGGCACCTGAGTAAGCTCAACGAACTCCTTTTCAGCAAATTTTATCTGAGCACAATCAGCAGACTTAATAGCCAAAATAGCTAGTATTTCGATGCTCTTATCACTCGCTAGTGCCACGTCTGCAACCGTACCAATGACCTTGCCTTCGCTGTTAATAAGCCCTTCACCTATTGTCGGTAGAGTTGATGTAGCTAGTTTAAGAATGTACATGCGACGTTTTACGCTGCCGCGATAATGTGCCCGTGCGACAATTTCTTGACCGGTATAGCAGCCTTTCTTGAAACTGATATAGTTTTGAGCATCAAGGTTAATCATTTGAACGATAAACGTATCCGATGACTCTGCGATGACATCTGCCATACCGCTGCGGATACGCAATAAGTCGCTGTAGCCTTGGCCTGCAGGGATTAGATCCGCACAGACACTACTGAGGCACTCATGCGCATGATTAGCGTGTAGGCTGAGTGAATAGGTCCCAGCGCCGATGGGGCGACTTGTGTTTGGATTGATGTCGTCCGCGATGGTTACTGCATCTGGGCCGGAAACAAGAAAATTGATAAATTGATTGGTGACCTCGGTAATGTCGACTTTGAAAAACACTGAATATTTTTTGAAGCTGGCCATAGCCAATTCAACTACCGATGGATGGGTCTCCAACAACAAGTCACCCTGGCTGTCACGGCTGACGCTAAATAAAAATATTATTCTTCCTTTGGGCGTGAGATGAGCGCCGTTGAGAGAAGCGTCGGCGCCCAGTTGATTTAAATCACAGGTGACCTGGCCCTGTAAAAATTTTTCGCTGTCAGGTCCGCATAGCTTTATAAAGCCGCGATGATTAGTGCTGACAACGGTTTTATGGTGCAGCGCAGGATAGTCGATAGGTGATTCACCAAAAGATGTCACTACAGCGCTATTTTTATTGTCTATTGCAATAGAATATGTCGGGAAAAGTTGTTGCCAGTCCATAGGTTTGAACGACCCTGTAGGTTTATGGGTGATTGTCTCTTATAATAGCGCTTTTACTTACTGAATAATAAATTATGAATAAAAATCGTCTAGTGTGGGCGAGTCGCCGCGGTATGTTAGAGCTCGATCTTATTCTCGCCCCCTTCGTGGAAAATGTCTATGATTCACTGACAGAGGATGATCAACTTCGCTTTGAAGTGTTGTTGGAGTGCGAAGATCAGACCCTGTTTATGTGGTTCATGCAGCGAGAGCAGCCAACCGATCCCAACATGCAAAGGATATTGCAGATAATCCGTGACAGTCGCCAAAAATTATCAAAGGTTTCTTCTTAAGCCATCTAGAGTACAGTTTTATGCGAGCCTCGGGCTGATGCTGACGGTTATTTTTTTGTTGGTGATTCTGCCAATATTATTGTGGCCAAAAACGATCGCCATCGCCGTTATTATAGTTTTATTGGTACGCGCTGTTTTTGTGTGGGGTAATGCCCAGAACCAGATATTACTGTTCAACCCTGAGACCGACTATTGGCAGCTGGATGGTGCTGAAGAATACCAGGAACTGCGTTTGAAACCCGATCAGTTTGTTACCGCAGGGCTGGTTATTATGTACTTTGAAACGCCTCAGGGATCAGTCATCAAACGCTTCATTACTCGCGATGTAGTTTGTAAGGCCGACCACCATCGATTGCGGGTGCTTTTGCTAGCTCGAAGTCACTAGACAGTTGTTAGCGAATTAAGCTTCATCTTGGTTAACAATCACATCTTGGCCCGCATAGTTAATCGGTACCATTATGGTGTCTCGAGCGATTGGCGATAGGTCTGGATAATCAAGTGTATAGTGCAGTCCACGACTTTCTTTACGTTGCATGGCGCAGCGTATGATTAACTCCGACACGGTGGCAAGATTACGTAACTCGAGTAGATCCCGGGTAACCTTGCAGTTACTGTAATATTCTTGGATCTCATTTTGTAACAATTTAATGCGATGTTGGGCTCTTTGAAGTCGTTTGTTGGTGCGAACAATACCAACATAATCCCACATAAAGCGTCGTAACTCGTCCCAGTTATGGGAGATAACTACGTCTTCATCAGAATGGCTGACTCGTGATTCGTCCCATTCAGGGATAAAGTCCGGCTGTGGGATTTGTGCTACATCTTGATTTATTTTTCGCGCCGCGTTCTGCGCATAAACTAAACATTCGAGTAGCGAATTACTGGCCATGCGATTAGCACCGTGTAATCCAGTAAAGGCGTTTTCCCCAATAGCATAAAGATTTAACAGGTCGGTTTGTCCATCGTGAGACACCATGATCCCACCGCAAGTGTAGTGGGCCGCCGGGACAACGGGAATTGGGTCAGTGGTTATATCAATGCCAAAAGTTAAGCATTGTTCATAAACGGTTGGGAAGTGTTCGACAATAAAGTCCGCTGACTTATGGCTAATATCAAGATATAGGCAATCACTGCCCAGTCTTTTCATTTCATGGTCGATTGCCCGAGCGACTACGTCGCGGGGTGCAAGCTCCGCATCGGGATGGAAGTTACCCATAAAAGTACTACCATCAGGTAATCGCAATATGGCACCTTCACCACGCAGGGCTTCGGTAATAAGAAACGACTTAGCCTTGGGGTGATATAAACAGGTTGGATGAAATTGATTAAACTCTAGATTGGCGACTCGACAGCCTTTACGCCATGCCATAGCGATACCGTCACCGCTGGCGCCATCTGGGTTGCTGGTGTAAAGATAAGCTTTACTGGCACCACCTGAGGCGAGAATGACGCTCTTAGCATGAAATAGGGCAATAACCGAGGTTTTAATGTCTAATAAGTAAGCGCCAGTACAGCGAATTTTGCGCGAGTTCTTATCGGCTTGAGTGACTAAGTCGACCGCACAATGTTGTTCGAAAATATCAATGTTGTCCGCGGCAATAACTTGCTCTACTAGGGTGCCGGTAACCTCTTTACCGGTAGCGTCTGCGGTGTGAAGAATTCGCCGATGACTATGCCCCCCTTCTTGAGTGAGATGATAATTTTGTTGATCATTTTCTCGGGTAAAGGCAACCCCTTGCTCTATTAACCATCGCACTGCGTCAGGGCCATTTTCCACCACAGTACGCACAGAATCCTCATGGCATAGACCAGCACCGGCAATTAGCGTATCCGCGATATGGGCCTCGGCGCTGTCATTTTCATCAAAAACAGCGGCAATTCCGCCCTGAGCGAGCCACGATGCTCCGCCTTGCAGGGAAACTTTGCTGATCAGAGCGACCCGCAATTGTTTGTCTAGTTGCAGTGCGCTGGTTAGTCCGGCAGCACCACTACCAATAATAAGGACGTCATAAAGATAAGTTTGCTTCATTGCTATGTCACACAGGTAGGGTCGGTCATGATAATATAAGATTTTGATTCAAGCGAACTTAACAGCTCCTTAGTGGTCTCTAATTAGACGCTGGCTAAAGTTGCAGTAATGCTTGCTTCATTAATTTTACTGAAGAGTGACAGAAACGGATTACCGAATGGTCGAAAAAAAAGCGCAGCCTTCTGATGAGCAGTTGGTGGTAAGGGTACAGAAAGGTGACAAAAGAGCTTTTGACCTATTAGTGTTGAAGTATCAACAGAAGGTGCACTCTATCGTCGGTAGATTTGTGCGCGATACTGACGAAGTGGCCGATGTGGTCCAGGAGTCTTTTATAAAGGCTTACCGGGCTATACCCAATTTTCGTGGCGACAGTCAGTTTTATACCTGGCTTTATCGTATTGCAGTGAATACGGCGAAAAATTATTTAGTCTCAAGAAGCCGACGCCCGCCGTCTTCCGATATTGATGTGGCTGATGCTGAATATTACTCAGGTAGTGACTATCTAAAAGACTTAGGCAGTCCAGAGAATAATTTATTTAGAGATGAGCTTGAAGCCGTTATTGTTAAGGCAATTGCCGACTTGCCTGAGGATTTGCGAACAGCGCTGACCTTGAGAGAATATGAAGGACTCAGTTACGAGGGGATTTCGGAAATTATGGACTGTCCCGTAGGTACTATTAGATCGCGTATTTTTAGGGCGAGAGAAGCCATTGATGCGCATGTGTTAAAATTAGTTAATACTGAATAAAGATTTGGTGAACCTTTTTGATTAGGTTCGGTCATAGAGTGGGTATAGTGAAGAGTTGTCAACTTTAGAGGCATGAAAATGAGTCAGTATGATGAACATTTAGGTGAATCTTTGTCCGCGTTAATGGACGGAGAAGCCAGTGATTTAGATACTCGCAGAGTGCTCAAGGAGTTAGCTGCAGAGGATAGCCATAATGCCATGCAGATGCGTGATAAGTGGCAACGTTATCAAAGTGTATCCTCGGTGATGAAAGGCGATGTAGCCTCTACTATTGATTATTCCGCGGCCATTGCTGATGCAATTGGCAGTGAGGCGGTTTTCAAGGTGAATCCACTGACCAAGATTCTAAGTTCCTCGGGTCGCTTTGCAATTGCGGCATCGGTGGCTTTGGTCGCAGTTTTGGGTGTTCAGCAGTTCAATCAATCTGCTAATCTAACCGATGAGACTGTTGAATTTGCCTTCATAGACGAAACCTCAGTGGAGGGCTTGGTTGGTCCTGCCAATCAGTTTCCCGCTGGATGGGCCTTGTCTGAGGAAACGCAGGTGCGTACGGTGAGTGCGGAGAGTATCGAGAAAAAGGCATACTCGCAGCAGGAAGGTCGTGCTTATCTAGCTTACGTAATGGCTAGGCATGCTTCGAATGCACCTTACATTAGAAGCCAAGGAATGTTGCCCTATGCTCGCTTGGAAGATCGTAAAACAATAACTGATCAGGAATAATTATTAGTCGTGACCCATATTTCCAAAATCAAAAGTTTCAAAATGGCGGTTATTATGACCGCCATTTTTGTTTCTACCTCTGCTGTATCCCAGCAAAACAAAATAGCCTATGACCTCATGGATTCTATGATTGAGGCTTCAAATAGCTTGAACTACTCGGGGCTGGTTACCTATGAAAAGGCAGGCCGGCTAAAAACGTCAAAAATGCTTCATCTCATTCGTGACGACATGACCTTTGAACAATTGACCCATCTGGATGGCCCTGCAGGTCAGATTTCATGGCGAAGAACAGATGGGGGCTGCGAAAAGGCGGCAGCAGCAGATATAGAAATTGGCTCGCGCCCCATTCTTACTGGCGATAGCTTTGAACGAATAAAAGCCTCATATTCTTTTGAAATAAGGGGGCAGTCACGAGTTGCTGGCCGCGAAGCTACCACGATAATATTAAAGCCGAAGGATAAATTTCGTCTACCACACTTTGTGGCAATTGATAATCAATCTAACCTTATGTTGATGTCGGTGATATTGAGCCTTGCTGGAAAGCCATTAGAGCGGTTTCAATTTGTTGAAATTGAAGTGGGGGGTGATCTAGATTCTATGCTTGTACCCGATGCACAGACTAACCTTGACGAGCATTGCGTTAATGCCGTTAGCCAGGCACCTGCGGGGGAATGGAATGTTGGTTTGGTGCCTCCAGGCTTCTTTTTGACTAGCTCAAAAAAAGAGCCCTCGATGGGCCAGAGTGTTTTAGGTTTTTCTGACGGATTGACCACTTTTACTGTGTTTATCGAGTCTGCTCAAATAAGCTCTAAAATTCCACCGTTTACGTACACTCATGGCGCCACAGCGGCGGTGAGTACCAAACTTAAAGTCCAGGGCGATGAATTTACGGTGTCGGTTGTAGGTGAAATTCCCATTGATGGGGCCAAACAAATTGCTCAGTCGGTCAATCATGCATCTAAAATATTAAAACTGCCGTAACTTCGAAGGTGATGCAATGATTTTAGAAGCGGGAATTGTCGTCAGTAAAGCAGCGGATAGTGTGATGGTCGAGACCATTCAAAAAACTACCTGTGATAGCTGTGCCGCCCAGCCAGGTTGCGGTCATTCGGTGCTCTCAAAACTGACCAGCAGTTCTGTTCAAATCAGGGTGCTGCTAGGGGATTTTGACGCTAATGAAATACGCTTGGGTCAATCAGTGACTATCGGTATACCAGACCATGTGGTGGTCAAAGGCTCGCTTTTGGTCTATTTGGTGCCGCTAATAGGTGCCTTGTTGGGGGCCTGGTTGATGGGGTCCCCTGTCAAGAGTCCTGAGCTTGATTTGATTAGTGTTATGGGTGCGTTTGTAGGATTGGTGTGCGGTGGAATGTTTGTTCATTTACGCAGCCAAAAGAATGACAACAATGCTGAAAATAACCCTATTTTGTGTGATATTGACAAAAACCCAAGGATGTTTGAGGGTATCAGCTAACTTTTATGAGAAATTTTAATGGAGTATTCAGTGCTTAAAAAAGTAATCTTAGTTTCTTATCTATTGATTTTCTGCAATACCAATGCCTATGCAAGTTTACCGGACTTTACCGACTTAGTTAAAGAGGTAGCGCCCGCGGTTGTCAAGATCAATACAGTGAGTAAGCCTATTGCCAAGGGTGATCAGCCGAGACTGCAGGGGCAGATGCCGGAGATATTTCGAGAGCTACTCGAACAACGGCAGCGGCCAGTTCGGCCGTCACGAACCATGGGGTCTGGCTTTGTAATATCTAATGATGGATATATTTTAACCAATCATCATGTGGTGGATAAAGCGGAAGAAATTCAGGTGCAGTTTGCTGATCGAAGCGAGTACACAGCGACTATTATAGGGTCAGATCGACGCTCGGATTTAGCCTTACTCAAAATTGACGCGAAAGATTTGCCCAGTCTCAAGTTTGCTGAGTCGGACACGACTAAAGTGGGGGCTTGGGTGCTCGCAATAGGATCTCCCTTTGGGTTAGATTATTCGGTGACAGCGGGCATTGTTAGCGCTATTGGTCGCAGTCTTCCAACCGAGCAAGGCGAAAATTATGTGCCTTTTATTCAAACAGATGTGGCCATTAATCGCGGCAACTCGGGCGGTCCACTTTTCAATCTTGACGGCCAGGTGGTTGGAATTAACTCCCAAATTTATTCTCCCACCGGCGGTTCGGTCGGCTTATCTTTTTCAATTCCGGTGAGCATAGCCAGCAATGTGGTTGCCCAATTACGAGAAAATGGCAAGGTTAAACGCGGTTTTCTTGGCGTCGGCATTAGCGATGTGAATAAAAGCTTGGCTGAGGCCATGGGTCTGCCAAGCCCTATGGGCGCAGGGATAAACTCTGTAATGCCTGGCAGTGCGGCTGATGATGGTGGGATTCTTCCTGGCGACATAATCGTCAGTGTCAACGGTCAGTCGATTTTGCGTTCGGGAGATTTACCCCATATCGTTGGTCTGATCGAACCTGGCAAGTCGATTAAAATAGTGGTTTATCGAGAAGGTAAACAGAAAAAGTTAACCGTCAAGGTTGGCGCTTTGGAAGGCGATGAGGATGCGCTAGCAAGTCGCAGTGAGGATGCAGATCGACTCGGTATTACTGCGGTTGCCGCTGAGCAAAGCCAGCTTCGTTCGCTGCGATTACGCGGTGGCATTGTCGTCTCTGAGGTTTCAGCCGACTCACCTGCAGATGTCGCGGGATTAAGAGTTGATGACATTATCGTTCAGCTTGGTTATAGCCGAATTGATGACCTCGATGAATATGACGCAGTGATTGGCGAGCTTCCTGCAAATACACCGGTGGCAATCCGATTTTATCGTGGCGGGAACGCGGTTTTCAGAACCATACAAATTAACCAATAAGCTAAATATTAGGCGCTTTTTTCAACCTCATTTGAACAAAGCGTCGATGGCGTCTAGCCTGCAAATAGGCTAGACTGCGCCCGCTTATTTGAACGGTAGTAAAAAACTTTTGTCTGACCTTAGTCATATTAGAAACTTCTCTATCATTGCCCATATCGATCATGGTAAATCCACGATCGCCGATCGCTTTATCCAAATGTGTGGGGGCCTTAGCGAAAGAGAGATGGCAGCTCAAGTTCTTGACTCGATGGATATCGAGCGCGAGCGAGGCATTACTATTAAAGCGCAGAGCGTTACTTTGCCCTATGTGGCAGCCGATGGAAAAACCTATCAATTAAATTTCATCGATACCCCGGGACACGTTGATTTTTCCTATGAGGTTTCTCGGTCCCTGGCTGCCTGCGAAGGTGCACTGCTGATTGTCGATGCGGCTCAGGGCGTAGAGGCTCAGTCAGTGGCAAATTGTTATACGGCGATTACTCAGGGTCTTGAGGTTATTCCCGTCCTAAACAAGATGGATTTACCTCAAGCTGAGCCAGAAAAAGTTATCAATGAGATAGAGAATATTATTGGTATTGAAGCGGATGGGGCCGTTCGTTGCAGCGCAAAGACTGGCGAAGGCATCATCGAAATACTCGAAGAATTGGTACAGAAAGTGCCACCGCCTGTGGGTGATGTAGATGCACCGTTGCAGGCATTGATTATTGACTCTTGGTTCGATAACTACCTAGGTGTTGTGTCTTTAGTACGAGTAATGCAGGGAACCCTGCAAGTCAAAAATAAGATAGTGGCTAAATCAATAGGCAAGGGCCATGTGGTAGACAGCGTTGGTGTGTTTACGCCCAAACGCAAGGAAACTGGGGTTTTAAGGGCTGGCGAAGTAGGCTTTATGGTTGCCGGTATTAAAGATATTCTCGGTGCCCCGGTTGGTGACACGGTCACTAATTTGAGCACTTCAGATGTTGACTCATTGCCCGGGTTCCAGCGTATTAAACCGCAAGTTTATGCCGGTATGTTTCCGATCGATTCAGATGATTTTGAGGAGTTTCGTGAAGCGCTCAGTAAATTGGCGGTTAACGATGCCTCTCTGTTTTACGAGCCGGAAAGTTCTGACGCATTAGGATTCGGTTTCCGCTGTGGTTTTCTTGGCATGTTGCACATGGAAATCATTCAAGAGCGTCTTGAGCGGGAATATAATCTCGACCTAATTACCACTGCACCTACAGTGGTTTACGAAATAATTACCTCGAAGGGTGACACACTCTATATGTCTAATCCCTCTGATCTCCCAGATCCGGGCCAAATAGACGAAATGCGCGAACCGATTTGCGAAGCGAGCATTCTGGTGCCAAAAGAATATGTGGGTAATGTCATCACTCTTTGTGTTGAAAAACGCGGTGTTCAAAAAGATATGCAATTTGTCGGTGGCCAAGTTGCCATTCGCTATGAGCTGCCTATGAGTGAGGTGGTGATGGATTTCTTCGACCGGTTAAAGTCGGTTAGTCGTGGCTTTGCTTCCTTAGATTATAATTTTGTACGCTTTGAAAAGGCGTCACTAGTCAAACTCGACATTTTAATTAATGGTGACAGAGTGGACGCTTTGGCGGCAATTACCCATCGTGATTACTCGATCCAAAAAGGCCGAAATTTGGCCGAAAAGATGAAAGAATTGATACCGCGCCAGATGTTTGACGTGGCTATTCAGGCTGCGATAGGTGGCAGTGTGGTCTCGCGAACGACGGTGAAGGCACTGCGCAAAAATGTGACAGCAAAATGCTATGGTGGTGATATTTCTAGAAAGAAGAAGTTACTTGAGAAGCAAAAGGCCGGTAAAAAGCGCATGAAGCAGGTCGGCAATGTTGAAATACCTCAGGATGCGTTTTTGGCGGTATTGAGAAGTTAACCAACTCCGAACGTAGATGTCGGAACAGGGCTGGTAAAGATGGATTTTAATTTCGAACTAATTTTAACCGTAGCATTCTTGATCACGGGGTCCTTTTGGCTGGTTAACCGATTTTTAACCAAGCAAGAAGAAGGTGTAATGGAATTTTTCGCGTCCTTAGCGCCGGTCTTAGGTTTTGTGTTGATTTTACGTTCGTTTATTGTCGAGCCATTTCAAATCCCCTCCAGGTCAATGGTCCCAACCTTAAAAGTTGGAGATTTTATACTGGTTAGTAAGTGGAATTATGGGGTCCGTTTGCCCGTCATCAGGACTAAGATATTTGATGTGTCATCTCCTCAGCGAGGAGATGTCATCGTATTCTTTCCTCCCCATGAAGATCGTTATTTCATCAAGCGTTTGGTGGGTTTGCCCGGTGACAAAGTTCAGGTTATCGATGGTACTCTTTATGTTAATGACCAAATGATGGAGCAAACTAAGTCTTCTATCGATGCAGGTGCGCCTCGCTCTGTGGTGATGAATGAAAATCTTGATGGTGTCGAACATCGTATTCAAAAGCGAGTCCCACCGACGCGTCTCAGCCAAAATTTCGCGACATTGGTTCCTCAAGGGCATTACTTCATGATGGGTGACAGCAGAGATAATTCGAGTGATAGTCGAGTTTGGGGTCCCGTGCCAGAAGAGAGGATCGTGGGCAAAGCGTTTGCTCGATGGATGTTTTGGGATTCCTATAGCAGCATTCCTTCGTTCTCCCGAGCAGGGGCCATAGACTAGATTGTATGCTGTTACGATAAGCCTAGATAGAAGTATGCCGCACTACTCAATTGCAGCAGCTTTTAAGGGCGATGTTACACTAGCGGTTTTAAAGTATGTTTCCCTAAATAAAACGTCGGTTTAAGATAATGTTTCATGGGCATTGCAATGGCTTCTAACCTTGAGCAACTTCAGCGAAGATTGGGTTATGTTTTTGATGACCCAGAGTTGCTAACGCTTGCGCTATCGCATCGAAGCTTTACAGGTCCTAATAATGAACGTATGGAGTTTCTTGGTGATGCGGTATTGGGGCTGGTTGTCACTGATTATCTGTATAGAGAGTTTTCTGACGCGCGCGAGGGTGAACTGAGTAGAATGCGCTCCCATATTGTGCGCGGTGAGTCACTGGCCGAGGTTGCCAAAAAACTTGAGTTAGGTGCGGATATATTACTTGGCCCGGGGGAGATGAAGAGCGGTGGTCACCGGCGTGATTCGATTCTTGGTGATACCGTTGAGGCATTGCTTGGTGCGGTCTACCTAGATCAAGGGATAGAGGCCGCCAGGGATCGTATCTATGATTGGTTTAAGTCATTATTTGAGAGTGCGCTGGAAGTAAAGCCTCTCAAAGACTCAAAAACGACACTTCAAGAGTGGTTGCAGCAGCGTGGCAAGTCGTTACCTGACTATAAGCTTGTTGATACTGGTGGCGAAGCGCACAGTCGATTGTTTACCGTCAGCTGTAAAATTGGTGCAGTCACACAAGAAAAGACTGCTACAGCAAGTAGTCGTCGTCGTGCGGAGCAGATGGTCGCTGAGCAATTATTAACTGAATTGGAGAAAAAATAGTGACCACAGAGCAAACTTACTGCGGCTATGTGGCGATCGTTGGTCGTCCTAATGTTGGCAAATCTACTTTGCTCAACCATATACTGGGTCAAAAGCTCTGTATAACATCGCGCAAGCCACAAACAACACGTCACACCCTCTTGGGTATAAAAACAAAAGATAACGTGCAGGTCATCTTTGTTGATACTCCTGGAATCCATACTAATCAAGAGCGTGCGATCAATCGGGTCATGAATCGCTCTGCGGCCAGCGTAATTGCTGACGTGGATTTGGTGATCTTCGTGGTAGACCGATTTGAATGGAGTGAGGCGGATGAATATGTTGCCAAGTACTTGTCCAACAATGATGTACCAGTCGTCGTGGCGGTGAATAAAGTGGATATGATTGAGGACAAAGAAGCACTGTTACCTCATCTTCAATTTCTCTCGAGCAAAGTTAATGCGGTTGAATTCATTCCTTTGTCGGCGCTTCGAAAAACTAATTTAGATGAACTTGAGGCTAAGATCCAAAGCCATATTCCAGAGAAGATGCATATCTACCCAGAAGATCAAATTACTGACCGAAGTGAACGCTTTTTGGCGGCAGAAATCGTGCGCGAAAAAATCACTCGACAGTTGGGCGCTGAAGTTCCCTATCAGGTGACTGTAGAAATTGAACAGTTTCGTGTTGAAGGAAAAATCACCTATATCGATGCGCTTATATTAGTAGAGAGAGACGGTCAGAAGAAAATTATTATTGGTACTAAGGGCGAACGTCTCAAGAAGATTGGCGAACAGGCTCGGGCAGATATAGAGAGTTTATTAGACTGTAAGGTTATGCTTAGGACTTGGGTTAAGATCCGCAGTGGTTGGTCTGACGATGAGCGCGCGCTGCGTAGCTTGGGCTATATGGATGAGTGATCTAGGGTGAGAATCGACGGTGAAGTTGGTTTCGTTCTGCATACCACGCCTTACCGTGAAACCAGTCTTTTAGTCGACTTATTAACGGTGCATCATGGGCGTATTCGCTGTGTTGCTAAAGGGTACCGAAAACCCAATAAAAAGGGCATCAGTCGCGCGCTTTTTCCTTATACCGAACATCAATTTAGCTGGCAGGGCCGAGGAGACTTAAAGACGTTGACTCACGCAGATGCCGTGCAAGCACCAGTATTTTTAGACAGTGCCTGCTTGTTTACTGGCCTGTATGTGAACGAGCTTTTTTATCGGTTACTGCACGAGCATGATCCTCACGAAACCCTTTTCCAGCAATACAAAAAATTTCTGTTACAGCTAAGCCAGGGTCGTCCTGATGAGAGGCAGTTAAGAGAATTAGAAATGTGTCTGCTTGAAGAGCTGGGTTATGGGTTAGTGCTGGATGTTGAAGCCATTGATGGAAACCCTTTACTTGGTGACAAGCTGTATAACTATATTCCTGAGCGAGGTTTAGTGGAGTGCTTTAAACAGACCAAAATCGTTCCTGGTGTCTATCGTGGCTCAGATATCATGGCCTTTTCTGCCGGTGAATTTGATCAGGTTTCGGTGACTAGAACCGCTAAGCAGCTTTTGCGTAGCGTGATAGACTTCTACCTGGGCGGACAAAAGCTACATAGCCGTGAGCTCTACAGGCAGCACTTAATGAGTGCTGAGAGATCTACCAATGGCGCATCTAAGGAATCCTCATAATGGTTATAGGTATTGGTACTGATATTGTAGAAATCGCCAGAATAGCAGACGTTTTAGATCGTCAAGGGGATGCGTTTGTCCAACGTATTTTAACGCACAGTGAGCAAAAGCAATATCAGGCTAGTAAACAAAAGGCGGCTTTTCTGGCTAAACGATTTGCGGCGAAGGAAGCTGTGGCCAAGGCCTTGGGTACGGGTATAGGCAGTGGGGTGAGCTTTCAGGATATGACGATTAGTAACGATGAAAAAGGCGCTCCCTCAGTGAGTTTGTCGGCGGGGGCCGCTCAGGTTGCCGCTGAGAAGTCGGCACGAAAAGTACTGCTGAGCATTGCTGATGAACAGAAGTATGCGATTGCTTATGCGATGCTGTCAGACTAGGTATAGATGAGTCGGTTTTGACTCAGCTTTTAGAACGATGCAAGGCGCGATTATGGATTTCCCTTCAATTGACCAATCTATCGGCAATACTCGCTTGGTGAGACTCCAGCGGATGCCCGGCAATACGTCGAATATTATTCTCGCCAAGATGGAGGGCGATAATCCTGCCGGTAGCGTTAAAGATCGTCCAGCTGTGAACATGATTATGAATGCCCAGTTGCGCGGAGAAATTGCTCCTGGTGATCATCTTATTGAAGCAACTAGCGGCAATACCGGTATTGCACTTGCCATGGCTGCGGCAATGATGGGTTACAGAATGACGCTTATTATGCCTATCACTGCGACCATAGAACGCAAGATGGCAATGCGCGCTTACGGTGCAGAACTTATCGAGGTGACTGCGGCTGAGGGTATGGAGGGCGCGCGTGATCAGGCCTTAAAAATGCAGTCTGAGGGGCTGGGTAAAGTGCTCGATCAGTTCAACAACACTGATAATCCGTTGTCCCATTTTGAGGGTACCGGCCCCGAGATATGGCGAGATACCGGCGGCACAGTGACACACTTTGTTAGTTCTATGGGAACCACTGGCACCATCATGGGTGTCTCAGCCTATCTTAAAGAGAAAAATCCATTGATTGAGATTATTGGGCTCCAGCCGGAGGAGGGCGCTTCTATTCCTGGTATTCGACGTTGGCCAAAAGCTTACCTGCCAGGAATTTTTGATGCGGCGAAAGTTGATACAACTCTAGATGTCTCCCAGCAGGATGCCGAACAGACGATGCGCAGATTGGCTAAGGAAGAGGGAATATTTTGTGGTGCCTCAGCTGGCGGAGCGGTATTTGCAGCGTTAAAGCTGAGTGAACAGTTAAACAACGCGGTGATTGTTACGATCATCTGCGATCGTGGGGACCGTTACCTGTCCTCTGGCGTTTATGGTTGAAGCTCGGGCCTGATTAAGGAAGGCTTTACTGATGATGAATCAAAATCTAGCGGCACAATATACTATCCAAGACCTGCGTTATTTAATGCGCCGCTTACGAGATCCTGAAACAGGTTGCCCTTGGGACTTAAAACAAACCTTTCGATCAATAACCAGTCATACCCTAGAAGAGGTTTATGAGGTGGTTGATGCCATTGAGAGAGATGATATTACTCACCTTGGAGAGGAACTTGGTGATTTACTGTTTCAAATCATTTTTTATAGCCAGTTAGCTGAAGAGCAAGATCAGTTTAGTTTTGAGGAAATTGTTAATACCATCACTCATAAATTGATCCGCAGGCATCCCCATGTATTTCCGGAAGGTACACTTGAGTCGTCTCGACTGAGCATGGCAGAGTCAGAAATAGTTGAGATAAAACAGGTTTGGGAAGCTATTAAACGGCAAGAGAGATTGGACAAGGGCGCGAGCCAAACACTGGATGATATCCCTTTAGCGCTGCCGGCGTTGAATAGAGCGGTAAAACTGCAAAAACGTGCTGCTAGCGTCGGTTTTGATTGGCCGGATGTACAGCCAGTTGTTGACAAAATTAATGAAGAACTCATTGAGCTCGATATTGAAATCAAGGGTGGCGATAGGGATCGTATGGCTGATGAGTTGGGCGATTTGTTATTTAGCTGCGTCAATTTAGCAAGGCATTTGAAGCTAGATCCCGAAGTATCGATGCGTGCTGCCAATGAAAAGTTCAAACGACGTTTCGAGTCGATGGAGTTATTGGCAGGAGAAAAGAAAATCGAAGATCACTCTGCCGATCAGTTGGAATCTCTGTGGCGGAAAGTAAAACAGTCAGAGTAACATTCAGCTCAGTAATCTAGGGTATTTGGAGAGCGGTTTGCTCAAACTCAGGCTTGTTCGAATATTCCATTCCGTGTATTGTACTCGGCCGATTAAACGAACGTCTGGATGATATGTTAATTGGGTTAAAATCCAATGGTCTTCACCGAATACTTGTCGGCATGGGAGATGAACTTTTCCTTTAAGTGGAAAAATCTGGTAGTTAATTTAGGAATTGCGCTAATGAGAGTTATATTGTTAGGTCCACCCGGTGCCGGTAAAGGTACCCAAGCACAATTTATTACAGAACAGTATTCAGTGCCGCAAATATCGACTGGAGATATGCTGCGTGCAGCGGTTAAAGCAGGTTCGGCATTGGGTGTGGAGGTGAAGGGAATAATGGCGTCTGGTGGTTTGGTGTCTGATGAATTGATCATCGCGCTGGTAAAAGAACGTATCTCGCATGCTGACTGTGAGCGTGGATATTTATTGGATGGCTTCCCTCGAACTATCCCTCAGGCCCAGGCGATCATTGATGCTGGCATTATCATTGATGCGGTTGTTGAGATTCGGGTCGAAGATAATGAAATTGTATCTCGATTGAGCGGTCGTCGTGTCCATGAGGGCTCCGGGCGTATCTATCATATCAATCATAATCCTCCGACCACTGATGGTATGGATAATGAAACCGGTGAACCACTAATGCAACGTCCGGATGATTTAGAAGAGACAGTGCGTAATCGACTTTCTGTCTATCATATGCAGACGCAGCCTTTAGTGAATTTCTACACCCAGCTAGCCGCTTCAGATGATCCAGCGCCGACATTTTCTACTGTTGACGGTCTCGGCTTACTCGCGGATGTGCAAGCAAGATTAGTCGCAGCGCTGCGATAGGTTTAACGTCTAACACTCATATTAGGCTAGAGAATATCTCTCAGACGGACCATATCTGACGCTATTGAGCTGTTCCATGGCATACTTTGGATGGAGAGATCGAGTCAATCCCTCGAGTGCTTTTAGTTTTTCAGGCGAAGGGTTATAAAATCATAATGACATCAATACTAGCCATAGAAACATCAACAGAGGCCTGTTCGGTCGCGCTACATTGCATATCGGGGACCATTTCTCGCTATGCTGAAGAGCCGCGTTCACATACGCAACTGTTAATGCCAATGATTGAATCAGTACTCTCTGAGGCAGGAATTAAACCCACTGAGTTGGATGCTATTGGCGTGGCCATAGGACCGGGGTCTTTCACCGGTCTACGCATTGGTTTTGCGGCCACACAGGGCCTTGCATTTGGTCTGGATATTCCAGTTATTCCTGTGTCATCGTTAGAGGTTATGGTGGCCACCTTTATGCGCAAGAATGCGAAGTCACCGTCACCTAGTAAACACAATCCACCGCTAAGAATCATGTCGATACTCGATGCGCGTATGGGTGAATTTAATTGTGGTTGCTACGCCATTGATGACCAGAGCGTTATTGCCGGTGAATTCAATGATCGACTGTTAACCGCTGCCGATGCTCAACAATGGGTTAAAGAGCTTTCTCCCAATGTTATTGTTGGTGACGGTAAAGCGCTATTATCGTCAGATTCAGGATGGCAGGGTATGCTTTCCTCTATTTATCCCGACGCAATAGATCTTCTTGGTATGGCAATAACTCGCTATGATAGTGGCCAGGCTGTGCCCATCAGTAGCGTCGACTTGGTGTACCTTCGAGGCGCTGATGCTTGGCAGAAAAGAAAGCGTATACGAGATGCATAAACTATGACTAAAAAAGTCGCATTTATCGGTCTTGGTGTCATGGGTTTCCCAATGGCCGGCTGGTTGGCTAAAAATGATTATTCGGTGGTGGTTTACAATCGTACTACCGCTGTCGCTGAAAAGTGGTTGCATGCCTACGCAGGCTCTATAGCATTGACTCCGGGTGATGCCGCTGCCGGTGCAGATATAGTCTTTATTTGTGTGGGTAATGATCAGGATGTTTTAGAGGTAGTCTGCGGTGAGACAGGCGTTCTCTCAGGGATACGACAAGGATCAATCATTGTAGACCATACAACCACCTCGGCAGAGCTGGCTAAAAAGCTTGCGATTGAGGCCAAAAAGCAACAGTGTGAGTTTATTGATGCGCCGGTTTCCGGTGGCCAGCAAGGTGCTGAAAATGGCCAACTCACGGTCATGTGTGGCGGCGATGAAGACACTTTTAGGCGCATCACTGAGAGTGTTAATTGTTATGCAAAGGCGCTGAATTTACTTGGCCCAGTGGGTAGTGGGCAGTTGTGTAAAATGGTCAACCAAATTTGTATTGCAGGATTGGTGCAAGGACTTGCAGAGGGGTTGAATTTTGCACAACGAGCAGGACTTGATGCCCATCAGGTTGTCGATGTAATTTCTAAAGGTGCCGCCCAATCATGGCAAATGGAAAACCGCTATCAGACGATGCTGGCAGATCATTATGAGCATGGTTTTGCCGTGCAATGGATGCGCAAAGATCTTGCTTTTGCACTTGAGGAGTCAAAGCGCAATGGCAGTGCATTACCGGTGACCGAATTGGTCGATCAATTTTATGCTGAAGTACAGGCGTTAGGAGGGGATCGATGGGATACATCCAGTCTTTTAGCGAGACTGAAAACGTAAGGGTGACTGACGTTTAAGATCAAATGCAAATCTTCTATAATAGTGTCTCCTGGGAAATACTATTTATCATCGGTGTAAGAGGTAATGATGTTTCAAGATAAAGAACAATTTAACCTAGAGTTAACGCAATTTTTGGATACCTCACCAACGCCGTTTCATGCGGTTTCTTCAATGGTATCTATGCTCGAGAAAGCCGGGTTCACTCAGCTCTGCGAGACAGAGGAATGGGCGCTGACTATTGGAAGTAAATATTTTGTTACTCGCAATGGCTCATCAATGATCGCATTTATTGTTGGTCAAGATGCGCTTCTTGAAACCGGCATTAAGATGGTTGGGGCGCACACTGATAGCCCTTGTTTGATGGTAAAACCGCAGCCAGAAATAACCCGGCATGGCTATCTCCAGCTTGGCGTTGAAGTCTATGGAGGTGCTTTGCTTAATCCGTGGTTCGACCGAGATTTGTCTATTGCGGGACGTCTTGTTTATCAAGACTCTTCAGGCCAACTGAAACAAAAACTGGTTGATTTTAAGCGTGCGGTGGCGACCATTCCGAGTTTAGCGATACACCTGGATCGCGAAGCAAACACCGGCCACTCGGTCAATGCGCAGACTGATATTCCACCGATTTTAATGCAGGCGACTAACGGTTCGGCTAACTTCAGGGAGTTACTGGGCGATCAATTCTTACAGGAAGCAGAGAAGGTCATTGATTATGATCTGTGTTTTTATGACACTCAACCTGCAGCAGTGATTGGACTGCACGAGGAATTTATTGCATCGGCAAGGCTAGATAATCTATTAAGTTGTTTCGTTGGCACCCAAGCGCTTATCAACAACGATGCTCAGCAGACCTGCATGGTGGTTTGTAATGACCATGAAGAGGTAGGCAGCGTTTCCGCAGTTGGCGCTGATGGGCCGTTTCTAGAGGCAGTAACGGCACGCTTGTGTGGCGCGGACAATTCGGCGACCTCGATGAGCCGAGTCATTAGTAAGTCGTTAATGATTTCCTGCGATAACGCGCACGCAACACACCCTAATTTCCCGCAAAAGCATGATAGCGCTCACATGCCCGCATTGAACGGTGGTCCTGTGATAAAGGTTAACGTCAAACAGCGCTATGCTACGAGCAGCGTAACATCGAGCCTGTTCAAGCAGCTTTGTGAAACCGTTGATGTCCCGGTGCAATCGTTCGTTTCACGTAGTGATATGGGATGTGGCAGCACTATTGGGCCAATAACATCGGCAAGACTCGGTGTCGCAACCCTGGATGTAGGAATACCACAACTGGCCATGCATTCATGTCGAGAGATGACCGGCACCGAGGATCCATTGCGGTTGGCAAAGGTTTTGGCGGCATTTTTTAATAGCGCTGCAAGCAATACTGTTGATGTTGAGTAACCTTGGTTACGCGGTATCATAGCAATACATTTTGGATGGCAGATTATTTATGAGTAAGCAGCGAGTCTTAACGGGAATTACTACCTCCGGTGCACCGCATCTTGGTAATTATGTTGGTGCCATTCGACCAGCAGTCGAGGCGAGTCTCAGCGGTGAGTTCGACTCGTTTTTCTTTCTAGCGGATTACCATGCGCTAATAAAATGTCAGGATCCTGATGTAGTTCATCAGTCAACCCTAGAGATAGCAGCGGCGTGGCTAGCCTTGGGCCTAGATCCAGAGACCGTTACATTTTACCGTCAATCAGATATCCCAGAGATTCCTGAACTGACCTGGTTACTCACCTGTATGACGGCAAAAGGGCTGGTTAACCGCGCTCATGCCTACAAGGGTGCGGTGCAATCCAATGAAGAGAATGGTGATGATGCTGATTTTGGGATCAATATGGGGTTGTTCAGTTACCCAATATTAATGGCGGCGGACATTCTGATGTTTAATGCTCATAAAATTCCAGTAGGACGCGACCAGATTCAACATATTGAGATGGCCAGGGATATAGCACAGCGGTTTAATCATCATTACGGTGAGCACTTTGTTCTTCCGGTAGCCCAGGTTGATAATGATATGGCGGTTTTACAGGGGTTGGATGGCCGGAAAATGAGTAAAAGTTATGGTAATACTATCCCATTATTCTCCACTGAGAAAAAGCTCAAAAAACATATCAATAAGATTAAAACTAACCTACTAGAACCCGGGGAGCCTAAAAATCCTGACGACTCTGCGGTTTTTCAAATATGGCAAGCTTTCGCAACTGCAGAGCAAACGGCTGAAATGCGCGTTGAATTTGCTAATGGGATAGCCTGGGGTGAGGCTAAGAAACAATTATTTGAATTGATTAATCAACAGCTTGATGCACCTAGAGCGAAATATACCGAGTTGATGGCTAACCCAGCTGAAGTGGAGGCTATTCTGCTCCAAGGGGCTGAGAAAGCAAGATCGCAGAGTACAGTGTTGATGTCCAGCTTACGCCAAGCGGTTGGTCTTCGCCGATTGGTATGAGTAACGCTAAGTCATGTTCTGTAATGAGAATTTAGTCCGACCTATGTATAATGCCGGCACGTTCGCGTTCAGACCAAAAAAACGCTGTTAATACTATATTTATTATCCTTGGAGCAGTTCATGAGCCACTCAAATCCCTTTGCTTTTTTAGTTCTAACTAGCGTATTTTTGGCCGGTTGCGGGGTCGGTGAATCTGACTTTGAGTTGACCGCTAGCCAAAAAGTCCAGGTTGCGGAGCGTACTGCACCCGTTGGCAGTGTCATGATGGCAGGGCAAGTTAGCATGGTAGATACTGGATCCAGTGAGACTAATGTGCAAAAGGTTGTGCTGTCAGCAGGATCAGAACATATCGTGAAGATGCTGAACTCCGGTGACGGCGGTAATATGATTTTTGAGCCAGCGGTCATCAAGGTTTCCAAAGGCGATACGATCCATTTTAAAGCGGTGGATATGGCACACAATTCAGCCACTATCGAAGGTATGATCCCCGCCGGCGCATCGGCTTGGGCAAGTGCTCTTAGTCAAGACGTAAGTATCACATTGGATGCTGAAGGCGTTTATGTGTATCAGTGTGACCCACACGCAATGATGGCTATGGTTGGGGTTATTCAGGTTGGCGAAGCCGTCAATATGAGCGAGATCAAAGCGTCAGCTGAACAATACAAATCGAACTTTATGATGAATGCGGGTCGACTCTCTGGGTATCTTGACCAGCTTTAATTTTTCCTATCGGAGAGCTTTCATGCGGAACATTTTCGGAGCGGTCACGTTGGTAAAGTCAATGACTCGGTGTGGAGTGTTGTCCATTATCCTTGTATCGAGCTTATTGTTAACCGCTTGTAACTCTGAAGATTCTTTATCGAATTCTGAGTCAATCAATACAGCGAACGGATCAAATCCCCAAAGCGTTGTTCCTCTAACAGGGGAGAGCGTCTATGCGAGTAAATGCAGGGCATGCCACGATTATGGGGTTGCCGGGGCACCGCGTTATGGAAACGCTGAAGTCTGGGCGCAGCGCAGCGCAAAAGGCTTGGATGTTCTATATGAGAATTCTATTCGTGGTATTCGGGCGATGCCGGCGAAAGGCGGATGCTACGCGTGTAGCGATCAAGACATTAAAACAGCAGTGGATTATATTCTGGCTAACAGCCAGTAAATGTTACATCGCTAAACAAGCATGTCAGTTGATGCTTGTTTAGTGAATCGGCATTCATTGTTCAGGATTACTCTATACCTTTGGCCCTGCGGCAATAATATTTTGCGACGGCGCAAAGCTAACAATATTCTCAATAAAGAGTTCAGCCAACTTTTTAGCCTGCTCATCGTACTCCTTTACATTATCCCAGTTACTGCGAGGGTTTAGATATGACTTATCAACCCCTTCTATTACGGTAGGAATACTGAGATTTAGCATATCGAGATGCTCTGTTTCACAGCTTTCCAATTGACCTTTGGTGATCGCTGAAATGACTGCTCGAGTTACTGGAATTGGAAATCTACTGCCTTTACCACCAGTGCCGCCGCCGCCGCCGGTCCAACCCGTATTCACCAAGTAAACCCGTGAGCCAAACTCTTCGACGCGCTTCATTAAAAGTTCAGCATAAACACTGGCTTTGCGTGGCATAAAAGGAGCGCCAAAACATGTCGAGAAAGTGGGGTTTATACCTGCTTCAGCACCAAGCTCAGTTGATCCAACTCGAGCTGTATAACCGCTCAAAAAGTGATAAGCAGCCGCTTCTTTAGATAGAATTGAAACAGGTGGCAAAACCCCGGTTACATCACATGTTAGAAAGATAATATTCTTTGGCTCGCCAGCTCTGTTTTCGACGCAACGTTTCTCAACGTGTTCTAGGGGGTAACTGCATCGACCGTTTTCGGTTAATGAAGTATCGTCATAGTCTGCTATGCGCGCATGTTCTGAAATGGTGACATTTTCAACTATTGAGCCGAATTTGATTGCAGCCCAAATGACAGGCTCATTCTTTTGGCTAAGGTTAATTGTTTTCGCGTAGCAGCCACCTTCCAAATTAAATACGCTTCCTTTGCCCCAGCCATGTTCGTCATCACCTATAAGATAGCGTTCTGGGTCTGCAGAGAGCGTAGTTTTACCGGTTCCAGACAGGCCAAAAAACAGCGCCGTATCACCGTCATCACCAACATTAGCGGCGCAATGCATTGGCATTACGTCTTTTTCAGGGAGCAGAAAATTCTGGACAGAGAACATCGCTTTCTTCATCTCACCGGCGTAACGCATTCCTGCGATGAGTACTTTACGTTGAGCGAAATTAATGATCACAACGCCTTCACTATTAGTTCCATCTCGAGCTGGATCGCACTCAAAGTTAGCTGCGTGAAGAATTTTCCAAGTCTCTTTTTTACCTGCGTTGAATTTGTCCGGACGAATAAACATATTGCGCCCAAACAAGCTATGCCAGGCTGTTTCCGTGGTTACTTTGACAGGTATATAGTGAGCTGAGTCCTGCCCAACATGCAGGTGAGAAACGAACCGCTCTTTTGTGCAGAGATAATCAGAGACTTTTACCCAGAGAGCATCGAAAATTTCAGCCTTGATGGGGCGGTTTACTGTGCCCCACTGGATATCATTAGAGGAGCTTGGCTCATCGACGATAAATCGATCTGCCGGGGAGCGTCCGCTACGCACGCCTGTGGTGGCGACGAGCGCGCCTGTGTTGCTGAGATGCCCTTCCCCGCGTTTCAATGAAAATTCAATAAGCTCCGCAGAGCCCAAATCTGTATGAATTGGTGCTTCGGTCATTCTGTTCCTCTCTTCCCAAAGTGGACGCGCTTTAAGCAGCAGCATCATGCTACCGCAAGGGCATTATGCCAGAACCTGCTACTGGTAACTAATACCAAATAGCGATTCGCGGTGGAATCTTCTGATTAAGATGATCTAATTTAACGAAAATTTCAGTGTAAAATATCATTTGAGGGCGGAAAAATGGCTTTGATAGCACTTTCATCAAAGCGATATTGTTGGTCACAAAATTGGCAGGTTATGAGTACTAGGCCTTGTTCTTTGCAGGTTTCAAGCAATTCTTTACTGCCTAGGGATACGAGTGCGCGTTGCGTTCTTTCAAGTGAGCAGCTACAGAAGAATGAGATTGACTGAGATTCAAAAGTACGCACATTATCTTCATGGAATAATCGATATAATTGATCATTATGAGACAACTGAAGTTGCTCAGAGCTCTTGAGGGTATGGATCAAAGTCGATAAATGTTGCCAGTCCAGGTCGGCTTGTTCAGGACTTTGGGTGAGCGGCATTTGCTGAATTAAAAGACCTGATACGGATTTTTCACTGGCAGCTAATTGTATTTTGGTGAGTAATTGCGCCGACTGCTGAAAGTAATGCTCCAAACAGTCACTTAACTTATTCGATACCATTTCCACTATACCTTGATACCGCTCTCCCTTTTCTGGCTCTATGGTGATAGCGAGGGTTGCCGAACCTAATAATTCGGTGATATCGGGACTATCAGTTAACTCATCATTGCCTAAATCTTCGAAGTTGCCGCGCACAATACCGCGTAGCCCCTGATTTTCGGTACATTCGGCCATTATAGCGGTTACCGGCCCACTGCCGGTTGCCTGCACAGTCACTATGCCTTTGTGTTTGAGAGATGCTCCAATTAAACTTGCGGCGACCAGAAACTCACCAAATAATAGAGCGACAGGAGCCGGATAATTGTTCAGGGCAATAATCTTTCGATAGCTCGATGTTAGGGTACTTATCTCACCCCTTATGTCGGTGCCATCAAATAGAAAACGTTGTAAAGTATCATTATCTTTCATGCGCGCCATTGTACTGAAAGATGCCTGCAGGGTAAGTTTAATTTTCTAAAAAACGGTGAATTTGTCGACGTTGCTTTTTGTTTGGGCGAACGGAGGCGGGCATTGATCCGTGAAAGGCTTTTCTTTCAGCCGCTTTTTTCTCACGCTGCAGAATACTATCGGGCGTTTCTTGGTATAGCTGTTGTGCCTCTACTGCCCCGCGCCGGTGCTCTGAAACATCCACTACTAGTATGGTTTTTTCATCATCACCTTGGCGAACTCTCAGTGTCTCTCCGACTTCAATTATTCTGCTGGGCTTACACTTCTGAGAGCCCAAATGAACTTTACCACCCTCTATTGCGGCTTTTGACAGTGCTCGTGTTTTAAAAAATCGGGCCGCCCATAACCACTTATCAATCCGCACCTTAACCATTGTTGAGTGCGCCCCCAATGGTTAAGAGTTCCGTAAAATGGCTGATGGAGGCGAACTCACTACAGCGTAAAGGCGGTTTCTTACTATCAGGAGAATCGATACAGAGTAGATGTTCGATACCATAATCCTTGGCTGCATTAAGCACGGCCAAGGAGTCGTCGATGAATAGTGTCTTTTTTGGGTCGAAGGGACTGTTTGCCTGTAATGTGTTCCAGAATGTTGCAGATTCCTTTGGGTACCCATAATCATGAGAAGAAATAATCTCATCTAGTAGAGGTTCGATGCCAGTTACAGAAAACTTTATGCTCATGCTGTCAGGATGAGCATTTGTAACTAACACGCGCTTTTTATCATGGCTACCCAGCGCCTTCAAAAATGATAACGACTCCGGCCTTTCGGCAATTAAGTGCTCAATCTGTTTCTTCAAAGCAATAATATCAAGATCGAGCTCGTTAGACCAAAATTTGGTGCAATACCAATCTAAGCTTCCTTGTTTTTCGAATAATTGGCGTTTTAGAGCATCACGAGCTTGCTGCTCTTTCCCCGGGAATTGGGCCGCATAATATTCTGGCAGGTGGGTTAGCCAAAAAAAGTTGTCAAAGTGGAGATCAAGTAAGGTGCCATCCATGTCCAAAAGTACAGTATCGATATTCGCCCAGTTTAAGATCATTTGCTTACACCCAAAGACAGTTTATGGCTATTTATATTAGTGGCTCGTACTAGTGCCTGATTTAAAAAATATCATCAGGCATCGAGTTTTGATCAGCTTCGGTGCCATTGATACTTCTACCTGGAGCCGCAGGTACGGTACCCGTTTTAAAATATTCAAAGATACCTGGCTGATTTGGTGCAACGCGAGCGCCTGTTTTAGGGTCTATTTTCACCATCACTATTTCATTGGGTTGTGGTCGAATGAGCTGCGGTTTCCCGGCCAGTGCACTTTTCATAAATTCAATCCAAATTGGCAGTGCTGCCGAACCACCATATTCATTGCGTCCGATCATAGAGTTATCATCAAAACCGACCCATGCCGTCGCCACAAGGTGAGGTGAGTAGCCAGAAAACCAAGCGTCTCTTGGGCCGTTAGTAGTCCCAGTTTTACCGCCAATGTCAGTTCGTTTTAGCGTTTTAGCCTTTGTTCCTGTTCCTCGGAGAATAACATCTTTTAGCATTGAATCGATGAGAAAAGCAGTTTGTGGATCAATCACGCGAGTGGCAGGTTTAACGACTGACAGAGGTAGTGTTTTTAAGCTCTGCTTGACCTTTTCCCAGCTGTACTTGTCTCCTTGGTCAGCGGAGACTTGGCTGAGATCAACGAACATTTTTTCAAGTTGTTGCTCCACATCAGCGGGAGATAGTGACGCACCATTCTCACTCGAGACAGTGGCTATTGTGGGCTCACATGGATCACAGGCAACCTCAGGAGAGGCTTGGAAGATGATATTACCATCGCGATCAACCACTTTGTCTAAGATGTAGGGCGCCACACGAAACCCATTATTAGCGAACATGGCATAACCCGTGCCTATTTGTAGTGGTGTCAGGGCATGACTTCCCAGGGCCAATGACAAGTCTGGTTGCATTTCTTTAGTGTCGAACCCAAAAGATTGCAGGCTTTCCAGTGTTCGGTCAATTCCCATTCTTCTCAATAGTCTTACCGAAACTAGGTTTTGGGATCTATAGAGTCCTTCTCTTAATCGTGTTGGACCATAGAACTTCCCGCCGTCATTTTCTGGTCGCCATGTATCCTCAAGCTTAATATCATCAAATACTACAGGAGCATCATTGATCAGTGATGCGGCGGTAAATCCATTGTTAAGGGCAGTGGCATATATAAAAGGTTTAAAGTTGGAACCAGGCTGTCTTAACGCTTGAGTGACACGATTAAATCGGCTCAGCCGATAATCAAAGCCACCGACCAGTGTCTTTATCGCGCCGCTGTAAGGATCCAGTGCGACCAGCGCAGACTGAACTTCAGGCAGCTGAGCTAAAGTAACATTTTGTGCGCCGTTTTGAACTACGCGAATTAAGTCTCCGACATTGAACACATCCAGCGCGGATGTAATAGGAGCGGTTCTGTAATTAACGGTTTTATAGAGCCGTAGGTTTTTTAGCCCGTCAGCCCAATTTAGCGTATGCACGTATAAGTCTTTGGTTAGCAGGGTCAAGCGATCTTCTGCTACCGCTATTACGATTGCAGGTGCTAGAGGACCGACTTTACGTGTTCTACGCAATGTTTCCTGCCATAGCGCCGCATCTAATACTGATGCTTCTGCGCCCCGATATCCGTGCCGCAGATCATAAGCTAAAATACCCGATTGGAGGGCATTAAGGCCGCTGACTTGCATTGACGAATCTATGGTCGTGATAGCAGTATAACCCTCGGTGTAGGCCTGCAGCCCAAACTTGGCGATTACTTCTTGCCTGACCATTTCCGCAACATAATCGGCATCTAATTCTGATTTTGAACCGTGATAGGTAGCTTCATCAGTTTCCGCCAGGGCTGTTTGATAAGCAATGTCGGTTATCGTTCCTAATTTCACCATTCTCCCGAGGATCCAATCTCTTCTTTCCATAGCTCGCTCAGGGTTAGCTATTGGATTGTATCGAGATGGGGCCTTTGGCAGCCCAGCAATCATTGCTAGCTGGGCTAAACTGAGATCTTTAAGAGACTTTCCGTAGTAAACTTGTCCTGCGGCTGCAAAACCATAAGCAGTTTTTCCAAGAAACATTTTGTTGGCATAAAGAGAGAAAATCTCTTCTTTGCTAAAGGCTTCTTCAATTCGAAAGGCGAGTAAGATTTCGTTAAATTTACGAGTAAACTCTTTTCGTTTGTGGAAGAAGAAATTGCGCGCAACTTGCATTGTTATTGTGCTTCCACCACCCATTACTCTTCCTTCTAGGGCGAGTTGAACCACGGACCTAACTAGTCCTGAAATTACGATTCCTTTATGCTCGAAAAAACTGTCGTCCTCTGCCGCCAATAGTGCGTCGACTAGATTTTTTGGTAGATCCTGAAAATCTACGGGTGTCCTTTTCTTCTCGCCAAACTCGCTAATAAGCTTCAAATCTTGAGAGATTACTTTTAAGGGAATTTGTAATCGAGTGTCTTTTAATTCTTCAATTGAGGGTAATTTTGGGCTTAGGTATAGAAAAAGGCAGGACGTTATTAAAAGAAAACCACCCACGCCAGTGGTAAATAATATCAAGCAGGCTCGTAAGACTTGATTAATTTTCATAAAAAGACATCCGCATAGTGCAAATTTCCATTAAAGAATGACCAGAATGTGAAGTGCGTCTCATCAGAGTTCAGTAAAGTAGTCTATGTATATATGAATTAGCATAAATAATATAGGAGCATGTTCATTGAAGTTTTTAGACAGCCTAATTAAAAAATGGTTTTCACTTGGTTTTGGAGCGAACTCCCCATCTAAAACCATCCTCGGTGTTGATATCTCATCCTCTGCGATAAAACTTATAGAAATGGAACCAAGTCGCGAAGGTTTTAATGTCATAGCTTATGGCGTTGAACCGTTGCCAGAGGGTGCCACCTTTGATAGAGAAATTGTCGACGTGGCAAAAATTGCCCAAGTGCTTCACTCAGTATACAAGAAATCTGGAGCTCGGTCGCGTAATGTAGCTGTGGCGGTGTCCGGCTCTTCAATTATCAGTAATTATATTGATGTGCCTTCATCATTGACAGCTAAACAGGTGGAAGCGCGAGTAAAATTAGAAGCTGACACTATTATCCCTTTCCCATTAGATGAAATAAATCTAGATTTTGCAGTTGTAGGTCAAAATATTGCAAACAAAGATCATGTTCGTGTTCAAGTTGTAGCCTGCCAGCGTGATTATGTCGATCGCCGAAAAGAAGTTGTGGAATTAGCTGGGCTTAACCCAGTGGTGGTTGACATCGAAAGTTTTGCGTTTGCTAGAGCCTATCAAACGCTGATAAATTTTACGCAAAAAAAATCATTAGAAAACTCAGTATTGACAGCAAAAGATGAGATCGTCGCCATTGTGGATATTGGAGCAACGCAATTTACTTTTTTGGTGTTGAGTAATCAGTCAATTATATATTCAGTTGAGCAGCCATTTGGAGGCAGACAACTCACCGAAGATATTCAGCGGCACTACAATTTAACCTGGGCCGAGGCTGGCAGGGCTAAACGCAAAGGCGGCCTCGATGCAGATTATGACGAAGCGATGTTAAATCCATTTAAGACACTACTAATCGAGCATTTAGCTCGTTCCATACAAGTCTTTTACTCATCGACTGACACAGACAAAATAGATAAGTTGGTACTTTCTGGTGGGGTGTCTAAAACCGATGGTCTCAGGGATCAAGTCGCCGAAGCTATGGGAATCCCAGCGGAAGTTATAGATTTGTCAAAGAGCATATCTGTTAGTCATCTTCCTAGTTCTGCTCGTCTCACTGCCGACATCCCTGCAATGATGCTCGCTTTTGGACTTGCTTTAGCGGCGGAGAGCCAATGACTAGTATGAATCTTCTCCCATGGCGTCAAGTTCTGAGAAGCCGCCGAAAAAAAGAAAACATAATGACCATTATTTATGCAGCGGGTTTTGCAGTTTGCTTGGTCTTTTTAATAACACTGGGGCTTAGTATCAAAATAGCCAACGAGGAAAAAAATGTTCAATACTTGCAAGATAAAATCATTTCTTTGGACAAAAGCTTACAAGAGATTAAAGGTTTAGAAATAAAGAAAACCGAGCTGATAGGAAAAATAAATGTCCTTCAGGGATTACATAGCCCGAGAGCTGATACTGCGAAAATCTTTGATGAACTGGTTGTCGCTATTCCGGCTAATATTACCGTATTCAGTATAAAACGTAACGGAAATACTGTGGCCGTAACAGGGTTTGCAAACTCCAATAGCGACGTATCAATATTAATGAGAAATATTGAGAGCTCATCTTTATTGGCCAATGCGCGTCTCCTTGAAATAGAACAACAAGTAATTGACGGCGCCATCACCAATCAATTTTACATGGATATTGAAGTTGACTCGATTTAGAAGCCAGCGAAACAAAGCCCATTTATAAAAAGGACTTTAGGGTATGAACAAAGCAACAATAACTTTGCCTCCAGTACTTTTCACTGAAGACAGTATGGATTTTTCTGACGTGGCTACTTGGGGCAAGCCGGCTATTATCGGCGCGTCCTTAGCTGTTTTTTTAGTGGTTTTTTTTATTGGCTACTATTTCTTAATTGGAAATAAGCTACAAGATCTTGATGCCCAAGTTGATCTCCAGGCAGTAAAAATTAAGGAGTTCGGGGAAAAATATGCCTTAGCATCCAATAAAGAGACCTATCAAACGCAAATGATAGAGTTAGATCTAATGTTTGCTTCATTTTTAGAGCAAATCCCTGCTGATACTGAGGTTCCTGAAATTATTGAGGACGTAACTAAGATAGCGGCTCAATCTGGATTAGTGACTTCGACTATTTCTCTCGATTCTGCAGTTGATTTAGGTGTTTATTATGCACTGCCAATTAATGTCACAGTCGAGGGGGATTATCATGACCTTGGAGAGTTTGTCGCTGGATTAACGCAGTTGAAACGACTCATAAGTCTGCATGATTTTTCACTTGAGAAGACAGTAAATGGTGACCTTAAGTTGAATTTGGCGGCTAAAACATTTCAGTTTAACAACCAGGAGAATCGGTGATGAAGTACTCGGTTTCAATAATAGGCATAGTGCTAATGACGGGTTGTTCTGAGCGAAATGAGTTCGCGGAGATGGATGCTAAGTTAGCAGAAGCTAGTCTTGTTCAAAAGGTCAAGATTGATAGTCTTCCTAGCTTCCCCGAACAGGATGATTATTTATATCAATCGTACGGCAAACGAAATCCATTTGCAGCCGCTATTAGCGATGTGGAAGCGCCGGCGGACGAGAAAACAGAGGTGGATGCACCCGATCTATCAAGAAGTAAAGAGCCCTTGGAGTTATTCGGCCTGCCATCCCTAAAGGTTGTTGGATCGCTGGGCGATATCGCGCAATTATGGGCTCTAGTTCAAGATCCAACTGGCTTTGTTACCAAAGTTAAAGTGGGTGATAAAGTTGGTAAAAACTTCGGCGAAGTTGTTCAGATCAGCAAGAGTGAATTGGTGATTATAGAAAAAATTTCAAACGGAAAAGGGATTTGGTTTGGCCAGTCTCGAACTATTTTAACGGAGCAATGAAATGGAAGTCAGATACCTCAGAGGATTAACCATGCAAAATGTACGAAGAGTTTTGTTGATGATATGCCTTCTTTTTAGCGCGGCTGTTCCAGCGCTATCGGATCAGCGTGCTACAGTCGAAGACATTAGGTTTAGCGTCGATGCCAAGGGTGAAGCGAAGCTCACTGTTGACTTTACAAACCCAGATATAGATATAGATATTACCCAGCTTAACAATCAGATTGTGGTTGTTCTGTCGGACTCTGATCTCCGTGAAGGGTTGGATAAACGATTAGATGTATCGGACTTTGCCACCCCAGTAAGATATATTGATGCACAGCAAAAGGGCTCTAAAGTAGTGGTGGAGGTAGCTAATCGAACACTATTCACTTTTAAGACTAAGCGCGATGGTAACCAGCTTGTGCTTATGATTTCTGAAAAAATAATAAAAGCGCCTAAGCAGAGACTTTTGGAAAGCTCCTCCTTTAAAGGCGATCTACTAGATCTTAATTTCCAAGATATTGAGGTGCGCGACGTTTTAGAGTTAATAGCAGACTTTAAGTCGCTCAACCTTGTGGCGAGTGATTCTGTTCAAGGCACAATCACCTTAAATCTAAACAAGGTTCCCTGGGACCAAGCTCTTGATATTATCCTGAGATCAAAAGGACTCGATATGCGGAAAGAGGGCAATATTCTTCTTATTGCGCCCATTGATGAAATTGCTGAGAGAGAGCAAAAGGAAATTGAAATTAAAAGACAGTTGGAGGAGCTGGCGCCGTTAGAGACCTATGTGGCGCGGATAAAATATGCTGAATCCAAAGATATATACAAGTTTTTTACTGCGCCAAGACAGCTATTGGGGGCTAATCGTCAGCAAGGGTCAGGAGGGCAAGGTGCGCAAGGTTCTACATTTTCAATTTTGTCGGGGCGAGGCTCTGCGATTATTGATGAGCGGACCAATACGATTATTCTTACTGATATTGCAGAAAAAATTAACGAGTTCAAAAGGTTATTGACCCAAATCGATATTCCTGTAAAGCAAGTTTTGATCGAAGCGAGAATCGTTAAGGCCGAGAGTGATTTCCGCAAAGAATTAGGCGCAAGTTGGGGATTAGCGGGCAGTGATAAAGTTGATTTCTCGGCAATTAGTGACTCTAGTCAGACCTTGAGCGGCAAGTTGGGCATTGATTTAGGTGTTTCCGATCCGAGAGCAGCTTTTGCGTTGAGTTATCTTTCAGATAATCTACTGATTGATTTAGAACTGAGCGCGCTTGAGGCGGGTGGATTTGGTGAAATTGTGTCCCAGCCGAAGGTGCTGACTGCCGATAAGAAAAAAGCGTCGATTAAGTCTGGTGTTGAGATACCCTACCAGGCAGTGACAAATAATGCTGATTCAGCAAATTCAGTTGTTGAAACTCAATTTAAAGAAGCAGTATTGATGCTTGAGGTAACCCCGCAGATAACTCCCGATAACCGAGTTATTATGGATATTTTAGTCAAACAAGATTCAGTAGGGAGTTTTACGGTAAACGGTGAGCCAGCAATTAACATTACGGAAATCAGTACCCAAGCTTTAGTTGGCAACGGCCAAACACTAGTCTTAGGTGGTATTTTTCAATCTGAAGAATTAACCGGAGATGAGAAAGTTCCTTTGCTCGGTGATTTACCGTTGGTTGGTGGCTTATTTAAAAAACAAATGCGTACTAGGGATAAACGTGAAATACTCATCTTTATAACGCCGAGGATAATAGACAATAGGTAATAGTTGATTGATGAATAATGTCTGATCATATTTTTTTAATAGGACCGATGGGTGCCGGCAAGTCGACCGTTGGAAAGCAGCTCGCCACAACGTTAGGCAGGCCGTTTTTTGATATAGATCACGAAATTGTAAAATCTACAGGAGCTGATATCCAGTGGATTTTTGACATGGAAGGTGAAGAGGGCTTTAGGCTCAGAGAATCTAAAGTCTTGTCTAGTGTAATTGATTCCCATAGTTCGGCTGTTATAGCGACCGGTGGCGGGATTATATTGCGAGCTTCTAATCGCAAAGTAATGTCAGCAACTGGTCGGGTGGTGTATCTTTCTGCCACAAAAGCGCAGCTCTATGAACGGACAAAACGGGATAAGAAGCGACCATTGCTTCAGGTGACTGACCGCAGAGCGGTGATTGATGAGTTGTTTGACCTGCGAGATCCGCTTTATCGTTCCTTAGCAGACATCGTTTTCACGTCGGGGAGTGTCCAGATGCAACGCGTCGCCAATGACATTGCCGAGCAGCTATCTCAGCCCTAGATTACCCTCTTTATGTTGGGTTTGATTAGAAATCCCTAAACAAATCGCTATGATACCAGTTAGAATATTGCTCTTTAACGATGAGTTCTACGCACTATGGACCGTACATTAAGTCTTGATGATAAGGCCTCTTCCCCAATCACTGTCGATTTGGGTGATAGAAGTTACCCGATTTATATCGGACGAGGGCAGTTATCAGAGGTGGATTTTGGTCATTATATAAAAGGTCAAAAAGCGCTAATAGTTACCAATGAAACTATTGCACCGATCTATTTGGATACCGTGGTCAGTCAGATCCCGAATAAAACCATCGATGTTGTAATACTGCCTGATGGTGAGCAATTCAAAAATCTCGACATTTTGAATCTTATCTTTACTAAGCTACTTGAGCAGCAGCATGATCGTACGACAACATTGATTGCGCTAGGTGGTGGTGTAGTCGGCGATATGACTGGTTTCGCAGCTGCATCTTATCAGCGAGGCGTATCCTTCGTTCAAATTCCGACTACTCTTTTGGCCCAGGTCGATTCCTCTGTTGGCGGCAAGACTGGCGTTAACCATGTACTTGGTAAGAATATGTTGGGCGCTTTTCATCAGCCTAGCGCAGTTGTGATTGATCTTGATACTCTGGCCTCTCTACCTGACAGGCAATTTTCGGCGGGCATGGCTGAAGTTATTAAGTATGGTCTGATCGTCGATTATCCGTTTATGGAATGGTTGGAGTCGAATGTGGAGTCCTTACTAAATCGTGATGAGGCCGCACTGACCTACGCTATCGAACGTTCCTGTATTAACAAAGCTAATATAGTCAGTGCTGATGAAACTGAGCAGGGTATTCGTGCCATATTAAACCTTGGCCATACGTTTGGTCATGCTATTGAAACCTCGCAGCAATATAAAGGTTTGCTGCATGGTGAGGCCGTTGCTGTCGGTACTGTTATGGCGGCTGAAATGTCTGTGCTTGCAGGTCATTTATCAAATTCAGATGTTGAACGGATTAAAGCAATTCTCAATTCATTTGGTCTGCCGCTAAAAGCGCCAGCGGAAATGACATCCAGTGAGTTTTTGTCGTTTATGTACAGAGACAAGAAAGTGTTAGATGGTTCTCTCAGGCTGGTACTTTTGAGGGCCTTAGGGGAAGCTTATATTAGCGATAGTTTTTCATTAGAGTGGCTGCATAGTACTTTAAATAATTCCTGCCAAACTTAAATATTCTTTATAACGCGCCCAGAAAATAGACAATTATACTGCAAATGGGGTTTATTGCAGTTTAATTATCTGTTGTCACGTGCTTCGACAACCAAAATGATCTAATAAGCCGTATGTTAATTTGTTCATCCAAGCCTCTACGTGTAAACTAGGCAGTTGTGGCGAAAAAACCTCTCAATGGGTGTCGACGCTAGATTTTGTAACAAAACCTCTGATTAAAGAACTGGTATTTATGAACGAAGCGACTAAGTTTGGTCTTTACGACAGTGCCTTTGAAAAAAGCAGCTGTGGTGTTGGTTTTTTAACTCGAAAAGATGGCAAGCAGACACATGACCTTTTAAATAAGGGCCATGAGGCGCTTTGCGCGGTTCCGCATCGTGGTGGTATGTCTGCTGAGGGTGTTGGCGACGGTGCTGGCGTATCAGTTGACTTGTCGATTGAGTTTTTTAACCGAATAAGTAATTCAGAGTTGACTCTGGGTGAATTTGGCGTGGGCAACTTCTTCCTGCCAAATGATCCGGCACAACACGATCGTGCAAGAAAATTGGTAGATGCCTCACTGAAAGCTCAGGGCATGAAAACTCTCGTTACTCGAGATGTTGAGGTTGATAACTCTGTTTTACGCCCAGCTGCAGTCAAATGCCAGCTACCAATTGCTCAGTGGGTCTTCGCGGCACCAGCTGGAATAAAAGGGGTAAAACTAGACAAGGCTATCCATCGCGCTTTAATGGCAATTGAGGCCCAGGCCTACACAGATGAAGCATTAAACGGATTATACCCTTTATCGATGTCAGCTCAGATGCAGGTATTGAAAGGCCGGCTGAACTCGAATGAGATAATTCCGTATTTTGTAGACCTTAATGATTCAACTCATAGCGTCCATACGCTGTATTTTCATACCCGATTTTCAACGAATACCGATCCCCATCCGTCTATGGCACAACCATTCCGGATGATGGCTCATAATGGTGAACTCAATACTGATAAAAAGAATAGGCTTTCAGAAGCGGCTATTGCACGCTCTAAAGAAAATAATATTATCAGACCCAAGGGCCAGTCTGATAGTTGCCGTCTAGATCAGACGCTTCAATCACGCGTCATTGAGGACGAGCTTGACTTGGTTACAGCAGTAGTCTCGATGATGCCTCCTGCGTGGGAAAATGACGATACACTTTCTTCCGCTGTACGGTCGATGCTCGAGTATTTCTCTCTGTATGAAGAAAAGAACGATGGGCCCGCAGCGTTGATATTTGGTAATGGTTCAATTATTGGTGCGCGTCTCGATCGACTTGGGCTTCGGCCACTAAGAAGTATAGAGACTGAGACCTACTTAGCGGTGATGTCTGAGGCTGGTCAAATTGATTTTGGCGATGAACCTGTCCTTAGTCGTGGTCGAATTGAAGCGGGTGGTATGCTTTATTTTGATCATCAGCAGCGACGATCATTTGGCACTCATGAAGCACTAGAGTTGCTGGCTAGTCAACGTGACTACTCTAAGCTGGTTAAAAATGCACGCATTCGTATTGAGGACCTTCCCGAAGTCTCCACAGCTGGGGATTCGCCCTCTTCAAGTTATTCTGGGGATCTGTCTTTAGCGGGTCGATACGTCGCCTATTCTCAGAATCAAGAATGTTTCCGCTTTATGATTGATCCTATGCTGGCGACAGGTACTGAAAAGGTGTCCGCCATGGGTTATGGCAATGCAATTAATGCATTGTCTGACAATGAAGGTGGAGTGGCCAAGTACTTTTCACAGCGTTTTGCCCAGGTAACTAACCCGCCACTGGACTCGATTCGTGAGGGTGAGGGCATGACCCTGCGCGTGGCCTTGGGCACTAAGCCAAATATAGGCGCTAAACCCGGTCGTCAAATAGTCATTCAGTCTCCCATTCTTAATCATGCGCAGATGCTTAGAATAAGGTCTCAAAAAGAGACGCCAGTTGGGCGTTTCCCTATGCTATTCGAACCTTTTTTCGGTGATGTTGATGCTAATGAAAACTCATTAGTCCAAGCGATTGATACTCTATGTGATGCTGTTGAGGCTTTCGCTCGAGAGCAGGGTGGCATCGCTATTATCAGCGATCGCCATGTAACTCAGTCACTTGGCTCGATTTCCATGACCTTGGCGGTATCAGCCATTAATCAACGGCTCATTGAGACTGGCCTACGGTTGCGTGTATCCTTGATTGTTGAAAGTGGTCAGATTTGTTCGTCTCATCACGTTGCCTGCGCCCTTGGTTTTGGTGCGGCTGCCGTCTATCCAATGGGCGTAATGATGCGTGCTGAAGATAAGTTTGCTGATAACCCAAACGGCGCCTATACAAAATTCGCTAAAGCGGCTGAAAAAGCCCTACTGAAAACCATGGGTAAGGTTGGCCTGTGCACCGTTGAGAGTTACTCAGGCGGAGAGTTTTTTGAGCCAAATTTCTTAAATACTAATGATCCAGTATTTCGACGCTATTTCCCAAATATGAAATCCCCGGTGGGTGGTGTAGGCTTTACTGAGGTTGCTCAAGCACATGCTGATTGGCATCAGCGAGCCCTTAAGTGTGAAGTCGAAAGTGATATCCCAATGCTTGGACTATTCAAAGAGCGGGCGGAAGGTGCCGGTCACTCTTATGGTGTGGCTGCTGTGCGAGGTTTTGTTGATCTGACAGAAGAACCCATCTCTTTTGATCATGATGATGATTCTGCGACTAAGGATGAACTGCGACTGTTGACGCTCAATCGAATGGAAGGGGCGTTTGGTATTAGTGATGAAGGATATACTAATACGAGTTATGACCGTCTAACGCCCAAGGCGATTAACGAGTTCAAAATCACCCCGGGATATAGAAACTTCTCTCGTGATATGACTGAAGAGCGATCTCGAAGACCAGCGGCACTAAGGGATGTTTTGGCATTCCCAGCTGATGTGAGCTTTCTTTCTGAACCGGATGAATTTAGACGCGAAATGATGTTGTTTAATCGCGCGGGGAATAATCACTTTGTTGTTCGAGGCTTGGATTGTGAAGCGATCTCAAAAGAGTCATATGCACTGCGATTAACCGGTTCCTTAGCGAGCCAGGCTGGTCGATTAGTTGCCTTGAGAGACTCTTTTGTGGACCGGTTTGGTGTCGATGTTGTCAGCTGTTCCGTCCGCGATGATGTTCTAACATTAAATGTCTCTGGAAGCGCCCAAGATTATGTAAGTCGATTGCGCGGCGCTATGCCAAAGATCGACTTGAGTGAAGTGCAACCTGCTAGTCAAATTACACCTCTTTTAGCGTCTGGGGCAATGAGTCACGGTGCCCTGGTGGCGACCGCTCACGAGGCGGTGGCCCACGGAACCAATATGGTTGGTGGCATGTCCAATTGCGGAGAGGGTGGAGAGCATATTTCTCGCTATGGGACTATCCGGGCCTCTCGAATTAAGCAGTTTGCCTCTGGACGGTTCGGTGTTTGGGCTGGATATTTAGCTGATCCGATGCTTGAAGAGATCGAGATTAAAATTGGTCAAGGCGCCAAGCCAGGCGAGGGTGGCCAATTGCCCGCACCTAAAGTAAATGTTGAGATAGCAGCGGCGCGCGGCGGTGTTCCGGGGGTCGAGCTAATATCTCCGCCACCGCATCATGATACTTATTCGATTGAAGATTTGGCACAGCTAATCCATGACGCCAAGGCGGCACGCGTGCGTGTAATTGTTAAGCTGGTATCTTCCGATGGAATTGGCACCATCGCCGTAGGTGTGGCCAAAGCAGGCGCTGATGTTATCAATGTTGCTGGGAATACCGGCGGCACTGGTGCTGCCTCAGTAACATCATTAAAGTATACCGGCCGCGCTGCGGAGATTGGTATTGCTGAGGTACATCAGGCGCTCTGTGCTAATGGTCTGCGGCAAAAAGTTGTTTTACGCTGTTCTGGAGCCCATCAAACGGGTTCGGATGTGGTCAAGTCAGCCCTGATGGGTGGTGATAGTTTTGAATTTGGTACAACAGCATTGATGATGCTTAAGTGCGTTATGGCGAAGAACTGCAATATTAAATGCCCTGCTGGTTTGACTACTAACCCTGAAGTGTTTGACGGTGATCCTAGAGCTCTTGGTCAGTATCTGCTCAATATTGCTCACGAAGTTCGAGAAATTCTCGCAGATCTCGGTTTGCGTTCATTGCGCGAAGCGCGGGGTCGTTGTGACCTGATTCATCTCTTAGACCATCCCTCCTCGGTGGGCCAATTAGATTTGCGCGCCATGTTAACGGTAGTTAAGGAGCATAGAATTGACAACCCTATTTATATGGAGCGCGATTTTGCTGTTGATGAGGGTTTTATTGGATTGATTCGTACAGCCTTAGTCGATCAAAAACAGTTATCCGTAGAGTTGCCTAATAGCCAGTACCTCAATAATTGCAATAAAAGTGTAGGCGGCCAATTGGCTATTGATATCGAACGTATGCTCAACTACGAACTGAAAGAGGTTGAGTTACCTGCAGTATTAAAAGATAAGCGTGGTCGACGCTTCTTAAGAAATGGTGCCATCAGTATTGTTACTCACGGTTCGGCTGGGCAATCCTATGGTGCCTTCTGTAATGACGGTATGCGCTTGTCACATACCGGCACCTGTAATGACGGGGTTGGTAAAACCGCTTGTGGCGGTGAGATCGTTGTTAATGCTCCGGCGGGCGGTAGTGACAAGCCAGGTACTAATGTATTAATTGGTAACTTCGCTTTATTTGGTGCTACCGGAGGTCGTGTATTCATTGAAGGCCAAGCAGGTGATCGCTTTGCGGTGCGTAACTCAGGAGCGACTGCGGTTGTAGAGGGAGTGGGTGATTTCTGCGCCGAGTACATGACAAATGGCGCGGTTCTCAATCTAGGTGCGTTTGCCAAAGGTTTTGGGAATGGAATGTCAGGTGGCTTCGCCTACCAATATGACCCCTATAGAAAATTTACCGACTGTATCAGTCATGATTCGGTGCTGTTAGGTTATGTAGATGATACGGGGGAGGCCTCAAATATTCATGCTCAAGCCATACACTTGATGTTGGAGTGGCATGTTAAAGCCACCGGTTCAAAAAAGGCTTCTTGGCTACTTAAGCATTGGCACGAAGAGCGTGCTAATTTTGCCTATATAACCCCCCGGGCCCTATTGCAGTATCAGGATTATGAAGCGATTCTTGACGCTAAACCGCGCAAAGAGCTAGCTGAAGAGCTCGCAACTGCGCTGGCAGGCTTTCAAGTTAACAAGTTGAAAAAGGCTTGGCGTTCGGGAATGCCAGTGGTAAAGGGAATTGTGCCTGATTCAGAGCGCGCGGATAGCGTTGATATGTATGAGTTGTTAAACACCTACTCGGTACTTAATGCCGCTCAAAAAATAGCCCTAAAGAAATGCCCATCTGCTACATCTGTAGAGGATCCTGACGTTATCAAAACCACGCGTAATCTTATCTTAACCGAAGATTTTGCGTTGATGAATGGGCTGCTGAGGCATGCGCGAGAGGCGATTTCAGGGTATAGTGCCGCCGAATTGGCAGCGATGATCGCTGGTAAGCGCCTCACTGACTTTAAAGAGGCTTTGAGCTTGCGTAATATTTTGTCAATGGACAGTCCCGCGACTTATGGTTGGATTCTCCATCAACAACAAAAAAACAAGACTGCATTGGGGCGAATACCAAGCTTTGAAGAGCTATTTGCATACAATGCGATGAATGACATTCTGCCCAATGCTAGTTAATACTGAGATCAATTAATGAAACGACCCTTCATACCAGAAGATGCCCCATTTACTGGCGACCAAAAATCATGGTTGTCCGGTTTCTTGGCAGGTATGCAATCGGCAAAAGCGATGACCGGCAGCCAAGCGAGTGTTGCTGGAGTATCGACTGCACCGATGCTAAATATACTTTATGGAACGCAGACAGGAAATGCCGAAGGCTTAGCAATGGACGCGGCTGTAACAGCGCGCGCGCAAGGTTTTCAGGCTGTTGTGCAAGGCTTAGATGACGTCACCATAGACGCCTTCTCGGCGATGAAACGTGTCATCATCACCATTGCTACTTACGGCGAAGGTGAAATGCCTGACAATGCAGGATTATTTTGGGAGAGCATTTACAGTGCTGATATGCCTAAGTTACCAGATATGCAATTTGGTGTTTTGGCATTGGGTGACACCAGTTATGATGAGTTTTGTCAGGCTGGAAAACTTCTTGATATCCGCCTCGAACAACTGGGCGCAACGCGATTAATAGATCGATTAGACTGTGATGTTGACTATGAGGACGTCGCCGATGAGTGGATTAACAAAACTATCCCTCTGGCTAATGATGGTAAGAGTGTCTTGCCAGCGGCAGAGACTACTCCTAAGGTAGTCAAGTCTGTGTGGAACCGCAAAAACCCTTATCCCGCGAAAGTCAGCGTTAACAGATTATTATCGGGGCCATCATCTGGCAAAGAGATTCGTCATTATGAATTTGACCTTACTGACAGTGGTTTGACCTATGAGACTGGCGACGCATTGAATGTGATGCCGGTGAATGATAAAGCGCTGGTAAAAAAACTCACAGAGCGCCTGGCAGTAGGTACTGACATTATTCTTGAAGGCCAAGAAAAGTCTATTGGTGACTTGCTCACTTATCAGTACGAAATATCTACCCCGTCTCGAAATCTTATCGCTGCGGTCGAAGCACAGGCTGGCGATGAAAAATTCTCTCATGTATTAAAAAATGGCGATAAAGAAGCGCTGGCGGATTTCATGTGGGGTAAGGATACTCTGGATTTACTCAACTTAAATCCAGGAATTGTTTTTTCAGTTGATGATTTCTTGGCGTTACTTAAGCCCCTGCAACATCGTGCCTACTCAATTTCCTCTAGCCCCAATAAGCATGTTGGCTCGGTGCACTTAACTGTAGCCTCAGTGCGCTGGCGTGAAGATGATCGAGATCATCTTGGTGTGTGCTCAACCTTCTTGGCCGATCGAGTTGCGGCAAATGGCACAGCGGGCGTATTTATATCGCCCAACAAAGCATTCCGTATTCCTGCTAATGACGATACACCCATGATTATGGTTGGTCCAGGCACTGGTGTTGCGCCATTTAGGGCCTTTTTAGAAGAGCGTCAGATGAGCGGTGCCAAAGGGAAAAACTGGTTGTTCTTTGGAGATCAAACTAGAGATTCTGACTTTATCTACGAACAGCAATTATTAGAAATGCAAGCGGTAGGTGTGCTGAATCGACTCGACTTAGCTTTTTCTAGAGATCAAAAAGAGAAGGTTTACGTTCAAAATAAAATGCATGAGTCTGCTGAAGAGCTTTACCAATGGCTGGAACAAGGCGCCTACTTTTATGTCTGTGGTGATGCTACCCGCATGGCTAAAGATGTTGATCAGGCATTGCGTGATATCGTTGCTGCGCAGGGAAAATTAAGTGCTGACAAAGCAACTGATTATATTAACAATCTAAAGCGTGAAAAGCGTTACCTACGCGACGTATACTAGTCGCCCTACCTTATTGACTTAAATTATTTATGACAGAATTAAAGAACGATCGATTTTTGCGAGCACTAGCTCGGCAGCCGGTTGATAAAACACCAGTATGGATGATGCGGCAAGCGGGACGTTATTTACCTGAATATCGTCAAGTTAGAGCACAGGCTGGCGATTTTATGAGTTTATGTAAGAACACTGAACTTGCCTGTGAAGTTACATTGCAGCCCCTTGAGCGATTTGACATGGATGCGGCGATTCTGTTTTCTGACATTTTAACTATTCCCGATGCAATGGGCCTGGGTCTTTACTTCGCCGAGGGAGAAGGGCCTAAATTTCGTAAAACGGTCCGCACTGAGGCAGATGTAGATCAATTACAGGTGATTAATACGGCCTCAGATTTGGGGTATGTGACGGACGCAGTCTCCATGATTCGTCGTGAATTAAATGGTCGTGTGCCTCTAATTGGCTTCTCTGGAAGCCCTTGGACACTGGCGACCTATATGATCGAAGGGCAGAGTAGTCGCGATTTTATGCGCGCCAAGACTATGCTGTATACCCAACCTGAGGTACTTCATCAGCTATTAGAAAAACTATCTCTGTCGGTGATTGACTATCTCAATGCGCAAATTTTAGCAGGTGCGCAGGTAGTACAGATATTCGATACCTGGGGCGGAGCATTAAGTCACAATGCTTATTTGGAATTTTCCCTAGCCTACATGAAAAAAATTGTCGATGGTCTGATTAAACATGCTGATGGCCGTGATGTACCGGTAATTTTGTTTACCAAAGGTGGAGGTCATTGGTTGGAAACGATGGCAGATACAGGTTGCGACTGCTTGGGCTTAGATTGGACAGTCGATATTGGTGCTGCCAAGAGTCGTGTTGGCCGTAAGGTTGCGCTGCAAGGCAATATGGATCCGGCAGTACTCAGGTCGGATCGAGAGGGTATTGAATCAGAGGTTAAAACTATCTTAAAGTCATTTGGTAGCGGTCAGGGGCATATCTTTAATCTTGGCCATGGTATTACCCCAGATATTAACCCAGATAACGTGAAGATATTTATCGACGCAGTCCATCAGTTCTCTGGCTCTAATTAGAGTTAGATTTCACTCAGTAAGAGAAGCTATTTCTTGTCCCATCATGACTGGGGCTTGGGGGATTAAATCCTCCAGGCCTTCGACTTTATCTTTTTCGAACAAGATGATAGCCGTCGAACCGAATTTGAACTGGCCTATTTCCTCGCCCTTAGCGTAGATCAGTTGTTGGTCAGAAAAGTCAGACTCTCGCACCGCACCAGGTCCCGGTTTTTCAAAGCCGCCCCAAACTGTCTCAATACCAGCAACTAACATTGCGCCGACAAAAACTACTACGAAATTCCCCACTAAGTCAGATTCAAACTCACAGACTAAGCGCTCATTGCGGGCAAATAGACCGTCTAAACCCTGCGCGGTTTTGTCATTGACCGAGAAAAGTTCACCGGGTATGTAACGGGTGGCTCGTAATGTTCCAGAAACAGGCATATGCACCCGGTGATAGTCTTTGGGGGATAGGTAGATCGTCGCAAAGGTGCCATCTTGGTATTTTTGAGCGGAGGATGATTCACCTAGCAGACGACTTACAGAATAGTCACTGCCCTTGGCTTGAAGAATACGGTTTTTATCAATTGTGCCAGCCTGACTAACGACCCCGTCGGCAGGGCAACAAACGCTATTATGATTGTTGGCTATGACGCGAGCATCTTCTTTTAGCGCGCGGGTAAAGAAGGCATTGAAATTCTCATAGTCATCTAGATTATCGCTGGCAGCCTCTTGCATATTTATGCCAAAGGCGGCGATAGCACGATTGATTAATAGATTTTTCAGCCATGGTCTTTTAGATTCAGCGACCTGACCAATTAATCGAGACAACCCATGTTTCGGCAACATTCGCTGTACTGCAATAAATATATCTACGCTGTGGCTCATAATTTTATTTCTCGTTTAAATTTTGATGTTTACCATGAATGAATAATTAAGGGCCAAACTCTATGGGAGTATTGTCCAGATTACCCCATTCGGCCCAAGAGCCATCATAGCCGGCTATTTTCTCATAGCCTAGAATTCGTGCAACCATATAAGTGAAACTTGAGCGGTGATGAAGCTGGCAGTGGGTAGCAATAGTTTTGTCTTTACTAAGGCCTAAATCATCTAGGATAGCTTGAGCATTGCCACGAATCCGTAAGTTATTTTCTCGATCTATTAATTCGGTCCACTCAAGATTGATGGCGCCAGGAATATGACCGCCACGAGCTGCACGGACCATGGCGCCAGTGTGCTCTGCAGGACTGCGCGCGTCCCATACTACGAAATCATGCGAACCTAACCGGGCCATAATTTCATTGACATGGATCACAGCAGATGGATTTGCAAAGGTACTACCAATCTCACAGCAACATCCTTTCGGTATATTAATTTTGCTCTCTGTTACATAACCTTCATTAATCCAGGCCACAATACCGCCATTCAAATAAGACCAATTATTGAGGCCAATCAAGTCCAGAGTCCAAGCTAATCTACCAGCCCAGCCACCGCCCTCATCGTCGTAGATCACCACATGTTTGGAGTCATCAATGCCCAGATTGCTGACCAAGCGTTCTATATCTTTGAAATCAGGGTGCTTGCCTAATGCCGGCGGCTTATTTGCCATCAGGGTGTTGCCGGCTAGGTGCACCGCGCCGGGCACATGACGCTGTTGATAAAGAGCAGGATGGCTTAAGTCAACAATGACCATATTGTCTACGTCGAGCATCGCAACAAGATCTTCTGGTTCGATCAGATGGGGTATTAGCTCGCTCATTGTTATTCCTTAAAACTTTTTTCTGAGGCACATTTAGAGCACCTAGGTGACTATTCTATGATCTATCCGATTCCTGGGATAATAATATTTGGCGGTAATTGTGCAGTCTTGTCGGGAGTACTTTTTTATCCGCTACTGCAGCTAATAGGCTACACCCAAGGTCTTTGTTGTGACTACAGTCTCGAAACTTGCAATGGCCAAGATAGGGTCGAAAGTCGATAAATCCGTTAATGACCTGTTCTTGACTAAGGTGGGTCAGAGCAAATTCGCGTATTCCTGGGGAGTCAATTAACACTCCTCCACCAGACAGATGAAACAGCCTTGATACGGTTGTGGTGTGGGTACCTTTTTCTTTTCCTATAGATAATTCACCTACCGACATATTCGCATCTGGCTGAATATGGTTAATCAAGGATGACTTACCTACCCCCGACTGGCCGACAAATATGGCGGTTTTTCCGGTTAAATAATCTTGTAGTTCAGCGATACCTTCACCTGTGGTGGCCGATACTTGCAGAACGTCATAACCAATAAATTGATAATCTTTAACCAGTTTATTGATCTCAGGAAACGTATTATTTTCCAGCATGTCGACTTTATTTAGAATCAGCACAGGTTTAATGTTTTGCGCTTCTGAAGCCACTAAATAACGGTCTAAAAGGTTACTAAAGGCTTCTGGTTTGGCAGAAAAAACGATAGCGATCAAATCAACGTTTGCCGCCACCGGCCGTAATTTGCCATAAATGTCCGGGCGCAATAATTCTGATCGTCTAGGTTGACGAGCCACCACTACACCATGTGGCTCGGCAAATCGCCAAATGACCTGATCTCCAGTCACTAAACTGTCAAGATTAGCACGCATGTGACAGCGTACGATGCGGCCTTTGATGTCGGTTTCACCGGCCTCGATATCAACTTGGGCGCCGAAGTTGGTCACCACTGTGCCAAGTATTTCAGGCCCCAGCGTAGACAGATTTTCTAAGTCATCTTCACTCACAGCATTCTTAGCAATGGCGCGTTCGCGGCGTTGCTCTTGGATCGATTGAATACGCCCTTTCTGGCGATCACTGAGTCGGCGCTTACTCATAGGTAGACAATTTAGAGCTCATTACTGTTCAAATCCATTCTTGCTGAAGACCATTTCTGGCGTTATAGGCGCTAAGGATATAGCATTACTGCTCTGAGTAACATTAAGCTTAATAACCACTTGCGATAAAGCGTAAATAGGACCCTTTAATGACCACCACTAATCCGCTTAATTTGATCTGGATAGACCTGGAAATGACGGGGCTAAATCCTCTTGCCGAACGAATTATTGAAATCGCCACAGTAGTCACAGACTCAAATTTAGTAGTATTAGCCGAGGGGCCGTCTCTTGTTATCAAACAACCGGACAGTCTTCTAGCTGGAATGGATGAATGGAATACCCGCCAACATGGCGGATCTGGGTTAACTGATCGGGTGCGTAATAGTCAGATTAGTGAGGCCGAAGCGATGCAACAGACCATCGATTTTGTGGCGCAGTGGGTTCCCTCGGGTGAATCACCCATGTGTGGAAATTCCATTGGCCAAGATCGACGGTTTTTGGTTCGCTATATGCCTGATTTGGCGGCTTTCTTTCATTATCGTAATCTGGATGTCAGTACCTTAAAGGAGTTGGTACGCCGCTGGCGTCCGGACCTGGAAGGCGGCTTTAATAAAAAAGGCAGTCATTTGGCAATGGACGATGTTCACGATTCTATAGCAGAATTGGCCTATTACAGAAGATTTTTTATTCAAAATTAAGCTTCTGTTGTTGCTGCTCTATCGCCCATTGCACATGTTCCCTGACAAGAGCCGAGGGGTGATCGGCTTTGGCTTCAAGTTCACTCAGAATCTCTTTGGAGCCGGTCGCATTGCCTAAACCAACAGCCAGATTACGCAACCAGCGTTCATGACCAATGCGGCGTATTGGAGAGCCCTGGGTCTTATCCAGAAACTCATCTGGCTCCCAGTTAAATAGTGTCACCAGAGATGGATCGTCAAGATTGTGTCGAGGCTTGAAATCATCCTCTTGGGTGGGCGAAGCGAAGCGATTCCATGGGCATCTAATTTGGCAGTCATCACAGCCAAATACTCTATTGCCCATCAGAGGGCGAAGCTCTTCGGGGATGGGGCCCTTATTTTCAATAGTTAGATAGGATATGCAGCGACGTGCGTCAAGGACGTAGGGCGCAGGAAATGCATCAGTAGGGCACACAGTCAAGCAAGCGCGGCATTTACCACATTTGTCCTCCTGTCTTTCACCGTCAACTGGCAGTTTTAAAGAGGTGTAAATTTCCCCGAGAAAAAACCATGATCCCGCTGTTTCATTAAGTAGTAAGGTATTCTTGCCAATCCACCCAAGTCCGGCTTGTTCTGCAATCGGTTTTTCCATTACAGGTGCGCTGTCTACAAATGGTCTTTGCGTCAAATTTAGTTCTGGAATTTCCTCTTCAATTTTTTTGATCAACGCAGCTAAGCGCTTGCGAATAATTTTGTGATAGTCGCGCCCCAGTGCATAGCGCGAAATATAGGCTTTATTATCATCTTTTAACACGGCGATCATATTAGTGTCAGCAAGGTAGTCCATGCGAACTGAGATTACTCTTACTGTATGGTCCACTAACTTGTTAACGACATATCGCTTATCGCCATGTGCAGCCATCCAATCCATAGAGCCCTGAAAGCCCTTTGCTAACCATTCATGCAGGCGCTCAGAGGCCTCCGTCAAATCTGGTTCGACGATAGATACCTGTTGAAAACCAAAAGAAGCGCCCCAAGATTTGATCTTATGAGCTAAATTCTCTAGTTTCTGAGCTTCTCCTTCAATTTGGTGCATGGTTTCATTGCTATTCTGGCTTATAATCTCCCTAATTTTACTGGGATATCTCGTTCATGTCGCACTATCTTATTCAACAAGCCTTATTTGATGCCAAAACTGTTGGTGAACTCGATCGATTAGCCTGCGAAAAAGGCAATATTAGTCCTTTTGAGTTAATGCGCAGAGCCGGAGACGGCGTTTTTGCAGAATTATTAGAAAACTTTGGTCGACCAGACTGTATTCACGTCTTTTGTGGCGCCGGTAATAATGGAGGGGATGGCTACATTACGGCCTCTTTAGCTGCGCATGAGAAGATTTCGGTAAGAATTTATGAACTTGGTAATCCAGAGCGGATGTCAGAGGAAACGAAGCAAGCGCGACAGCATTGCGTTGATGCCAATATCAGTTGTGGGCCCTTTGATGTTGGCTGTAATTTGTCAGAGGGAGTCATTGTTGATTGCTTAATTGGTACCGGCTTTATTGGTACTCTCAGTGATGAATTTTCGGTAGCGATTGAGTGTATTAATAGTTCTTTATTACCCGTTATAGCGGCGGATATCCCCTCAGGTTTGGATAGTGATACAGGGGCAGTGCAAGATGTCGCGGTCAAGGCGGACCTAACAGTGACGTTTGTTGCTCCTAAGCAGGGTTTGTTTACTGGCCGTGGCCCGGCACTTTGTGGCGATATTATCTATGACTCCTTAGAAATTTCAACCGATATCCTAAACCAAAGAGAGCCCTCTGCTGAATTAATGTCAGTGGATGATCTGCTCGAATACTTTCCAGAGACAGAGGCTGACGTGCATAAAAGTCAGCGTGGTCACTGCATGGTGATTGGAGGCGACCATGGAACCGGTGGCGCATCATTACTCGCTGCGCAATCGTGCCTGCACCTCGGTGCTGGGCTTACCAGTCACGCTACTAGGCCGGAGCATGTGTCAGCGAGTCTGGTTCGCCAACCTGAAATAATGGCCTGTGGTGTGGTCTCTGGTCAGGAGCTAGAACCATTGCTTGATCGACCTACCGTGCTAGTAATCGGCCCGGGTCTTGGCAGATCATCTTGGTCTGAGCAGATGTTACAAAAAGCGATGTCTATGGATGTACCTATGGTAGTGGACGCAGATGCATTGAATATTATTGCCGAGGGTCGAGTAGTGACTGATGTTGCAAACCGATCATGGGTGATGACACCACACTCAGGTGAGGCGGCCCGATTATTGGGTGTTAGTGTTGCTGAGATCGAGATGGATCGTTTTGCCGCGGTGCGCCAGCTACAACAAAAATATAACGCAGTGATACTCTTGAAGGGCGCTGGAACACTTATATGTGGGGATCAGACTCGACCAATACAAGTGTGTCCCTATGGTAATCCTGCAATGGCGACGGCTGGCATGGGAGATATTTTAAGCGGTGTTATCGGTGCATTGATTGCACAGGGGATGGATGTACAGACCGCAACCGAGCTTGGTTGCTGCATACATTCTAAAGCTGCAGACGTGGCTGTCGATGAGCTTGGTCATCGAGGGTTAGTGGCCTCTGATCTAATGCCCTTTTTCCGAGAGATACTCAACCAAAGCGCTTTTCTTCCAGAATGAATAAGTCATCTTCAGTACTGGAATCTAGTTTCATCATTGAAGATGAGGAGAGCATGGTAGCTTTTGGAGGTAAACTCGCCGAAGCGCTAGTGCCAGGATTAACTATCACTTTGAACGGTGATCTCGGTGCGGGTAAGACCACTCTTAGTCGCGGAATTTTACACGGGCTTGGGCATCATGGCGCGGTAAAGAGCCCTACCTACACTATTGTAGAGCCTTATCAATTAGATATTGGCAGTGTTTATCACTTTGATTTATATCGCGTTAATGACCCGCAAGAGCTTGATTATATTGGATTCTCTGATTACCTTGATCAGGGGGCTCTGAGCCTGATAGAGTGGCCGGAGCGGGGGGATGGCTATCTGACTAGCACAGATGTGAGTATTGAGATTGAGCATCTTGCCCACGGTCGTTGCGTCGGTGTGGCCGCTCTAACTGATAAGGGTTGCAGTGTTTTGGCTGGACTTCGGAAAATAATCGAATGCCACTGACTAGACAAGTGCATTGGGAGAAGTTATTGAGACTCACACTTCAAAAAGTGATGGATGATTGCAAAATAGGATTACTCAGTCTTCTGAGTTTAATTATTGTAACACTGCCAATGGCGGCCCAAAGCGCAGATATAGACTCGGTACGAATTTGGCGATCGCCTGAGAGTACGCGCTTGGTTATTGATTTAAGTGACAGTGTAAGCCATCAGTTAATCTCTCTTGAAAATCCTAGTCGGCTGGTAATCGATATCTCTAAGGTTAAATTGAAGACGAGTTTTAAAACGCTTGATTTACGTCAAACTCCGATAGCGAATATTCGCCATGCACAGCGCAACAAAACCGATTTGAGAATTGTCCTGGATCTTAGTGCGAAGGTGAGCCCTAAGAGCTTTATTTTACCCTCCAATGAGCAGTATGGTGATCGCTTGGTGGTTGATCTTTATGACAAAAAACAGACTGTCAGTAAAACCGTCGAAAAAATGATCGAACGCAATGATCGAAAAATTATTGTAGCGATAGATGCCGGTCATGGCGGAGAAGATCCAGGCGCCTCGGGCCCTAATCGGTTACGTGAAAAACGTGTTGTTTTGGAAATAGCCAAACGTATTGAGAAATTATTCGATCGAAGTCCCTATTTCGAGGGTGTGCTGGTGCGAACAGGGGACTACTATGTGGGCTTACGTAAGCGAACTAAGATTGCGCGTCAAAAAAGGGCCGATTTCTTCCTATCGATCCATGCTGATGGATTTTCGGATCCTCGGGCCTATGGAACTTCTGTTTATGCGCTGTCCACAAGTGGGGCTACGAGTGAGGCTGCTCGGTACTTGGCGACTACAGCGAATCGGGCCGATTTGATTGGTGGCACAAGCAATCTTAGTCTTGACGGGAAGGATGACGTACTCGCGGGTGTGTTACTGGATTTATCCATGAATGAGACACTACGTAGTAGCCTTGATGCAGGTGGTTATGTGCTCAAAAACATGTCAAACATATCAAGACTGCATAAGAAAAAAGTGGAGCAGGCTGGATTTATTGTTCTTAAGTCTCCTGATATCCCATCCTTGCTGATTGAAACTGGTTTTATCTCGAACCCAAAAGAAGCTAAACAGTTGAGTAGTTCAGGCTACCAGCAAAAGATGGCAGAGGCGATTTTTGATGGTTTAAAGAGTTTCTATCTTGATAGGCCGCCAGTCGGTACTCTGTTGGCCAATAGGTCTAAAGATATTATTAAAACCTATGTGATTGGTAGGGGTGATACGCTCAGCGAAATTGCTCAGCAGCATGGTACGTCCGTTAAAAATATTTTGCGTTACAATCAGCTGTCCTCTAGCTCTATTCGAGTAGGGCAGAAAATATCGATTCCTCCTCGTTGAATGGATAGCACAATGATTATTTTATGTTTGAAGGCGTATATTGATGCCTAAAATACACACTCTAAGTCCCCAGCTAGCTAATCAGATTGCCGCAGGAGAGGTTGTTGAACGACCTTCATCGGTGCTCAAAGAACTCTCTGAAAATAGCCTTGATGCTGGCGCTAAGCGGATCGATGTTGAAGTCGAGCAGGGTGGCACTAAATTAATCAGAGTGCGAGATGATGGTTGCGGAATTTCTGAAGGTGACCTTCCTCTTGCGCTGAGTCGACACGCCACCAGTAAAATTTTAGGGCTCGAAGATTTAGAGGCGGTCGCCACACTTGGCTTTCGTGGGGAGGCATTGGCAAGTATTGCCTCAGTTTCACGTCTGGCGCTAACATCTAATAGCGGTGAAGGGTCGGGGTGGAAAGCGGTGTCAGAGGGCCGTGATATGGAGGTTGAACTGCAACCAGCGGCACACCCACAGGGAACAAGTGTGGAAGTACGAGATCTATTCTTTAATACGCCGGCGCGCCGCAAGTTTCTGCGCACAGAGAATACTGAATATAAACGAATTGATGATTGCTTAAAAAAGCTCGCCTTAAGTCGTATGGATGTTGCCTTTAGTCTAAAGCATAACCAAAAAGTGCAGTTCAGTCTTCGACCTGCCATAAGTCAGTCTGAACAGGAAAAGCGCGTCGCTGATCTCTGTGGACCTCTGTTTATGGAACAGGCGCTGTTTGTCGACAATAATCGCACAGGTATCCGCTTGTGGGGGTGGATAGGGTTGCCGACGTTCTCCCGTAGTCAGGCGGATTTACAGTACTTTTTTGTCAATGGTCGCTCTATTCGTGACAAGGTGGTTTCGCATGCGGTGCGCCAAGCCTACCAAGATGTGTTGTATCACGGACGCCACCCCGCCTATGTGCTGTTTTTAGAGATTTTACCGGGAGATGTTGATGTCAATGTACACCCCACTAAACATGAGGTGCGTTTTAGAGACAGTGGCAGTATCCATAGTTTTGTTTCCAGTACATTACAAAAAGCATTAGCCACTGATCGACCTCAAGATCATTTGTTAACAAATGATGAACGTGAGGGCGGAGGCTTACAGTATCAGAATCAACCGCAGTCTCTGGTCGGTCAAAATATACTGCCACTTGCTGGCACGCCAGGGTCGGGCTATCAGTCTACATGGCCATCATCTGGGTTGTCCTCGGTAGTCAATGCTCCGGCTAGCAGCTACCAGAGTCTGTATTCATCTCAAGGCGACGTTGAAAATATTGATCAAACTGAGGTGCCACCGTTGGGCTTTGCTGTGGCTCAGCTAAAGGGGATCTTTATTCTCGCTGAAAATAGTCATGGCCTGATCATTGTTGATATGCATGCTGCGCATGAACGAATTACTTATGAGCGTATGAAAAATGCATTTGATGAGCAGGGGTTGGTCTCCCAGCCGTTATTAGTTCCCGAAAATTTAGCGGTTAGTCAGCGAGAAGCAGACGTGGTTGAATCTAACCAAAAGGTATTTACTCAGCTTGGGTTTAGCGTTGAGCGTGCAGCGAGTGAAAGTATTATTGTCCGCGAAATTCCGGCTATTTTACGCGGCTCAGAAGTGGAGAAACTGCTGCGGGACGTGCTATCCGATCTTCTTGAGCATGGCAGTTCAGAACGCATTCGCGATCATATTAATGAAATCTTATCGACAATGGCTTGTCACGGGTCAGTGCGAGCGAATCGCAAACTAACCTTACCTGAAATGAATGCCTTGCTGCGGGATATGGAGATTACCGAACGCAGTGGTCAGTGCAATCATGGTCGACCGACTTGGTCTCAACTGACGGTAGAGGAACTTGATAAATTGTTCCTGCGCGGACGTTAGGTAGCCCTTAAATGGTTTCCTCCGAGCTCCCGCCAGCCATCTTTATCATGGGTCCAACTGCCTCAGGTAAGACTGATCTAGCGATAGAGCTGAGAAAACATTTACCGGTAGACCTCATCAGTGTTGATTCTGCGCAGATATACCGCCAATTAGATATTGGCAGTGCCAAACCTGACGCCATGACGCTCGCTGATCATCCCCATCGATTAATCGATATTAGGGACCCGGCCGAAGCTTATAGTGTGGCTGAGTTCTTAAATGATGCTAGATTGCAAATGGCTGAAATAAGCGCCACCGGCCGCATACCGCTGTTAGTGGGTGGTTCTATGCTTTATTTTAAAATACTCCTGGAAGGTTTGTCTGATTTACCCAAGGCAGATCAGAGCGTTCGAGATGAAATACAGCGCCGTGCAGATGAATTCGGTTGGCCTAGTCTCTACGATGAATTACAGCAGATTGATCCGCAGACGGCAAAAAAGCTCCACCCAAACCACTCGCAACGTATCCAGCGGGCCTTGGAGGTGTATCAGTTGACGGGAATGTCGATGTCAGCGTTACAGGCTGCGGTAACCAATAATGGTGTTCTCGACCACTATAAGGTGGTGCAATTTAGTCTGGTATTCAATGATCGCGCGCTTTTACATCGGCGAATTGAGCAGCGCTTTGAAAAAATGATGACCGGAGGGCTTTTGGCGGAGGTTAATGATCTGCATATGCGAGATGATCTACACCCTGATTTACCGTCTATGCGTGCTGCTGGTTATCAGCAAATATGGCAGCATCTAGAGGGTCATTGTAGTTTAGAGGTGGCAGTTGAAAAAAGTATTATTGCCAGTCGACAGTTAGCTAAACGACAAATAACTTGGCTACGGAATTGGCCTGAGGCGAATGAAATCTGCGTCGACACCATTGAAACCAATACTAGTACTGAAAATAGTTGTAATGAGTGCTTGAAAATACTGGGTCAGCACTCCATATTGTAACTATAGGCAGTTAAAAGCTGTTTTAGTTGGTGGACCGCAATCCTGCTGACGTCTTTTGCTGCGATTATTGCAGCCTATGTTGAATTTTCAATAATAAGGAGAAGTCCCATGTCAAAAGGGCATAATTTACAAGACCCTTTTCTGAATGTCCTAAGAAAAGAGAGAGTCCCGGTCGCAATATTTCTAGTCAACGGTATAAAATTGCAGGGGCAAGTTGAGTCATTTGACCAGTTTGTCGTCCTACTTAAAAATACCGTCAGTCAAATGGTCTACAAGCATGCTATTTCCACGATCGTGCCATCTAGAGTCGTGAAGTTGCCGACCAGCGGCAGCGAGCAGAGTGAAATTTCTGATGATGAGTCTGGAAATCACGGGGATGAAAACTACTAGCCTGTGGCACTATTTTTTGAGCGACCTAAAACAGGCGAGACTGCGGTTCTGGTGCACATTAAACTTAATAGTGAGTCAGAGCCCGAAGATCCAAGAGAATTTGAAGAGCTCGTTATCGCTGCTGGCGGTGATCCGGTGGAGTTTATTACAGGGTCACGGCAATCTCCCAGTGCCAAGTTTTTTGTAGGTACTGGTAAAGTTGATGAAATTGGCGCGGTGGTTAAGAGTGCCTGCGCTGAACTGGTTATTTTCAATCATAATTTAACACCTAGTCAGGAGCGTAACCTTGAGGCTGAATTACAGTGTAGGGTGCTTGATAGAACCGGTCTTATTCTGGATATTTTTGCACAGCGAGCACGTACTCATGAGGGCAAACTCCAGGTAGAGTTAGCTCAGTTACAGCACCTATCATCTCGGTTGGTTCGAGGTTGGACTCACCTAGAGCGCCAAAGAGGCGGGATTGGAATGCGTGGCCCGGGCGAGACGCAGCTTGAGTCCGATCGGCGAATGGTCAGAGATCGTATCAAAGCGATCGAAAAGCGCCTTGATAAGGTTCGCAAGCAGCGGGACCAAGGTCGCCGCAGTAGAAAACGCTCTGAAATACCCACGGTCTCTTTGGTGGGCTATACCAATGCAGGGAAGTCGACATTATTTAACTCTATAACTCAGGCCGATGTCTTTGTGGCAGACCAATTGTTTGCGACGCTAGATCCAACCATGCGCAGGGTAGATGTGCATGATTTAGGGGCTGTTATCTTTGCGGATACGGTAGGCTTTATTAGTCATTTACCACATCGCTTGGTTGATGCATTTAGAGCTACCTTAGAGGAAGCTGCTTCCGCTGATCTTCTGCTACATATTGTTGATGCGAGCGCTGAAGATCGAGCGAAAAATATAGTAAGGGTCGATGAAGTACTCAAAGAAATTGACGCTTATAAATTACCTACCTTGATGGTGTATAACAAGGTTGATTTGCTGGAGGAGCCGAATCCAAGGATAGAGCGTGATGCTGACGGTGTGCCAACTTCAGTTTGGGTTTCGGCACTCCGTGGTGAGGGACTTGAACTTTTGTTGGAGGCGATTGTTGAAAAACTACCCAGTAAAACCATCCACAAACACCTTGTCTTGGCACCGAGTCAAGGCGCTCTCAGGTCAGCGCTGTATGACTGTAATTCGGTGGTTTCTGAAAAGATCGATGATCAAGGTGTTATAGAGATTGAAGTTAAGCTTCCAGAGAGTGATTTTTTTCGTATTTTGAAGAATTCGAGGTTGAAATTAGAGGATTTGGTCACAATATAACAGTTAGTGCTAAACTGTTGTGATCAGAGCGACCGTATAAAACATTACACAATTAAACGTTAATTTAAACTGGAGAATACTATGGCTTGGAATGAGCCGGGTGGTGGCAAAGACCCATGGGGTGGTAACAGCAACGATCAAGGGCCGCCAGATATTGATGAGGCGTTGAAGAAGCTGAAGGAAAAGCTGTCCTCTTTTGGTGGTAAGGGTGGTTCGGGTGGCGGCGCTGGTGGCGCTAGCTTTAAAAGTATTTTCCCAGTAGCTCTTCTTGTACTAGCGGTCATCTGGGTTCTGTCAGGTTTTTATCAGGTAGATGAGACAGAGCAGGCCGTGGTGCTTCGTCTAGGTGAATATAATGACACTCTAGGATCCGGTCTTCATTGGTACCCGCCATTCATTGCGTCGGTAGTGACGGTTGGCGTTACCGAAGAACGCCAGTATTCAACGCGTGGACTGATGTTGACTCAGGACGAAAATATTGTTGAAGTGGCTTTGTCTGTGCAATATAACATTACCAGTGCGAAAGACTTTGTCTTGAGCATTAGGGACCCAGAAACGACGCTAAAACAGGCGACTGATAGTGCCTTGCGCCATGTGGTTGGCAGCACCGGACTTGACGGTGTTATATCCACAGAGCGAGAACAGGTTGCAATTGCTACTGCAGAGAAGCTTCAGAATCTTCTTGATCTTTATTCCAGTGGCATCAATATTGTTAAGATAAATATTGAAGATGCCAGGCCCCCCAATGAAGTTAAGGCAGCCTATGATGACGTGATCAAGGCCCGAGAGGATTTGGAGCGTTTAGTGAACGAGGCTCAGGCTTATTCGAATGGTATTATTCCTGAAGCACGCGGTGAAGCCCAGCGGCTGAGAGAAGAAGCCCAAGGCTACATGTCTCAAGTGGTGTCTAAATCTGAGGGTGAAGCTAACCGTTTCAAAGCGTTATTAAAGGAATATAAGAAGGCGCCAGAAGTGACTCGCGAGCGACTGTATATTGATGCAATAGAGCAGGTAATGACTGACAGTACCAAAATATTGTTGGATACCGAGGGCGGTAATAATATGCTCTATCTTCCATTGGACAAGTTGGTTCAGCAAGGTAGCAGCTCATCCCCGCGAGGTTCCGAAACAAATAATCAGCTGATTAACCGTGTTGCCAATGAGGTAATAGAGAAGTTACAGCGAAATAGCGAACAAAACCAAGTGGAGAGACGACGATGAGCAATTTATTAAAAGTAGCTGTCTTCTTCTTAGTAGTATTAGTGGGAGTAAGCAATACACTGTATGTGATCAGTGAGTTTGAGCGGGGTATTACACTGCGTTTTGGGCAACTTATTGAAGCTGATATCCAACCTGGTTTACACGTTAAAATCCCCCTTTTAGATGATGTGCGGCGTTTCGATGCACGAATACTAACCGTTGACGCTCAACCTGCTAGTTTCTTTACTGTTGAGAAGAAACGCTTGATCGTGGACTCTTACGCTAAGTGGAAGATAGCTAATGTCGAGACCTACTACAAAGCGACAACTGGTCTGGAGAGGAATGCGGAGAATCGTCTGGCTAAACGCATCAATGATGGACTGCGAAATCAGTTTGGTACCAGGACATTGCGCGAAGTGGTGTCTGGTGAGCGAGATTTACTGATGAAAAACATCACTCAAGAGTTAAATACTTCCGTGCGTGATGAGCTTGGTATTGAAATTGTCGACATAAGGGTTAAGCGTATCGATTTACCTCAAGAAGTCAGTAGTCAAGTATTCCGCCGTATGACGGCAGAGCGAGACAAAGAAGCTCAGGAATTACGTTCAACTGGTAAGGAGAAAGCCGAAAAAATCCGCGCTTCCGCTGATCGTGAACGGACTATTGAACTGGCAAATGCCTACCGCGATGCTGAAGAATTGCGCGGAGAAGGTGATGCAAAGGCGGCGAGCATTTATGCCGAAGCATACCAGCAAGACGCTGAGTTTTATTCGTTCATACGTAGTTTGAATGCTTATAAGGCAGCTTTTTCTAGCAAAGGCGATATTATGTTAGTTGAGCCTGACAGTCAGTTTTTCAAGTATCTAAAGCAGAAGGAAGTTAATTAGTAAGGTCCTATGAGTGTTGCAGGTGATTTAGTTGAGAAATCCCTGCCACATTCTAGGAGAATTTGTTAGAATTCGTAAACCGGGGAGACCCGGTTTTTTTGTGCCGCGAAAAGAGCTTACTTTTATGTTGGACGATATTGTTCGTGCTTTGGCGCTTATGCTCGTTTTTGAGGGGATTATGCCTTTTGTCGCGCCAAATAGGTGGCGAGAAATGGCCAAAGTGTTATCCACGATTGATGAGCGCTCTATGCGTTCCATCGGTCTATTCAGTATGGTAGGTGGTTTATTGTTATTGTTCATTTTTCGGTGAACTCAAACAACGCTTAAAATTAAGAGGTTACTGTGACAAATGTAGATCGTTGGTTATTGCCAGATGGTGTTGATGAGGTGCTTCCAGAACAAGCACATATCGTCGAACAACTGCGTCGCCAGATACTGGATCTATACTATATTTGGGGTTATGACCTAGTGATTCCACCCATGGTAGAATTCACCGAATCATTACTCAGTGGTTCCGGTAAAGATCTAGACCTGATGACCTTTAGGGTGACCGATCAAATAAGTGGCCGCATGATGGGCATTCGTGCCGATATAACACCTCAAACAGCGCGTATGGATGCTCACAGTTTGCGTCGTGAAGGCCCAAGCCGCCTATGTTATGCAGGCACAGTGTTGCACACTCGTCCCCGTGGCCCCCTGCAGTCGCGTACGCCAATTTCTATTGGTGTTGAATTGTTTGGTGAGGCCTCACTGTCCGCTGATATAGAGGTTATCGATCTTTTTTTACAAACGCTGACCAACTCTGGTGTTAAGGACGTTTATCTCGATTTAGGGCATGTGGATATCTGCCGAGGTCTATTGAGTGAAGTGGGTCTGGATGATGAATTAGAAGAAGAGTTATTCGAGCTTTTACAACGCAAAGCTCGAGCTGAATTAAGTGATTGGATTACTCTGAATATCAAAGACGCTAGTTTGAGCGGCTGGTTAAATGCCTTACCAACATTGAGTGGCGGCGTTGAAGTACTGGCGCAAGCTAAAAAACTCCTCAAGGGTTCACCCAAAGTCGTGCTTGATGCCATTTGCCAACTTGAGGGTATCGTTAGTTCTATTGCCGACAATAGCGTATCTGTGTACATCGATTTAGGCGAAATACCCGGATATCATTATCATACGGGTGTTGTCTTCGCTGCCTATGTGCAGGGCTATGGCAAAGCGCTTGGCAATGGAGGGCGCTATGATCATGTAGGAGAAGCCTTCGGTCGTTCTCGTCCGGCTACGGGGTTTGCAATTGACCTCAAGTCGCTGGTAACTCAAGGCCATAGTGAAGTCAGTTCAGTAGGAGGTGTTTTTGCGCCTTTTAGTAAAGACAAAGAGAGCCAAAATCAGATCAATAGTTTGCGCAGTCAAGGCAGACGTGTGGTGCAAGGGTTTGAGGGTCAGAGGATCGATCTAGAAGAAATGAAATGTGATCATCAGCTAGTGAACATTGATGGCAAATACGTGATTCAGCGTTTATCCTAACGCGTGTTTCCGAGCAGTCTAAAATAGTTGAGTAATTTATCTTATGGGTAGAAATGTAGTAATTCTTGGTTCCCAGTGGGGAGACGAAGGCAAAGGAAAAATTGTTGACCTATTGACTGACAAAGCGTCAATTGTTGCGCGTTTTCAAGGTGGCCATAACGCCGGCCATACTCTGGTTATTGATGGTAAAAAAACAGCGCTACATCTTATTCCCTCAGGTATTTTGCGCGAGCATGTCCATTGTGTGATTGGTAATGGCGTGGTAGTTGCGCCAGATGCATTAATCAAAGAAGTTAATATGCTTGAAGAGCGTGGGGTGCAGGTGCGCGATCGTTTAAAGATCTCTGGGTCCTGTCCTCTAATACTGCCTTATCATATTGCTCTAGATCAGGCCCGGGAAGCAGCGCGAGGAAATGCCAAAATTGGCACCACTGGTCGCGGTATTGGACCTGCCTATGAAGACAAGGTCGCACGCCGTGGTTTGCGTGTCAGTGATTTTGGGAACATGGACCGTTTTGCTGTGAAGCTTAAAGAAGTACTCGACTACCATAATTTTTCTTTGACAGAGTACTACGGTGTTGATGCTGTAGATTTCGATCAAACCCTTGCGCTAGTCAAAGAGTGGGCAGCGTTTTTGTTACCGATGAAGGCTGATGTAACCAAGCTTTTACATGATGCCCGTGAAGGGGGTGAAAATATTTTATTTGAGGGCGCCCAAGGGTCTTTATTAGACATCGATCATGGAACTTATCCCTTTGTGACGTCCTCTAATACCACTGCCGGCAGCACTGCGACGGGAACAGGCTTCGGTCCTTTGTATCTTGATTATGTATTGGGTATCACCAAAGCGTATACGACCAGAGTGGGTGCCGGTCCTTTTCCAACAGAGTTGCACTGTGATATTGGCCGCCATCTTGGTAAAAAAGGCCACGAGTTTGGAACAACAACCGGCCGAGAGCGGCGTTGCGGATGGTTCGATGCTGTGGCGCTGCGGCAAGCTGTTAGGGTCAACAGTATCTCGGGTATATGTTTAACCAAACTGGATGTGCTCGATGGGCTAGAAGAAATTAATGTTTGCGTTGGTTATTTAGATGCGGATGGAAGAGATGCCGGCATGCCGATGCATGCTGATGATTTTGAATCGATTACTCCAGTCTATGAAACCATGGCTGGATGGACTGAGGTCACGGTTGGCGCTCAGCGTTTAGAAGACTTGCCACAGGCGGCTAAAAACTATATCAACCGCATTGAAGAGCTTACTGGCGCCCCGATCGATATTGTTTCAACCGGGCCAGATCGTGTTGAAACTATTGTTTTAAGACATGCGTTTGCTTAGTAAAAAAACGCTATCTAGCGGATAGTAGTTCTGCTAGATAGCGCCTCCATATTTCGGTTCTCCCACCTTCTATCCGTTTTTTTCACTCCCCATGCTGTTGCCAAATACTGGAGTGTCTATACGACCTTAATTAAATATTTCCTGTATAAATACCGTAGGTAAGGTTTTTGTTGTTTAAAAACTTTGGTTATAATGTTTTATTTACAAATGAATATCTTGATTTCACAATGCCCAGTGCATGAGTTACTTTAATATTCGACAATCGGATAAAAATACAAAAATATAATAATACTATAGGGTCAAAGATATGCGAATGCAGTTGTTAGTGGTAATGATGTTGTGCTTATTTAATTCGTTACTTGTTAAGGCTGAAAATATACATAGTTATTGGCAACCTAATAGCAAAATGACAACCGTTTATAGTCAGACTGATAATAGTTTTCAACGCTCCTCGGCGGCTATTTTTGAACTAAATAATCAGCAGTTTACTGCTGAGATTGAAAAGGCTAGCAAAACGGTAGGTTTGTCTGGGGTGATTTACTTACCTGATTATGCCGGAGAGATGATTCCATTTCTGGTACAAAAGCAATCCAATTTTTCTCCGATTTTGGCGGCGAAATTTCCAAAAATAACCGCATATTCTGGCATTGGATTGAATCATAGCGATCTTAAATTACGCCTCAGCGTCTCACCTGCCGGTATAAATGCGATTATTAGCGGACACCACTCTCACGATAAGACGCGGATCAAAAGACTCTCTATTGGAAGCAATAAGTATACTGTGGACACGTCAGAGGTGGTATCAGACACACGGAATCCGTTTTCATGTATGACACCTGAGCCGTCAATAAAGGGCGCGAGAACTAAGGTTGATCTGGTTAGTCAAGAGCAGAGTCTTGTTGCTTTCTCAGATGCTAGCATTCTTTCTAAGTATCGTTTGGCGCTTTCAGTTACCAGCCAGTATTCAGACTACTTTGGCGGAACTTTAGAAGGTTCTCTGGCTGCGATTAATGAAACCTTAACTGAGCTCAACTTTATTTTTGAGACTGATTTGGGTGTCAAGTTAGAACTAGTTGATAACAATGACCTGATCGTTTATGTCGATGCGGAGACAGATCCATATACTGATAGCTTGGATGGTTTGAATAGCGAGCTACAAGCTAATTTAGACGAAGTTATTGGCGCTGAGAACTATGATATTGGCCATGTATTCAGCAGTATTAATGCCAGCATGAGTGGAAACGCCGGTGCCATAGGTGCCGTTTGTAATGACTCTAATAAAGGTAGCGCATGGTCCGACTGGGCTCAACCTCAAGGGAGTATTTGGACTAATCTTGTGGCCCATGAAATGGGACACCAGTTGGGGGCGAACCATACGTTCTCGATGCGTACGGAAGGTACTGGTACCAATGTGGAGCCTGGCAGTGGTACAACTATTATGAGTTATGCAGGCATCACCGGCCCTGATGATGTGGCAGCAAATGCCGATAATTATTACCATCACGTGAGCATACAGCAAGGACTAGCTTACCTGCAGAGTCAATCTTGCCATGTTGACACTGCGATTGAAAATACTGTGCCTACAGTCTCTGCAATACCAGATGTTACGATTCCCGTAGGCACGCCGTTCGTCCTTTCTGGAGAGGCTAATGACGACGATAGTGATGATGTCCTGAGCTATACCTGGGAGCAGATTGATAGCGGAGTGGTGACTTATGACGTTTTTGGCCCACAGAATACTCAAGGTGCTAACTTTCGTTCTCTACCACCGTCTAGCGTAGCAGTAAGGTATTTTCCCCAATTGGCTAGCGTAGTTGCTGGAGAGTTAACACAACAAGAACCGACTACTGCATCAACCTGGGAGACCCTGTCGAATGTTCCCAGAGAGCTAAATTTTGCACTTACGGTGCGCGATAATGCCGCCGGGGGTGGTGGCGTTGCATCTGAGTTACTCAAGGTCACAGTGATCGATGTCGCTGGAGCATTTTCGGTGACATCACAAGCTGATGGGGAGCTTTACTTAGCAGGTTCAATACAGACCGTTGAATGGGATGTCGCAAATACTGACCAAGCACCTATATCAGCATCGACCGTGACCATTAGCATGTCAACGGATGGCGGTTTTACATATCCTATCGTGCTGGCTCAAAATGTAGCCAATGACGGTAACGAGCAAATCGTAATCTCAAATACAGTGACAACAACAGCCCGCATCCGCGTGCAGCCTGACAATAGAGTTTTTTACGCAATTAATAGCCAAGACTTTTCGGTGACTGAAGACGACATCGTCTTAAGCTTTACTGACCTTGATTACACCGTGTGTAATAATGAAAGTGTCACAGCAGCTATAACCTATGAAACTTCTACAGCGTTTACTGACACGGTATTATTTTCTTCTCTGAATGCACCAAGCTCACTCTCTGTCGGGTTTTCGCCAACCACTGCATCAGTGAATGGCACCCCGGTTGACGTTACTTTTACTGCGGCTAATGATATTCAGGTAGGCATCTATGCGGTTGATATGGTCGCAACATCAGATATTCGTAGTCAATCAATAACATTCGATATTGCTGCCTATAGTTCATCTTTTTCTGCAACAAACCTGCTCGCACCGATTGATCAAAGTGAGACGGATAGGCTAGAGGCGACGTTACAATGGCAGCCACAAACAAATGCGTTCAGTTATAACGTCGAACTGGCTTCCGACCCAGCTTTTACTACGATTGTTAGCTCATCAACGATAAAGACAAACTCACTGTTGCTGACTGGATTACAGGGTGATACTAACTATTACTGGCGAGTGACTCCAATTAATACCTGTGGCGTTGGCGATCCCTCCGCGGCCTATAGGTTTACTACTCCCAACCTTATAGGCGCTCAAGATTTACCCATTGTAATACCCTCTGATGCGCCAAACTCTAAAGCATCGACAATTTCTGTCGCCGAAGGTTTGGTGATTACAGACGTCAATGTCTATGTTGAAATTACGCATTCTTATGTTGGTGAGCTGGCAGTGACTCTTACATCGCCCAGTGGTCAGAGCATAACGTTGATGGAGGGTGTTTGCGCCTATCCTGATTATTCGTTTTATGCAGATATTAATGCGAAGTTCGATGATGAAGGCTCAGACCTCGTGTGTGGGTCATCCAGTCCAGTGGTATCAGGTACTTTAAAGCCACAAATAGGTTCTCTCGATATGTTTAATAGTCAGAGTACCGAGGGTGATTGGACCCTTTCAATAACCGATATTTATTCTGGCGATGGTGGTAGTCTCGATTATTTCGCGTTGGAATTTACTACTGATGGCACCTATGTTGATCAGGCTCCTATCGCTTTATCCCAACGAGTGTCATCAACACCACAAAGTACTGTTGGTATTACTCTGCAAGGCTTGGACCCTGAGGGCCAAACCTTGGCGTACTCATTGGTAGATGCCCCTGTGAATGGTCAGCTGACGGCAGATCGCTTAATAGGTAGTTTTGACACCGATGGGGCTGCGACCGCAGTTACAACTCGGGGTGATTTTGCCTTTGTTACTAATGCTGATTTTGGGCTACAAATTATCGATATTAGCAATGCAGCAAGCCCTACTATTGTGGCCACAATCGACACTGATGGCAGTGCATCAGATGCGATCTTGTCAGGCGATGCGGCTACTGCTTATGTTGCCGATGGTAGCGCCGGTCTTAAAATAATCGATGTTGCTGATTCAGTTAATCCGTTCCTAATGGGTGCATTTGATACAGACGGTAATGCATCGCAAATGGTGCTGTCTTCAAATGATAGCTATATCTATATTGCAGATGGTGATGCGGGCCTGAAAATTATTGATGTTAGTGATAGTTCAAACCCTAGTTTGGCAGGCTCATATGTGACTGAGGGGCAATTGTATATGACGGCTCTGTCCTCAGATGAGAACAAGCTCTTCCTGGCCACTAGTGCAGGACTAAGAATTGTTGACATTAGCGACCCAGCTAATGTGACTTTATTGGGCTCCTTTAGCGCACTTGGTGAGGCATTTAGCGTTGCGCTCTCTAGTGATGGCAATACTGCTTATATTGTCAATCGTAATTCAGGGCTCAAAGTTATTGATGTTAGTAATACCTCTACTCCGCTGCTGGCAGGCTCATTCGATGCCTCATCAAGTCAAGGCGCGAAACTTTCAAACGACGGATCTATCGTTTATCTCTACAATACATTTTCTGTACAAATAATTGACCCATCAGATCCTGCAAATCTCATCTCATTGGGATCATTTCGGGCCGACGCTACGACCGACTTAGCCTTCTCCTCCGATGATAGTTTAGCTTATGTCACTGGCGCTAATCAGTTAAAGATTATGGATCTATCCCCAGCAGTATTTCTAGCAGGTGATGTGGTTTCTCCGACATTTGATTACACCCACACCTCAGTTGTTGTGATAGCTGATGGCCCAAATGATAGCTTTAGTTTTAAGGTCAATGATGGCTCATTAGACAGCAATGTTGCCTTTGTGGACATATGGATGGACTCGCTGAGTAATGACGGTACTTGGACTTATTTAGAGTCACTTACTGGAAGTCTTACTATTACCGGTTGCGTATCGTCCTGTCTCACTGATTTGGTGATTCCTGAAATGATCGGTGACACTGCCGTTACAGCAATAGCGAGCGCCGCTTTTGCGAATCAAGGAATAACATCGCTATCTGTGCCCGATAGTGTCACATCTATTGGTGATTACGCATTTGTCGAAAATGACATCAGTCTAGTGACTATCGGCAATAGCGTCTCTGAAATTGGTACTAATGCCTTCGCATATAATCAGCTGTTCGCACTGAGTTTTCTTGGGGATAGGCCGTCTATTGCTACTGACAGTTTCTTTAGAAACAGCGGACTAGACCTTATTGGCTATTGTCCTGACACTGATGGTTGGCCGGGAGAGGATATTTTGCTCGGCTCAACAAGTCTAGCGCCAATTGAAAACTGCAATACCGTGTCTAAGTATCTATCTGCAATGGCGACCCTGGCTGATGCGGCTGATTCTGGAGATGGTAACGCAATCACTATCGAGGATATGAATGCGATAATTGGACTGGTTAATATTGATCCTGCAGCGCTGTCAGCTTATCAAACATTAATTGGGTTGCAGTTGAATAGTACTTATGTCGATGACTTGAAGGAAATTCAATCACTGATTGACGGGATTAATACTGGTCTTTCAGTCTGTGATAACGTGAGTTATTTTGTTGATATTACTCCAGGTGACTACCCTTCAGAAATTTACTGGGAACTAACTGATGGAGCCGGTACTAGTTTATATGTCGGCACTGCCCCAACGACTCAGATGATATGCCTGCCTGACGATGCTCGTTATACGTTAAATATGTATGACAGTTATGGTGATGGTTGGAATGGTGCTGAATTCTCTTTAATCGCCACTAATGGTGCTTCGGTGATTGTGCAAACTCTCATCAGTGGCGGTGAGGGAGCTGCGCCGATCAATATTGGCGATTACCCCAACGAAGCGCCCATGGCCATGGCTCAGGCTGTGACTCTAGTTGAAAAAATACCGACTAATATCACGCTTGCAGGAACTGACCCTGAGGGTGATGAGCTATTTTATTATTTAGCATCGGATCCTTCTCAGGGGTCTTTTATTGCCTTTAATCCCAGCTCAATTGGTTCAGCAGACACCCCAGGTGATGCTGGAGTCATAGCTACCTCAGGTAATACTGTTTTTGTTGCAGACTATAATGCAGGTTTACAGATTTTTGATATCAGTGATGACACAGCACCCACACTTATCAGCACATTTGGCACAGAAGGATTGGTGTGGAGTGTAAAACTTTCCAATGATGGAAATACTGCGTATTTAGCCGACGAAGAATTTGGTGTGCAGATTGTAGATGTCTCCGATCGTACCAACCCGATGCTATTGGGAACCTTTGATACGCAGGGCTTCAGTTTAGATGTCAGTTTATCAAGTAATGAGAAGACTCTTTTCATCGCTGATGTCTTTAGCTTAGAGATAGTTGATATCACTTATCCTCAATCTCCGGTGTTATTAGGCTCATTAGCTACATCAGGTACAGCTTATGGCGTGACTCTCTCAGAGGATGAAAACACTGCCTATATTGCTACAGACACTGCCGGTATGGATATTATGGATGTGAGTAGTAAAACTAATCCATTATTACTAAGTACTTACCAGACTCCTGGAGAATCTCGAGCTATCGTGTTGTCTGATGATGGCAATGTGGCTTACATTACTGATGGCCAGTCAGGGCTGCAAATTGTTGATGTCAGTGTTCCTGATAACCCAACAATACTCAGCAGCTACGATACCCAAGGCATTGCTTGGGGTGTGGATATCTCAGCCGATGGAAACTATGTTTATGTTGCAGATTTCCTTGGCATTGAGGTGATTGACGTTTCTAATAATCAATCGCCAAGGTCTATGGGTACATTTACCACCAATGGCACTGCATACGATATCACTCTTTCCAATGATGGCAATAAAGCCTATGTCGGAGTGGGGCAGGCAGGTCTGCAAATTGTTAATGCAGGTGTTGCTATACTGACTGCGGGTGACCAAGTGCCAGAAGTTGTCACTTATACTAGTACTGATGAGGGCGCCTCAAATGACAGCTTTAGTTTTATAGTCAACGATAATCGTCTTGATAGTGAACCTGCACTCGTGGATATAACTATTCTCCCAGACAACGACGGCGATGGTATTGCCAACAGTGAAGATCCCGATGATGATAATGATGGCATGCTAGATGATTTCGAAGAGGCCAATGGATTTGATCCTTTTGATGCTTCAGATGGCGCCGAAGATCTTGATAATGACGGTGTTTCCAATGCGCAAGAGTATCTAAATGGTACTGATGTTAGTGTGGATGACTATGGCCCTGTTATTGCGGTTCCAGAGGATATAGTGCTAGCTTCCACAGGTCGATTGACCTCGGTTGATCTGGGTGACGCAACCGCAACGGACCGAGAGCCACTCAGTCCGCAGGTTGAGGCGAATATAACAGGCCCTTTCCTGTCTGGCGCCTACCAAATCATTTGGTCCTCCGAGGATGCTTTGGGTAATACCTCTCAAGCTATACAGCAGTTGAGTATATTACCTCTGGCGAACCTTGATGTTGATTTTTCAGCGGGTGAGGGCGGTAATCATTCAATTTCGGTAACGCTAAGTGGTGATGCCCCCTCTTATCCAGTAAATATTCCCTTCAATCTTTCTGGCACAGCGACAGAGGGCGATGACTACTCAATAAATGTCAGTGCAGCCCTAATTATTAGCCAGGGACGCTCCGCGAGTATGAATTTAAGTATCGTTGAAGATAATACTGCCGAGTCAGATGAAACCATTATTATTTCACTGCCTGATGTATTTATTCAGTGCGTGGACTGTGATGTGGAAGGTTTATCCAATGCCGCTATTGGAAGCGCCAATAGCCAGATTATTACCATTAGTGATACAAATTTACCTCCAGCATTACAGTTTTCAGCCAGTCAGGATGGTGTGGCAGCAAGAACTGTTGCTGTTGATGGGGGTGATGTAAGTATCCAAGTGATGGTTTCTGATGGTAATTCTACTGATACTCACAGCATCGACTGGGGCACTTCAATAGACGGTTTAAGTAATGTTTCGGCTGATACCGAAGGGAATTTGATGTTTTCCATCGCGGGCTTAAATCTTGGTGGACTAACCTTAACCGCAACAGTCACCGATAGCGGTAATACACCGATTAGTGTGAGTGACTCTGTGGTGCTAAATATTATCGAGACGCGCACCTCTCTGTCTACCTCAGAAGATGCTGACGGGGACGCGCTTACCGATGCACAGGAAGGCTGGAGTGATAGTGACAATGATGGAATTCCAGACTTCTTAGATGCTATCGCTGAGCCGAACCTGATGAAAATAGCGGCTAATAGCGATAATTTAGTACAAGCTGAAAGTGGAACCTCTCTCAGTTTGGGGGTATTGTCGATGACTCAAACTAACTTCGATCTTAGCCTGACAGAGCAGCAGTTATCAGCAACTAATGATGAGTACTTTGATTACCCTGATGGTTTAATTGACTATCGATTGATAGGTGGCGAGTCTGGCTATGTCTACTCTTTGGTTATCCCCACTAGCTTTACTATTGGTCCTAGAGATGAAATCAAGAAATATACTGATGACACACTTGGCTGGCAGTTATTTACAGAAGATGCCAATAACAGCATAGCCTCGGCAACAGCGATTAGCGGGGCCTGCCCGGAGCCCGGCAGCGATCTTTATACTCTTGGCCTTAGTGAGGGCAGTAACTGTGTTCAATTAATGGTCGAAGATGGTGGTCCGAACGATGCTGATGGGCAAGCCAATGGTACTTTGGTTGATCCCGTTGGTGTGGCGTCGAAATATATTGGTACACCCAGCGATAGCAGTACTGCGACGCTAAATGATGATCAGATCACTGCTAATGGCTCTGATAGTGCCACAGTAACGGTCACTGTTTATGATGCTCAAGGTCTCAAGTTAGAGGATATGGCCGTCAGTGCGAACGCGTCCTTATCTGGAGTCAGCGTAGGTAGTTTCGTTCAGCAGGGAGAGGGTGTCTATACCGCATCGGTCACGGCGAACAATACTTCGGGTGATTCAACCCTTGATGTAACTATTGCCAATGGCACCGAGTCTATTGTTGTGACCACAGAATCTATTGCTGTGACGAGACCGCCGACTCCTCCCGCGCCAACCCCACCCTCTGGCGGCGGTGGCGGTTGCGTGGTGGCTGTTGGTGGTGCATCAGATGCATCAATGCCTTTATTGCTATTGATGTTAGGCCTACTGTTAGTGAGAAGGCGTTACTCATAGCGATAGCCGTATTCGGTGAACGCAAATAAAAGGCTGCCCTCGGGCGGCTTTTTATTTTTCTGTAACTCATTGTAATGGATCAGGCAGCTAAGATTGGCCTTTTTGGCCAGCAAAGTCTATTCACTAAATCATAGTCAATATTCCATAAGTGGTTAAAGTTTGATCTCGAGCTTGCTATAAACCCCTACATTAGGTACGGTTATTGTGCGTTACCTAACAATAATAAAAGGGTTCTTCCCTAAGTAGGTAGTATTAGGCGAAAGAAGCCCGATGTGTTTGGGGTATTTTATGCCACTTGAACAATATAAGGTTTTTCTTTTTTACAGGCCATTCGATCATCTCTATGAGATGGTAGCTAACCCTCTTTTTCTTATCAAAATCACTAATCAATCGTCGCAAATACAGACTGCTCAGTTGCTGGAGCGTGTCAATGACTAATGCCTACGCCACTGAAATTTGGCCGTTAGCTGTATATTTTTTGATGGTTATTTTACTCGTGATTACCATGTTAGTCCTTTCTTGGTTGCTAGGTCAGCGACGCAGAGAAGCAGCCACCAATGATCCTTTTGAATCTGGAATAGTCTCGGTGGGGGGGTCGCAAATACGTATCTCTGTAGAATTTTATTTAGTGGCGATTTTCTTCGTTATCTTTGATCTAGAAACGGTATTCATTTTTGCTTGGGCAATTGCGTTCTTTGAGCTCGGCTGGCAGGGATATTTATCTATGGTGGTGTTCATTGCCATACTTGGTTTGGCTCTGGTGTATGAGTGGAGGTCCGGTGCCTTGGACTGGGGTAACAAAACCCGTGTAGGATTGAAAAACGCGCTCAAATCAACTGAGGTGAAATAATGGACTGGAGTTTAACGCGACCCGAACAGGGTAATGTAGTTGGTCAGAGCGATGACTTTATTGAAGAGCAGGTTAAGCGTAATGTGGCATTTGCCAAGCTTGAAGATTTAATTGCTTGGGGGCGCGCGCATTCCTTATGGCCTTTTAATTTTGGCCTCTCTTGCTGTTATGTAGAGATGGCAACATCGTTCACTAGCCGACATGACATCGCTCGCTTCGGTTCTGAGGTTATTCGAGCCACACCTCGTCAAGCAGATTTAATGGTTATTTCAGGAACCTGCTTTTTAAAAATGGCCCCAGTGATTCAGCGACTCTATGAGCAGTTATTAGAACCTCGATGGATTATTTCTATGGGCTCATGTGCTAACTCCGGCGGTATGTACGATATTTATTCGGTAGTTCAGGGCGTCGATAAATTTATTCCGGTAGATGTTTATGTTCCCGGTTGTCCGCCACGTCCAGAGGCACTGATGCAGGGCTTAATTATGCTGCAGGAATCTATTGGTAAGGAAAGGCGACCTATCACCTGGGCCGCCGGTGATCAAACTATTGTCAAGCCAACTAAAATTAGTAAGCGAGATGAACTGACTGCACAGCGTATTCAGGCGACTGAATTAAGGGAGCCGAAACAAACCTAGTATTCCAATAACAATCTGAGAGGGTTAAATGCACACGGCTGAATCAATGGTTCATAGCCAGGTAGAAGAAACCTTGTATCGCCGATTTGGACAGCAACAGTTTACTGTTCAAGCCACGGCCGATTCCATTCTGACACTGTGGGTGCCTAGATCCCTTTTGCTTGATGTTTTACAGTTCTTAAAACCCCAATTCTCTATGCTTTACGATTTATTTGCTATCGATGAGCGAACACGTCAATACCGCTCCGGCCAACCCGATTCAGATTTCACCGTGGTTTATCAGTTGCTCTCTATGGAGCGCAATGATGATATTCGCATCAAGGTAGCGTTGTCCGAGGCTGACCTGCACCTGCCGACCATTATAGGCGTTTGGCCTAATGCCAATTGGTATGAGCGAGAGGCCTGGGACATGTTTGGTGTGATTTTTGACGGCCATCCGACTCTGTACCGTATTTTACTGCCGCCAACCTGGGAGGGTCATGCACTGCGCAAAGATCACCCCGCACGAGCTACTGAGATGGCTCCGTTTGAAATGGGGCCTGAACGAGTTGCCAAAGAGCAGGAGGCTTTGCGTTTTCGTCCTGAAGAATGGGGTATGGAAAAAGCCACTGAAGATAGCGAGTATATGTTCCTCAATCTGGGGCCGAATCACCCCAGTGTCCATGGAGTATTTCGTGTTGCTCTGCAATTAGATGGCGAGGTAATTATTGATTCGGTCCCTGATATTGGTTATCACCATCGCGGCGCTGAAAAGATGGGCGAACGCCAAACATGGCATACCTACATTCCCTATACAGACCGAATTGATTATCTTGGCGGGGTGATGAATAACCTAGCCTATATTCAATCAGTGGAAATGCTCGGGGGCGTAATAGTGCCCGAACGTGCCAAGATCATTCGTATTATGTTGTCTGAGCTGTTCAGGATTTCTAGTCACCTAGTGTTTTATGGGACGTTTGTTCAAGACGTTGGCCAAATGTCCCCTGTGTTTTATATGTTCGCTGACCGTGAGCGATTGTTCGGCATTATTGAGGCGATTACCGGTGGACGAATGCATCCAGCCTGGTTCCGTATTGGTGGTGTTGCTCAAGACCTCCCAGAGGGTTGGGATACCTTGGTTCGCGACTTCATCGACTTTTTGCCCGCTCGCCTGGATCATTACGACAAGATGGCCATGCAGAACAAGATGCTTAAGGATCGTACAGTTGGTATTGGTGTTTATACCCAGCAAGAAGCCATTGACTGGGGCATTACAGGGCCTGGTTTGCGCGCTACGGGTTGCGATTGGGATGTACGTAAAAAGCGTCCTTATGGTGGGTATGATCAGTTTGACTTCGACGTGCCGGTTTCACATAACGGGGATTGTTATGACCGCGCTGAATTGCGCATTGAAGAAATGCGACAGAGCTTACGAATTATCCGTCAGTGCTTAGATAACATGCCCGGCGGACCCTACAAGAGCGATCATCGGCTGACTACCCCGCCGCCCAAAGAGCGAACAATGGAAGACATTGAGACTCTTATACATCATTTTCTTAATGTTAGCTGGGGGCCGGTGGTGCCTGCAGGAGAGGCCTCGGTAATGATTGAGGCCACCAAGGGTATCAATAGTTACCACCTAATTAGTGACGGGGGTACTAACTCATACAGAACCCGTATCCGCACCCCCTCTTTTCCTCATTTACAACAAATACCTCTGATTAGTAACGGCCTAATGATCCCTGATTTGATAGCCATTATTGCCAGTATAGATTTTGTTATGGCGGATGTTGACCGATGAGTAATGCAAAGATGATTCAAAGTGATGTTCGTTCAGTACTGACGCTGCAAGAAATGGCTGAAATAGATCATGAATTGGAGCATATCCCCTATAAATCAGGTGCTGCCATTGACGCGCTAAAGATTATTCAGGCTGGACGCGGGTGGGTGTCTGATGAGTGTCTTCAAGCCATCGCCAAATATTTGGAGATGTCTGCTGAAGAGTTGGAGGGAGTGGCAACCTTCTATAACTTAATTTATCGCCGTCCGGTGGGTGAGAAAGTCATTCTCTTTTGCGACAGCGTTAGTTGCTGGATAAGTGGTTGTGACAGTGTTAAGCAAACTATTTCTGATACCTTGGGTGTCGACTATGGTGAAACCACTAAAGACAATCGCTATACACTGCTTCCAGTTCCCTGTTTGGGGGCCTGTGATAGGGCGCCAGTGATGATGGTGGGCGATGACTTGGTCACCCATCTTGATGACAATAAAATCAATAAGCTGTTTTCTGCAGATAAAACCGGAGATCAGTCTTAATGGAAAAAGTACTTACACGCAATATTGAACCTGGCAAGGCACCAACCGATATGGCTGCCTACGAGGCCAATGGTGGCTATCAAGGATTACGTAAAGCCATGTCTGGCATGTCACCCCAAGATTGTCGGGAGGTGGTCAGCGCATCTAATTTACGCGGACGAGGAGGAGCGGGATTCCCCACTGGCATGAAGTGGAGCTTTGTGCCGATGGATGACAAATGTACCCCTGGACACAAGTATCTAGTGTGCAATGCAGATGAAATGGAACCGGGGGCCTTTAAAGATCGCTTGTTGATGGAGTATGACCCACACCAACTCATCGAAGGTATGATTTTGTCGGCTTATTGTATTGGCGCTGACATTTCTTATGTTTTTATCCGTGGTGAGTACGTCGTTGCCATTGAACGCCTGCGCAAGGCGCTGGAAGAATGTTATGCCAAAGGTTATTTGGGCGAAAATATTTTGGGTAGCGGTTATAAGCTTGAAATGTATGTTCACCCCAGTGCTGGTCGTTATATCTGTGGTGAAGAAACAGCCTTAATTAATGCGCTTGAAGGCAAGCGAGCAAATCCTAGAGCCAAACCACCATTCCCACAAGTGAGCGGTCTATGGGGGCGTCCGACGATCGTTAACAATGTCGAAACCCTATGTAACATCCCTCATATTATTGATCATGGTGCCGAATGGTTTAAGAGCCTTGGGGTGGGTGAGGACGCCGGGACTAAAATGTTTGGCGTTAGTGGACGAGTTAAAAACCCTGGTTGTTGGGAGCTGCCAATGGGCACGCCCATCCGTGAAATTATTGAAAACCATGCTGGGGGCATGCAAGACGGCTTGCAGCTTAAAGGTTTCTTGCCTGGAGGCGGTTCAACTGACTTTTTAACCCAAGATCATCTCGATTTAGCTATGGACTATAACGTGATTGGTAAAGCGGGTAGCCGTATGGGTACTGGCACCATGATTATTCTCGATGATCAGACTTGCCCTGTGGGCATGGTGTTAAATCTGATTCGCTTTTTTGCCCATGAATCCTGTGGGTTTTGCACTCCTTGTCGTGACGGTTTGCCTTGGACAAGGCAGGTCTTAGAAGACATAGAGCAGGGTCGTGGCAAAGCTGAAGACCTGGATACGCTGGAATATCAAATTAATTATATAGGCGCTATCGGCAACACTCATTGTGCCCTAGCGCCGGGTGCTATGGAGCCATTGCAAAGTGCCCTTAAATATTTCCGTGAGGATTTTGAACGACATATTAGTGGTGGCTGTTGCCCTTACCACTCAGGAAAGGGAGCCTAAACGATGCCAATAATTTATGTTGATGGTCAGGAAATTGAGGTGGTCCAAGGGGAAAATATACTCGAAGCTTGCCTTAATGCTGGTCTGGATCTGCCGTATTTTTGTTGGCATCCGGCCATGGGCTCTATTGGTTCTTGCCGTCAATGTGCAGTGGTTCAATATCAGAATAACGAAGACACCAGAGGCCGCATTGTCATGGGTTGCATGACCCCAGTGAGCGAGGGGGCACGCTTCTCACTTAAGGCAGAGAATGCGACGGAGTTTCGTGAGGCAGTAGTTGAAAGCCTGATGCTTAATCATCCCCATGATTGTCCTGTCTGTGCGGAAGGTGGAGAATGTCATCTGCAAGATATGACGGTGATGGTCGGACATCGTGACCGGCGATATACCGGTAAAAAGAACACTTATCGCAATCAATATTTGGGTCCTCTTATTCATCATGAGATGAATCGTTGTATAGCCTGTTATCGATGCGAGCGCTATTACCGAGATTACGCGGGAGGTAAAGATCTAGGGGCACAGGCTTCCCATGATCACCTCTATTTCGGTCGTCATGAGGAAGGGATTTTAGAGAGTGAGTTTTCGGGCAATTTGGTTGAGGTATGCCCCACAGGCGTTTTCACTGATAAGCCCTTCTTAAAGCAATATAGTCGCAAGTGGGATTTACAGTCGGCACCTTCTATATGTCAGGGCTGTGCGGTGGGCTGCAATATTGCCCCAGGGGAGCGTTACGGCAAGGTTAAGCGAGTCCATAACCGCTACAATAATGAGGTTAATGGTTACTTTATATGTGATCGAGGTCGCTTTGGTAGCGGCTATCTAAACAGTGATTTACGCCTTGATTATGCCGGTATTAAAAATCCGGATGGTAGCTTCTTTGCGGTGCATCAACAGCAAGCGTTGGATACCGCTGCTGGCTGGATGTCCGGCAAGAAAGTCGCAGCTATTGGTTCGCCCCGAGCATCGGTTGAGGCGAATTACCTGTTGAGAGAGTTAGTGGGTGCACAGAACTTTGCAGCTGGATTTTCCGATCTAGATGCTGGATTAATGAGTAGTATTGCGGCTATTTTGCAGGCGACCAAGGCGCAAAATCCATCGATTAAACAGATGGAGTCTGCCGATGCAGTGCTCGTTCTTGGCGAGGATGTTACTAACACTGCTCCACGAGTGGCGCTTGCATTACGTCAGTCGGTACGCAATAAAGCCTTTGAACTAGCCGAGCAAATGGGTCTTCCAGCATGGCAAGATGCCGCGGTTCGAAATCTTGCGCAAGACCAACGTTCGCCAATGATCATTGTGTCAGCCCTAGATACTCGTCTTGATGACGTTGCCAGTTCCTGTGTTTCTTTGGCTCCGGATGATATAGCCGCCTTTGGCTATGCTGTCGCGGCAGCTCTGGCAGGAGAGCAAACCGATAACCCTCGTGCAGATGCCACCGCAGAGATCTTAAAGGCTGCGAAAAACCCGCTGATTGTTAGCGGTTCAAGCATGGCACATCAAGGCGTTATCAATAGCGCTGCTGCCGTGGCAGACGCCCTGGATCAGACCACAAGTATGCTGAGTTTTTGCGTACCTGAATGCAACAGCCTAGGATTGGCGCTGATGGTGGCCGATGGTTCTGGCAGTTCTTTGAGCGACTTAGCTAAGAGAGCATCCAAGCTAGATGTATTAATTATATTGGAAAATGATGTGTATCGCCGTGGCGATAAGTCAGAAATCGATCAACTATTATCCAGTGGCGCTAAAGTGATCACTTTGGATATGTTTGAGAATAGTACCCTTGATCAATCTGACTTAGTCATGGCTGCTGCATCCTATGCTGAGTCCCAAGGCACTTTGGTTAGCAGTGAGGGCCGTGCTCAGCGGTTCTACCCTGTGCATTCGCCAGCAGCTGAGAGACTACCGAGTTGGCAGTGGTTGTTGCGTTTGGCCTGTGCTACTGGGCACAAGAAATTGTCGAAATTGGCGCATTTTGACGAGATAGTGGCTGCCTGCTCTCAGAGTAATCCATTGTTTGCTGGACTGGTGGATGTTGCGCCACTCAACAGTTTCAGAGACCGCGGCTCAAAGATACCTCGTCAAACCCATCGTTATAGTGGTCGCACAGCTATGAATTCCGGCGTTTCGGTACATGAGCCCCAACAGCCTAAAGATGACGAAAGCCCATTGTCCTATAGCATGGAAGGTTTAAATCGCGATCAACCCTCATCATTAATGCCCTTTGTCTGGTCTCCAGGGTGGAATTCCAATCAGTCTCTGCAAAAATTTCAAGCCGAGGTGGATGGTCCTCTGAAAGGGGGTCCTTCAGGTGTACGCTTAATTAGCTCCACCCAGCAGGGGGCAGGGGTTTCTCCACAAATACACAAAGTGATATTGAAACCGCACCAGTGGCATCTAGTGCCGATGCAGCAGATTCATGGGAGTGACGAATTGTCTGCGCATACCGATGAAATTGCCGAGTTGGCCGGCCGCGGGTTTATTGCCATTGGCCAAAAAGTCGCCGAAAAACTTTCTGTTTCTGAGGGAGATGGTTTGTTGGTTAAACAGGGAGAGGTTGAATGTTCCCTCGAGGTGAGGATTTTGTCGAGGGTGGCTAAAAACTGTATTGGCTACAGTGTTGGTTTCCCAGAGGCGCAAGGGCTAACGGCTGGCAGTTTGGTTAGTTTGGAGGCGGATAAAAAATGGCAGCGTTCGGGCCCTGAAATGATTGCTTCGGACAAAGCCGTTTTTGAGCAGGTGATTGGTGGAGGAGGTGCGAGTAATGTCTGAGTTAATGCCAGTAATTCTTGCTCTAACTATTTTAATAGGTGGCGTTGCTGGTGCGGCTGTTTTGACTTGGTTCGAGAGGCGGTTACTGGGTGTCTGGCAAGATCGCTATGGACCGAATCGGCTGGGGCCGTTTGGTATTGGCCAGGTAGCCGCTGACATGATTAAACTGCTGTTTAAAGATGACTGGGTTCCTCCCTTTGCCGATCGACTAGTGTTTATTTTTGCGCCCACTGCCATTGTCGTCGCTATGATGATGGGTTTTGCCGTAGTACCTTTTGCTCCCGGCATGATGATTATCGACGTTAATATTGGCTTGTTATTTTTCCTCGGCATGACATCTCTTGCGGTCTACAGCGTTCTGCTAGGAGGTCTGGCCTCTAACAATAAATATGCTCTTTTGGGTGGCTTGCGGTCGGCCGCGCAAATGGTTAGTTACGAAGTCTTTATGGGCCTTTCATTAATTGGCGTGGTCATGATGTCTGGAAGCTTTAGTTTGGTGGACATCGTTGAAGCCCAGACTGATGTTTGGTTCTGCTTTTCTCAGATACTCGGTTTGTTCGTGTTTATTATTGCCGGTATTGCCGAGAGCCACCGCTTACCTTTTGATTTACCCGAAGCTGAGCATGAACTCACCGCAGGCTTTCATACTGAATACGGCGGCATGAAGTTTGCTATGTTTATGCTCGGCGAATATCTAGGGCTAATGCTCATTTCTTGCATGATTGTGACCTTATTCTTTGGTGGCTGGCATGGCCCTATATTGATCGGTGATTGGTTGCCACCATTCTTCTGGTTTAGCTCCAAAGTATTCGTGGTTATTTGTTTCTTTGTCTTATTGCGTGCAGCGATACCGAGGCCGCGTTATGACCAATTGATGTCACTTGGCTGGAAAGTAATGTTGCCCATTACGCTGATTAATATTCTGGTGACCGGTGCCGTGTTGTTATGGATGGAGGGAATGGCCTGATGTTAAGTGAGCTACGAACCTTGTGGGAAGTACTTAAGCACACCTTTACCAAAGCTGAAACTGTTCAGTATCCTGAGGAAATGCCCTATTTGGCACCACGTTATCGTGGACGTATTGTGTTGACTCGTGACCCAGATGGTGAAGAACGATGTGTGGCATGTAATCTTTGCGCAGCTGTATGCCCTGTTGACTGCATAGCACTGCAGAAAGATACCCGTGAAGACGGTACCTGGTATCCGGAGTTTTTCCGCATTAACTTTTCACGTTGCATTATGTGTGGTATGTGTGAAGAGGCCTGCCCAACCTATGCTATCCAATTGACGCCTGACTTTGAAATGTGTGAGTACGATAGGCAAAACATGGTCTATGAAAAAGAACATTTACTGATTAATGGGGTGGGTAAATATCCAGATTATAATTTTTATCGGGTGTCGGGCATGAAAACAGCCTCTAAAGACAAAGGCGAAGCTCTCAACGAAGCTAGGCCCATCGACACCAAGAGTTTATTGCCATGAGTTTACTTTATATAACAGAGTTGAGGGCCGCCCATGCTTGAAATTGGTTTTTTTTACACAGCAGCAACAGTTGCATTGGTAGCGACCGTGATGGCGATGACCAGAGCTAATGCTATTCATGCACTAATATATCTGATTGTTTCGCTACTGGCGGTAGCCGTTATCTTTTTCTTGATTGGCGCGCCATTTGCCGCTGCTCTAGAAATCGTTATTTATGCTGGCGCTATCATGGTGCTATTTGTTTTTGTCATCATGATGCTCAATCTAGGTGAGAAGGGCGACAAGCAGGAACGGCAGTGGTTACAACCATCAATATGGGCGGGGCCGGCGGTTTTGTCAGCTGTTTTACTGATTGAGTTGGTGATGGTGATCAGTCAAACCAGTGGTCCAGTATCTGTTACCGCAGTCTCGGCAAAAGAAGTAGGTTTGGCACTATTTGGTCCCTATGTGTTGGCAGTAGAAATAGCATCAATGTTGTTATTGGCAGGACTGGTCGGTTCTTTCCACCTTGGTCGCCGTTACCTTGAACGCGACAACCTAGAAAAACAGGGTGATCAATAATGGACGGCCTAAATATACCGCTTAATCACATTCTTCTGGTTTCTTCGCTCTTATTTGCTATAGGTATGCTGGGCTTAATGATCAGGCGCAATATTATTTTTATATTGATGTCACTGGAGGTCATGCTCAACGCCGCGGCCCTGGCCTTTGTCGCTGCTGGCGCTCATTGGGGACAGCCTGACGGCCAGGTAGTATTTATGCTTATTCTCACTGTGGCTGCTGCCGAGGTCGCTGTGGGGCTGGGTTTGGTGCTTCAGGTTCAGAAGCGCTTTAAAACATTGGATATGGATCATGCCAACCGGATGCAGGGTTAATTATGAGTGAGACTATTTGGCTAATACCACTGATCCCCTTGCTTAGTTCAGTGACATTAATGCTGTTTGGCAGTCGCCTTAAGATCTCTCAAATTGGAATTCTAGGGGTCGCCTCGGTGGGTATAGCCGCTTTGCTGACGTTACTGCTGGCCGTTGAATTTATGCAAAATCAACAGGTTATCCAGCTATCACTGTGGACCTGGATGGAAGTAGCCGGTTTTGCTCCAGGTATTTCGTTTTATTTTGATGGGCTGACTCTAGTGATGATGTCGGTAATTACTGGTGTTGGTTTTTTGATTCATCTGTTCTCGACCGAATTTATGGAGAAAGATCCAAGTTACGCCCGATATTTCGCGTACTTAAATATGTTTGTTGCCGCCATGTTGGTCTTGGTGATGGCCGACAATCTTTTATTACTTTATCTGGGCTGGGAAGGTGTCGGGGTCTGCAGTTACCTATTAGTGGGTTTTTGGTATCAGCACAACGCCAATGGCCACGCCGCACGTAAAGCCTTTATTGTTACCCGTATCGGCGATACGGCTATGGCATTGGGTTTATTACTGTTGTTCACCCAACTGGGAACCTTAGATATCCAGGCCATGGTGGGCGAGGCCAATCAAACCTGGCAGGTGGGTGCTACTATCCCCACAATAGCCTGTCTGTTGCTAGTCTGCGGGGCTGTCGGCAAATCAGCTCAGTTGCCGTTACATACGTGGCTACCCGATGCCATGGCGGGCCCAACGCCGGTTAGTGCTCTGATTCATGCAGCGACGATGGTTACCGCTGGCGTTTACCTAATAGCGCGCACTCATGGGTTGTTCTTATTAGCGCCCACGGCCATGACCGTCGTTGCTGTTATTGGCATAACCACCTCGCTGATGGCGGCTTTTACAGCGCTAATGCAAACCGATATTAAACGCATCTTGGCCTACTCAACTATTAGTCAGATCGGCTATATGTTTCTTGCATTGGGCGTGGGCGCATGGAGTGCAGGTATTTTTCACCTAATGACCCATGCGTTTTTTAAAGCGCTATTATTCTTGGGGTCAGGTGCCATTATTCACTGCCTGCATCACGAACATAATATTTTCAAGATGGGTGGTCTGAGAACTCGAATGCCGGTCACCTTTTGGAGTTTCATGATCGGCTCAGCGGCATTAGCGGCGCTACCGATGACCTCGGGATTTTTCAGTAAAGACCAAATTTTACTGCAGGCCTACCAACTCCCGGATATAGGGCCAGGGTTATGGATGGCTGGGCTCCTAGGGGCCTTACTAACCGCAATTTACAGCTTTCGATTAGTCTTTGTGGTGTTTTTTGGTAAGGCTAACACCGAGCCTGATAAAGATACGGGCTGGCGCATGGCTGTTCCACTCTCGGTACTGTGTTTGTTAGCGATGATTGGCGGTTGGTTCATGATTCCTGTGAGTGAGGTGTTCCCTGTAAGCGATGGCACTCATCCGGCACATTGGGTCGAATATGTTTCCATATCAGTGCCTATTGTTGGCGTACTAATCGCCTATCTCATATTCTATAGTGGCCGATTAAAAGTCGAGGGGCTTGCCAGTTCGACCTTAGGTAAGCGCCTTGGCCAATTTTGGCTCAGTGGTTGGGGTATTGATTGGCTCTATGACCGCCTGTTTGTAAAACCTTATTACGGCCTGGCTAATAGTCTTAAAAGCGAGCCTATTGACGCGATATACGGCTTAATCGTTGCGGTCAATCAAACCTTTAATCACTGGTTGAGTGTCGCTCAGTCGGGCCGCATACGCTGGTATTTGGCCAGTATGGTAGCAGGGTTGATTCTAGTGATTACTCTGGCCGCTAATCTTTCAGTGGGAGCGCTCTAATGGTGATGATTAACCTAATAGTGATCCTCCTCGTTGGTGGTCTGTTGGCTATCTTTTCTGAGCGCATTAGTGACACCATGCCTCGGAAAGTGGCTATGACTGTAGTCCTATTTGACTTGCTGTATCTACTTGTTTGTCTGTCAGGTATGCCTGATATTATCCAATTGCAGGCCCCTGTGGCCAATGACCCCTCGTCGTGGTTAATGCACTTTAAAGCTGACTGGATTCCAGCTTTCGGTATTAGTATTGAATTGGCACTAGATGGTATTAGTTTACTAATGGTATTGCTAACGCTGGTTCTTGGCGCCATCGCAATCAGTGCTTCATGGACGGATATTGTGGTACGCAAAGGCTTCTTTGAGGCTAACTTATTATGGTCACTTGCAGGCGTGCTAGGGGTGTTCATGTCTCTAGATCTAATGCTGTTCTTCTTGTTTTGGGAAGTCATGCTGATCCCCATGTACTTTATGATTGCCATATGGGGCCATGAAAATCGTGGCTATGCCGCCATGAAGTTCTTTATCTTTACCCAGGCCAGTGGTTTGTTGATGTTAGTGTCGATACTGGCGCTAGTAGCGGTCAATCATAGTGCCACAGGGATTTGGACCTTTAGTTACTTTGATCTGCTAAACACACAAATGGCTGAGCAAACTGCACATTGGATTATGCTCGGTTTCTTCATTGCTTTTGTGGTCAAGTTGCCGGGATTTCCTTTTCATACTTGGCTACCCGACGCACATACTCAAGCTCCGACTGCAGGTAGTGTCATTCTGGCGGGTATTCTTCTCAAGACAGGCGCCTATGGACTCATCCGTTTTGCAGTGCCGCTATTCCCTGAAGCGGCGTTAAATTTTTCATACCCGGCTATGTGGTTGGGCGCGGCAGGAGTGGTCTACGGTGCTGTTCTGGCCTTCGGTCAAACCGATTTTAAGCGCCTAATCGCTTATAGCAGCGTCAGTCATATGGGCTTTGTGCTACTGGGCATCTATGCGTGGAATGAACTAGCACTGCAAGGTGCAGTAATGCAGATGGTTGCCCATGGGTTTAGTACTGCAGCGCTGTTTATGATCGCGGGGTCTCTGCAAGAGCGTTTGCATACAAGAGATATGCGAGAGATGAGCGGTCTATGGCAACAGATGCCGCGCATGGGTGCGGTAGCCATGTTTTTTGTCATCGCATCCCTAGGTCTGCCCGGGTTGGGTAATTTTGTTGCCGAATTTTTGGTGTTACTGGGACTTTTCCAAGTCAATGTTTGGATGACCGTAATTGCCGCTAGTGGCTTGATTACCGGCGCGGCTTATTCACTGCTGCTTATGCAACGGTCCTTTCAAGGGGCGGTCAACAATAAGTGGGCCAACTATGGTCTTACTGATTTCGGGCCTCGTGAGATGTCGACTATGGCGGTAATGATGATCGCACTAATCCTGCTAGGCGTTTATCCGCAACCCGTATTAGATGCTGCCCAACCGGTATTGCAAAGTTTGCTTGACCTCACAACTATCCCGGCGCTGGCCGTAGCGGAGGCGACCCAATGAACGCGACTATGTTCTCTGCCTTGGCGCCTATTTTAATACTCTCTCTGACGGCTATTGTACTGATGATACAGGCGTCAATAAAAAGGGATGAGTCGGTGGCTTGGATAATTACCGCGGTTGGCTTTGTGCTCACTCTATGGGGTGCTATTTACGCGAGAGACTATGCTCAGTCGGTGACGATTTTATTACAAGTGGACCACTGGAATTTATTTTTCACCAGCCTGATTATGATTGCATCATTAGTGACTCTAGTGTTATCCCGAGAGACATTTTCTTCGGAGGGTGAACGAAAAGAAGAATATTATTTGTTGTTAGTGCTGTCGGTATTAGGTGCGGTGGTGCTGATTCAGTCTAGCCACATGGTTTCGTTATTACTGGGTATGGAGCTCATGGGTGTCGCGCTTTACGCCATGATTGCGTTTCCGGAGCGCGGCCAGTTACCCCTTGAGGGCGCGATCAAATATTTGGTTTTATCAGCCTGTGCGTCGGCAATGTTACTGTATGGCTTTGCACTCATTTACGCAGCCACCGGTGAATTAAGCTATGCAGGTATTGGTGCCAAAGGCGCGTTAGCTTACTTGGAAAACCCTATGTTGATCATGGCGGGCAGTGCCATGGTGCTGGCAGGGATTGGCTTTAAACTCTCTGTCGCACCCTTTCATATGTGGACGCCGGACGTTTATGAGGGCGCACCTACCCCAGTGACAGGTTTCCTTGCTACGGTTTCAAAGGGTGCAGTATTTATCGCCTTAAGTCGTTTCTATATGGATGGCGCTCTTTATCAATACAGCGGTTTAAACACCGCATTAGTGGTCTTGGCTATTACGTCTATGCTGGTTGGTAATTGGTTGGCATTGCGTCAGCAAAATATCAAACGATTATTAGCTTATTCTTCGATCGCCCATTTTGGTTATCTATTGGTGGTTTTGATAGCCCTGACTTATGTGGATGCAGGGCTAGTCAGTCAAAGTATCACCTTTTATCTGACAGCTTATATTTTCACTACCTTAACGGCTTTTACGATAGTCTCGACGGTAGCTGGTGAAGACACCGGCAAGCAAGACATTAGTGCCTTTGAGGGATTATTCTGGCATCGCCCACTAGAGGCATCTGCCCTGACCATCGCTATGTTGTCATTGGCAGGTATACCCTTAACCGCTGGCTTTATGGCGAAGTTCTTCGTCATTACCGTTGGCATTCAGTCTGGTCTTTGGGGATTGCTGGCAGTCCTGGTGGTTGGGAGTGCTGTAGCTCTCTATTACTATTTGAGGGTTGTTTTCGCCATGACTAAATCTACCGAAAGTGCAGGGGAAACTGCAAATCGTCTAGAAAAGCTACTTGCGTTAGTCTTAATAGCCTCGATTTTAGTACTTGGTTCTTGGCCGCAACCGTTTATAGCCTATGCAGGTTTACTCTAGAGACCGGTTTGCATCATGGTTTATAACATAAGGAGTTAGTTATGCTACGTTCAGTTGATATCAGTGATTATATGATCCATAGACCGGTAAAAATCCATGCAGAGGACGAAATGTCCACCGCAATTGGGCTGGTCCTCGATAATAAAATATCTGGCATCTGTGTGGTTAACGAACAGGGCGATTTGGTGGGTGTGTTATCTGAAATGGATTGCCTAAAAGCCATTCTAGCCGCTACTTATAATGAGCATGGTGATCTTGGAACAGCTGGAGACTACATGACCACGGATGTTGAATATTGCGATATTCACGCAGATCTGGTTGATGTTGCTGATGACATGATCAAAAAAGGTCACCGCCGTCGCCCGGTTTTAGATCACGGTAAATTAGTGGGGCAGATTACCTGTAGACAGCTATTGCGAGTGGTCAGTGAGTTTAATCAGCGAGCTGTTCCGCTCTAGAGTTTATGCTAACCCTTAATTATTGATCGGCTTTAGTTTTACTGACACTACGGTCATTATTTAATCTGTAGAGGTGGTCGGCTCTCTCGGGTATTGTCAGTAAACAGTGTTCTGTAATTCGCTGAAAATACCCAATAAAATGCTCAATTTCTTCTTCATTCATGGTGTTCGACGTTAATCTTTTGTTTTTGTGTAGTGTGAGCGCCTCAATTAACTTTTGTTCTTGTTCCAGACGCCATTGAAAAACCCTATCAAATGAAGGCGCGGCTAACATCACTAAGCGATCGGCCATGTTGAATAAAGTTTGGTAATCCCCCGCTAAAGCACTGTTAACATATTGCCGCCAGACACCGTCTGTATCATATTGCCGCTCCAAATCATTACTCGGTTCCAGTAATTCCTGCTGATGGACAGATTCGGCACCAAAGCACCAACCTTCAATGACAATTAGTCCCACCGGGCCCTGAATTGATGAGCTATCAGCCTTAGCCACGCGGTCGTCAGTACTTTTGTCAAAACGCGTTATGTGTGTGTTTTTGCTAGTTTTAAGACGATTTATGGTGTCTATTGCCAGGTCAACATCATGGGTCCCCGGTACGCCCCGAGTGGCCAGTAGTGGGTGTATATCTTGGCTGAGTTTTTGTCGCTGTGCTTTGGTTAGGTAAAAATCATCGAGCGATAGTGGTACTGCAGTTACATTAAATTCGCTGGTAATACGGGTGCATAAGTAGTCTGCAAGGGTAGACTTCCCTGATCCTTGACAGCCGTTGATGCCAATTATCTGTGTGCTGTTTTGTCGCTCTAAAATATCACCAAACTCTTTCACGAGAGGCCCGAAATGAGTTTCGGCCGAAATGAGATAAGACGCATTTAAACCATTTCGGTCAAGAAACTGTGACAATGATGATTTCAATGGTTCGGGGGACCTTTTTGTGTATGCTTGGATCGACCTCAACATTACCATAAACGCTGATTTGATCAAATATTTATGCTTTTTTTACTGATGCTATCAATTTATCATTTACACTATGAATCAGCATGCGACCTTACCTATCTTTGAGGAAAAAACGATGGACCACCTATGGACGAAGAGACTAGTTAACCTGTTACGCCTATCAGCATTGGTTGTTGCGTTTAGTTCCTCAATTTCAGCGAGTGCTAATAATGTCATTTTAATTATTGGCGATGGTATGGATGACAATCAAATTACCATCGCTCGCAACTATCTAGTTGGCAGTAATGGCAAGTTACTGCTTGACCAACTTCCGATGCGCAGTGCAGTGCAGGTTTTGAGCGTTGATGAAGATAACCCCAAGCGGGCAATTTATGTTGCCGATTCTGCCAATAGCGCCACATCGATGGCCACTGGAGGTATTACCAGTCCAGGGCGCATTGGAACTACTGCGGGAGCCGACCGAGATATGGTCAATATTGTCGAATTGGCGAAGCAACAGGGTATCAAAGTTGGTTTGGTCACTACTGCTAGCATCACGGATGCTACACCGGCCTCTTTTTATGCTCACGTCAACGAGCGTGGCTGTGAAAACCCTGAGGCAATGGTGAACTATGAAAAATATGCTGGGATTGTGATCGACTGCTCCCAAGATTTAAAAGGCAATGGCGGCCTTGGTTCGATTTCAGAGCAACTCGTTTCCTCGGGCGTGGATGTGGCATTGGGTGGCGGAATGAAACATTTTACGCCTCTCGCCGAGGATTCTGATGAGACTGTACTCCAGCTTGCTGCAACAAATGGCTACAAAGTCATAAGTGACGCTGAGCAACTTGGTGGGGATCATGGTGGTAAATTACTCGGTCTGTTCTCCCCCAGCACTATGCCTGTTAGGTGGCATGGCGAAGATGGTCGAGAGGCTGAAAAAGCTAAAACTAGCTTTTTGCATCTTTTCCATAATATGCTGGGGACAGTAACTTATCCTGAGCCTATGAGCTGTGAGGATAACCCTGATTATCCCGGCATGCCGAGTTTGGCAGCGATGACTACCACTGCATTGGCTGAGCTACAGACTGATGAGGCCAGTTTTTTCTTGATGGTGGAGTCAGCATCTATCGACAAACAGGCCCACGGGCGTAAGGCCTGTGGCAGTATTGGTGAATTACAGCAACTCGATGAAGCTCTGGCTGTGGCACTGGAATTCGCAAAATCAAGCCCTGATACACTTATTCTAGTGACTGCAGACCACGGTCATGCGGCGCAAATTTTGTCCGAGCGAACCATATATGAGGGCATTGACATACCTATTTATTCGCCAGGTTATTTGGTTCGGGTTAATACGCCAGAGGGAGCCATCATGACGGTGAATTATGCTACCAATAATTTTGTCAGTGAGGAGCATACCGGTATAAGTGTGCCTCTGCTGACGAATCAGGTAGGCATTGGCAGAGTGGCGGCGATGATCAGGCAGCCAGATATTTTCACCCTGGTTAAAGATTACCTGCTGGATTAGCCAAAATCACTTACCCATTGATAGGGAGCAAAAAGATATGATCACTGTCCATCACCTGAATCACTCGCGTTCACAGAGAATTATCTGGCTGTGTGAAGAGATTGGGGTAGACTTTGAAATTGTCACCTATCAGCGCGATCCGGTAACTAATTTGGCTCCGCCAGAGCTAGAACAGATACATCCTCTAGGAAAGTCGCCGGTGATCACTGATGGTGATCATACAATTATTGAGTCTGGCGCCATTATTGACTATTTGTTGCGACATTACGGGGGTGGCCAGTTCTTGCCCGCGACAGATAGTAATGACCATGAACAATACCTTCAATGGTTGCACTACGGAGAGAGTGGTGCAGTACTGCCATTAATGCTTAAACTCTATACCTCTAAATTGCCCGATGGTGGCGAGGCTCTGAAACCGCGAATTAACGACGAGTTGACCCGGCACTTGGGTTATATAGAAAAATCCTTAGAAGGCGTTAACTGGTTTGTTGGGAATACATTTAGCGGTGCAGATGTTCAGTTGTCTTTTATCGCCGAAATTGCCCCCATGATGTATTCGGTTGATAAGCTACCCAACCTAATGGCATTTCGTAACCGTTGTCATGAGCGACCGGCCTACCAACGCGCTATAGCCAAAACAGACTTTTATGCCTATGGGCCAAAAAATTAAAGAGTGTCTTGATGAATAAACGATTGGTTACCCCTATTTTGATTGGTTTTGCTTTAATGCTTTTAACAGCGTGTAGTGAAAACCCATCGACCATGATGTGTCTGCCGGAGTCTGAGGCCAATAGCACAGTTAATATTAAGGGCGGAGAATTCAAATTTGGCGACAACCGTTATTATCCTAATGAGGGACCCATTAAAGTTGCTCAGGTCGCTGACTTTAATATTGATAAAACCGAAGTAACCAACGCACAATTCGGAGCCTTTACTGACTCCACCGGGTATCTGACTGCGGCAGAGCGCGGTCTTTCCGAGCTAGAATTTCCTAATATTCCTCCTCAGTTTAGAGTGCCTGGATCTATGGTGTTTGTTGCCCCTGATCTAGATAAGCCGAGCTCGCCAGCCACTTGGTGGCAGTTTATTGCCGGCGCTAGTTGGCAGCATCCTCAAGGGCCAGACAGTAACGTAGAGAGTAAGGGCGCCTTTCCT
>Ga0115001_10000007_pt1 | contig 118326 bp, 158 predicted proteins | sample ArcticOcean_MG_C_12_FD_89869 | JGI IMG/M metagenome (GOLD analysis project Ga0115001, IMG submission 89869) | Marine microbial communities from western Arctic Ocean - ArcticOcean_MG_CB8_130 | ecosystem: Environmental > Aquatic > Marine > Oceanic | place: Arctic Ocean: Canada Basin | collected... | reverse complement strand
ACGATCTGTAATGCTATTGAATGCGTTCTCGCATCCAGCCTTGACGTAATCTAAATACATAGGCTCAAGAACCTTTTCCATATCCACTGCCTTTGCCTCTTCTGTTTGAAACACTTGTCGAGCGATATAGCCAATCTCGTGCAAAGCACTAGTAGGCGTAGCGTGAACTCTTGGGTTTTGGGAAAGAAGATTGCAAAGTAAGGTTGAACAAGCCCTTGGAAGACCAGATACAAAGTGTAATTTTTTGCTCATATTTATATTATATATATAATGATTTAAAATTCAACCATAAAATAAATTAAAAAGTATCCTTGTCGAAGACCCTGTATTTGACTTTTAGTTTTACGCTAACAAAATTATCTGGAAAATTAACAACGCCACTACTATTTTTTGCACGAATAGTCATAGGCTCATTAAACTTGGAAATTCTATCCAGTTCTGGAACATCTCTAGAATACATTCCAAATGCATCAGTGTTAGCAGTCTTTATGTGTCCTGCTATTAGAGTTAGGTTGGCGGCAGTAATTTGCGTTGCTACTTTGTATTGGGTCTGCCCATTCACTATCTCGCATGTAAGAGAAACTGGAGTTGATTGTGCTGCTTTTGTGAGGTCTACTTCTATAAGCCAGTTACTTTCTTCAACTACAATGCACTTTCCAGCACCTGGAGAAGATAACAAATTTACTTTAGCAGTTGTTAATGCGTTAAGCTGGTCACGACTGAAAGTCCAAGTTGCTTCTTGTGATCCTCTAACAACGTTGCCCGATGAATCAACGGATAAGTTAGCTACCGTATCATCGGACGCTGGCTGGTTGTTCTGTATGGGATCTAAAGCCGAAACATCTGTAGAACGAGACGTTGAAGTAAAATCGCTTAACTTTACATCTCCATCAGCAGTAATTGTTCCAGTAGCATTAATTGTTCCTGCAACATCAATTCCAGCAGAATCAATGTTCAACATATTATTATCGTAACCGATCTTAATAGTCGAAGCGTCTTTATTATAAACGTTCTTACCGATTGCAATACAGTCTGCACCGACCTCAGAGCCTGGTCCTATTTGATAACTTTTGTATCGCCCTTGGTTATCTGCATTAAAATGCATTAATTGATCACCTGCAGTAAATCTGTGAAGACCATCAAGGGTGCCTCTTAATATACCAACAAATGAGCTACCAGTAACATTGTTTCGAGCAGAGGCGGGCGCTGGATCAAACACTCTTCCGTAAACGAATTTTGCTTCAGTAGTGCTTGTAACCTCTTTCACAAACGCCACTTCAGCATCTTTAAATCCGTGAGAGGAGTCGCCGTCAGTTATGACCGTAATAACATCATTTAATTCAAGGCTATGAGCGCTTGAAAAAGAAAGAGAGAATGTATCGGTTTCGGTCGCTCTTGTATTGTCGGTTAACACAGTAACAGTCCCGTCTGAGAGACCCATATATTGATTTACGTCAATTTTATTTATAGTAAATCCGCTGGTTAGTGCGATTTGATCATTACCATCTGGAACTTGACCAATCGATTTATAATTGCCACCATAAAGAACTACGGTAGCTTGTTCCGCATCTACAGCAGTAACTTCGGCATAAAGTGTTGCCGCAACAATCGCGCCTTCAAAATCTATTGAAATAGTAACTTGCAAAAGATCTCCATTAGATAAAACTGCTGACCTATTTGATTCGCTGTCAAAAGTAAGTACTGCGGCTTCCGCCCCTCCTGCGGGAAACGAAGCTTCAGAATTTGATGAACGATTATCGGTATCTTGAATAGCCGAAACGTTCCATCCTACTAGGTTGGTTAAACTAACACTTGCAGAAGCGACACTCCTTGAAACCCTATGCCAATTCCAAAATGCAGCTTTATTATTTTTAAGATTATTGTTTGCAATCGCATAATATTGTTCTTGAACTCTTTCGTTTGGTTTGCCTGCGCCAACTTGTTGGGTAATGCGATTAATTTTCTGTACCGTATGAAAGTGATTTGAGTTATCTGCAAAACCATTATCTGCCCCACTGTTTTTAAATAGATCGTGTGTTGCTGCAATTGGCCCTTCGACTCTTAAATTAGCTGCAGTTCCATTATCGCTTTTAATTAAAGCCACACTTTTTCCTGGTGTACGATTTGCAGATGATATATTTAATTTAAAGTGGCCATCTACGTGTAATCTTGCATCTGGAGAAGTAGTTCCTATACCAACATTACCACTCTCCTTTGTAACGGCTAATCTACTAACTCCACTTGTTTTAAGGTGAAGGTCTGAGCCTCCTCCAAATCCATACTGTGGGCCAGTGATGCTGTCACTGTGGTACATTCCTCCAGTTGCTAAAAAGTTTCCCTGCACCCTAGTAGAATCAAGCGTAATAACATTCCGTGATCCGTCGCTATTGATAAATGGGTGAGGGATATTTATAAGATCAATATCATAATCTTCATCTGTAAATTTAAATCCATTAGCACCCGCAGTAAATTCATACTTAACAGGACCCATACCCTTCATTTGTATTTTACTTTCATTAAGTTCATCACCTAAGAAAATATACCTACCTATGTCTAACGAGCTTTGAATAAAAGCTTCAGTAAAATTACCACTTCCACCATTACTTAAAAACTGACCAGTTTCTTTGTCGTTAATTAACCTGTCATTTCCGCCTGAACCACTGACAAATAAACCACCTGACGGTCCACCAGAAAAAGAAATTGTAGAGTCCCCTAAAAATATAGAGTTTTCACTAAGATACAAATCTCTAAATCTTTTATCGGGGCTGCCAATATCATAAGTTATGTCACTGTCTGGCAAGATATCACTAGATTCCGAATAAAAGCCACTTGTAAGACTATTGTAAGAGATTTTCTTGGTCTCTTTATTTACAGTATCTACAATAGGGATAAAATCCGTACTGGATGGGTCTGTAAGCTCGGTAAGATTTGATATTTTAGTATTTTGTGACACAATTATTAAAGTTTAAAAAATTAAGTATTAAACGCCTACGATTTCTAGGCCGCCATATTTGTTATTTCCCTCTCCTTTTGCTTGATAATCCGCTACTGCTGAATTTGGAACTTGAATTTCGCTTAAGCTAGTACAGCCATCAAATGGAGTAGTTCCAAGCGTTGGAGCATCCGTAGCAGTGCAACTGAGTGTTGATAGCGACGTACAATTTCTGAATGCAAAGCCAGCAATATTGCCCAAACCATTGCCAATTGTAACGGTTGTTAAGCTAGTGTTAAAGGCAAATGCTTGATATACAGTCGAGGTAACGTTATCGGGGATGGTAAGACTAGTCAGGCCAGTTTGAGAGATGGCGGTCTGACCAATCGAGGTCACACCGTCGCCGATGGTAATACTGGTTAGGCTGGTGCATTGATTGAATGCAAAATCCCCAATCGAGGTCACACCGTCGCCGATGGTAATATCGGTTACGCTAGTGCATCTTTGGAATGCACTCACTCCAATCGAGGTCACGCTGTCGGGTATAGTAATGCTGGTTAGGCTAGTGCAGCCAAGGAATACACGCTCTCCAATCGAAGTCACGCTATTGGGAATGGTTATGCTGGTTGAGCCTGAGCAGAAAGCGAATGCATTAGCCCCAATCGAGGTTACACTATCGGGAATCGTGATACTGCTTACGCCAGAGCAGCCATAGAATGCAAAATCTCCAATCGAGGTCACGCTATTGGGGATGGTAATGCTGGTAAGGCCAGAGCAGCTTCGGAATGCCGAATCTCCAATCGAGGTCACGCTGCTGGGAATCGTAATGCTGGTCAGGTTATTACAGAATCTGAATGCCCGATTTCCAATCGAAGTCACGCTATTGGGAATAGAATATGCACTACTTTTACCATATGGAAAAATAACTAAATTATCTGCAGACTTACTAAATAGAACACCGTCAATTGATGAAAATAATGCATTTTCACTGGATACATTAATACTTGTGAGGTTAGCGCATGTTGTAAACAAACTGCTATCAATCGAAGTAAGGCTGTCGGGTAGATCAACGCTAGTAATACTATTGCAGGCAGAGAATGCATCACTTCCAATCGAGGTCACACTGTCGCCGATCGTAATGCTTGTTGCGTTAGTACAGTAATAGAATGCACTACTCCCAATCGTGGTAACGCTGTCGGGGATCTTAATGCTGGTCAGGCTTTGGCAATACATGTATGCCTGAGATCCAATCGCGGTCACGCTGTCTGGGATGTTAATACTGGTCAGGTCAAAGCAGCCAATGAAAGTATTATCTCCAATCGAAGTCACACTGTTGGGTATGACAACGCTGGTCAGGTTAGAGCAGTAATAGAATGCACTACTTCCAATCGATGTAACGTTATTCCCTATATAGATAGATTCTAAATTGGTATTATTTGAATACCCGCTTGAATTATCAATAGTTGTCAGATTTCTTGTCTGCACCACCCCTAACTGAGAGTCGGTAGTGTGGGGCATAGATTGGGCGATGGCGACATCGCTAATTGGTAAATCAGCTAGGCTAATTTTCTTAGTTTCGTTAGAACTGATATCCACAATCGGTAAAACGTCAGTTACCGCATTAGCCGAAGTAAGTTCTGTAAGTTCTGATATTTTTTTGTCTGCCATAATATTAAGCCTCTTCGAGTTCTGCGATTATTAAACCTCCGTATGTTGTTCCATTTCCTGCATTTTGGTAACTTACTGTTGCTCCAACTGGGACAGTAATTGTGGTAGCCGCAACATTATTAAACGAGTTAGTTTCAACACTTGGGGCAGATTCAGCAAGAGAGGTGATTGTGGCTAGGCTAGTGCAGTCATTGAATGCATTACTTGAAATCGTGGTAACGCTGTTGCCGATGGTAACGCTAGCCAGGCTTGTGCAGTCAAAAAATGCACTAACTCCAATCGAAGTCACGCCATTGCCGATCGTAATGCTGGCTAGGCCGCAGCTAAAAAATGCTTGCTCTCCAATCGAGGTCACACTGTTTGGGATCGTAACGCTGGTTAGATTAGCGTTACCACCGAATGCGCTAGTTCCAATCGAAGTCGCGCCTACACCGTCAAGAATTGTAACACTTGTTAGACTAGAGCAGTTACTAAATGCAAGACTCCCAATCGAGGTCACGCTATTGGGGATGGTAATGCTAGTAAGGGTATTGGAGTTATAGAATGCACTGTCCCCAATCGAGGTCACATGACTGCCAATGTAAATAAGCTCTAAATTCGAATTGCTTTGATACCCGCTTGAAGTATCAATAAGTGTCAGATCTCGCGTCTGTTCTGTCCCTGAAATAAAGTCTATAGTGTAGGGATAAGACCGTGCTATAGCAGAAGCACTCATTGGAAGCTTGCCTATAGTTATTTTATCGGTTTGATTTAAACTGATATCCACAATCGGCAAAACGTCAGTTATCGGATTAGCTGAAATGATTTGTGTAAGTTCTGATATTTTTTTATCTGACATAATATTAAGCCTCTATGATTTCTAAGCCCCCGTATGTTGTTCCATCTCCTTCATCTTTGTAACTCTGTGTAGACCCAGCTGGGACAGTAATTGTGGTAGCCGTAACATTATTAAACGAGGTAGTTTCAACACTTGGGGCATCTGTAGCAAGAGAGGTGATTGTGGCTAGGCTAGTGCATTGACTGAATGCAAAAATCCCAATTGAAGTCATACTGTTGGGAATGGTGACGCTTGTCAGGCCAGTGCAGCCAAAGAATGCAACAGGTCCAATCGAAGTCAAGCCATTGCCGATCGTAATGCTGGTAAGGCTAGAGCAGTTTCGGAATGCATCACCGCCAATCGAGGTTACACTATCAGGAATCGTAACGCTGGCTAGGCTAGTGCAGCCATTGAATGCATTACTTGAAATCGTGGTAACGCTATCGGGAATGGTTATGCTGGCAAGGCCAGTGCAGTCTTTGAATGTACTACCTTCAATCGAGGTCACGCTGTTGCCAATAATAAAGCTAGTCAGGCTAGTGCAGTCTCGGAATGCATTGGCCCCAATCGAGGTTACACTATCGGGAATCGTGATACTGCTTACGCCAGAACAGCCATAGAATGCACTACTTCCAATCGCGGTAACGCTGTCGGAAATGGTAATACTGGTAAGACCGGTGCATTCAAAAAATGTATTGCCTTCAATCGAGGTCACACCATCGGGAATTGTAATACTGGTCAGGCCAGAGCAGCCTTTGAATGCGCTAGTTCCAATAGAGACCCCTCTTTCAGGGATCGTAATACTGGTTAGGCTTGTGCAATTGTCGAATGCAAAAGAGTTAATCGATCTCACGCTATCGGGGATTGTAACGTTGCTAAGGTTTGTGCAATTTTTGAATGCAGACAATGCAATCAAGGTCACGTTGCTTCCAATATAAATAGAGCTTAAATTGGTATTATTAAAGAATTCGCTTGATGCAATTGAGGATACATTCCGTGTCCTCTCATTGCCTGTTTGAAAGTCCGTGGTAAAGGGGTAGGATCGACCAATCTCTTCGTTGCTCATAGGCAAATTAGATAAAATGATCCTCTTAGTTTCTACGGCGCTAGTATCAACAACTGGTAAAAAGTCATTTGTCGAATTAGCTGAAGTAATTTCTGTAAGTTCTGTTATTGTTTTGTCTGCCACGGTAATTGTTAAAAATTAATTAGATTATTCAAGAAGTAATAAAGATGAGTCTTCGGAAAGAAGCCTAGATCCATTCTCAAGTGAAATTGAACCAGCGAAAAATGGTGTTAAGTTTACAGGTCTAAATCCAGCATCTACAGGAATTTGAATAAATGAATCAAGACCAAAAAAATGATATTTTCTATTAAGTTCTTGAACTATATGCGTATACATATGAGAATCATTTCGATGTGAAATAGGATGATCAGTAGATAAAGAAGAAATTTTAGCATCAAAAGTTCTAGTTTCGAAGAGACTTTTATCAAAAGAAGTATGTATTTCGTCCTGTAATAATCTAATATTTTTCATAATATTTATATATTAATTTTAAACTCCATTTTCAATTAAATCCCGTGAATCTACCATATACTATATTACACATTTTTGAAAAATGTAGAAATTAACGCAATAAACTATGGTAGTTGTCTGTTTTTAGGTTTTCTTAATTTATTTTTTACATCAATCATTTTCACAAAATCTCACTTTAAATGTAACATTTGTCATGGGGAAAAATAATTACAAGGCAGACAATCTTTATTTCACTGACAGGCAGAAATATTACGAGCAGAAGGAATCTGCACCACAAAAGTCATTGGGATCTGACTTTTCTAATGAAGATTATAACAAGATGGTTGGATTCGCTGGTAGCGAATGGGTAAAGGGCGGTTTAGGTCGCAGAGGAGTAAAATCTTTAGGGATCAACACTCAATTATCGAATAGGTTTCCCAATTTAACTGGTGGAGGAAATCTTTACAACAATAATGGAGGCTATGTTACAATTAATGAAACTGTATGGCTATGTCAAAAAGCTTGGCAGGAGTTCCAGCTATTTCGAAATACGATTGAAGCTATGGTAGAATTCTCTATGTCAAAAATTAAATTATCGTCCTCTAATAAGAGTGCTAAAAATTTTTGCGAGACTTGGTTAAAAGCCATTAATATAAATGGGTTTGCGGAACAGTTTTATAGAGAATTGTATAGATCTTGCAATGTTTTTCCGTATGCAATGAAAGGAAAGATCAATAGCAAAGATACTAAAAATCTAAAAATGTATGCGTCTAGTGCGGAAATACCAGTAAAATATACAGTTCTTAATCCAGCCCAAGTAAGTTTGTATGGGGGTTTAACAAGCGATAGAGACATTTATAAAGTTTTAAGTCCTTACGAAATTAAAAGATTGAAAAATCCTCAAACTCAAAGTGAGAAGATTTTATATCAAAAATTAAGTCCAGAAATAAAACAAGCGATTAAAGATAGTTCTGAATTATCTTTAACATCTTCTATTTACGTTCCTCTTAAAGATGTGAGTTCCGCTTTTTATCAAAAACAAGATTACGAATATTTTGCAGTACCACTCTTTTATGGAGTACTAGATGACATTGAATTGAAGCTTGAAATGAAAAAGGCTGATAGAAAAGTTTTAAAGACTCTGGAAAATATGATTCTAAAAGTTACTATGGGGGGCTATAAAGTTGACGGTAATGAAGTTCCTCCCAATCCAGAGCATTTAGCTTATATGAGACAGCTTTTCAATAGTGAGGCAACTCAGAGAGTTCTCGTTGCAGATTACACCACTGAGGTTGATTATGTTATTCCAGATATTACCAAAGTTGTTGGAGCCGAAAAATATGCTCAGGTAAATGAGGATATTAGAGAAGGTTTACAGTCAATTTTTGGAAGCAACGAGAAGTTTTCCAATCAAATGACTAAGGTTAGGGTATTTTGCCAGAGACTTAAAAGGGGTCAGTCTATTTTTAAAGAATGGCTTGAGGGAGAAATTGGAAATGTTTGCAAAGAAATGGGGTACACGAATGCTCCAACAGTAAAACTTTCTTCTATAAACCTTGAAGACCAAACACAAATGAACAGAGTTTATACTCGAATGGCTGAGTTGGGATTCTTAGTTCCAGAAGAGCTGAATACAGCAATTGAAGATGGTATTCTTCCAGAGAAGAATGAAAGTCTTAAAAATCAAAAAGAATATCGCAAATTGAAAAACGATAGTCTTTATGAGCCACAAATGAATTACAATCCAATAGATGAAGAAGCTGGTCCATCTAGTAAAACTAAAATAAAACAAGAAAAAGGAAGACCAGCTGGCAGTGGGGTTCCGATTAGTGGACCTAGACAAAGTAGAGTCGTTGGTGGTATTGAAGGTATCTCACTAAAGGAAATACAGTCTTGCCTAACGGAGATGGATAAAATCAAAGAAAACGCCATTAAAAAACTTAAGGGTAGTTACAACGTTAAGAAGCTTACAGACTCTCAAGTTGATTTTGCCAATTCAATCGCAAAAAAGGTTGTAGAAAATTATAATAAAGCGGACTGGGAAAAGGCGGTTGCCTCTATCATCAAAAGCAAGTCAATTGATGAAAACCCAAAAATGCAAGAAGAGATTGATAAGATTTGTGATGATTTTGAATTAGACACCTTTCTAGGAGCTTTAGTTTGGCATTCTAGAAGGGACGCACCGAGCGATTAATTTCACTAAAGCAAACAAAAATTGTAATCTTTAGAGATAGCCTAGTAATGAATAAAGATCAAATTAAAAAAGATTATCCATTTTCCACGAAAATAATTGCGGAATATCAAGTTGTTCATCCTAAAGAAAGAGACGAACATCTGGCACTGGCATCTTTGGATTCTCTAAAAGCATTGCTTGATGTACCTAAAGAACAAATAGAGATGAATAGAGATCTTCTTTACATTTCTGCTGATTTATGGGTAGGAGGAATGGCTAATAAAAATGGACATGCAATAACGACTGAAGACACAATAGCACTAGCCAAGCAGATTCCTCACAAATATTTAAACCTTGAACACGACGAAGATGTTGTTGTTGGTTCCCTTTTCTCTTATGGATTCAGAGAATATGCAAATGAAAGAAATTTGATTTCAGAAGAAGATATCGAAGATTTAAACAAGCCTATAGTTGCTTCTGGTGGAGGTTTTGTTTGGCGTAGTATCAAACCAGAGTTGGCTGAGTTACTTGTAGAAGCTTCTGATAAAAATTCTTTGAAATATGGTCAAGCATCATTCAGTTGGGAAGTTTATTTTAAAGAATTCTCGATAATGGAAGGTTCAAAATTTGTTGATCAAGCAGAAATAATTGATGATGAATCTGAAATAGAGAAGCGTCTTCCGTTTTTAAAAGATAATGGAGGCTCTGGAGAATATGAGGGCAAAGAGATCTACCGTCTAGTTAAAGGCCCGAAGCTATTTTTAGGAGCTGGCATAGTGGGTAATCCTGCCGCTGATGTTAAAGGCATACTTACTACTGAAACAAAAGAGGATGTAGAAACTAAATTAGAAGCCAACGACAATAGCTCTAAAGTTTCCAAAACAGTAGAGAAGTCTTTGCAAACCAAACTTACAGATCATAAGGAAAAAGTTGGCTCGGACAAGCGCAAACAAACTACTCTTGGAAAACTTAAGATAGTTTACAATCGTGGTATTGGAGCTTATAATACTAACCCATCTAGCGTTAGACCTACTGTTAGTTCTCCACAACAATGGGCTCAAGCGAGAGTAAACTCATTTTTACACGTACTAAGAAATCTTAAATTTAGAAGTGGTAAACATGATACCGACCTTCTACCCACTTCACACCCTATGGCAGGGAAAGATAAGAAGAAGGCAAAAATTTCACAATCAAAAAAAATAAATGTAAAGAAATATACAGCTATGAAAATTAAAAATCAAGAAGATTATAAAACTGTATTGGCTTCTGTTTGCGAAAGCGAAGAAGTTGATCATAAACTCCTTGCCTCTCTTGAAGCAAATTTCGATAAAGTGACTGCTTCTGCAATTGCTGATGCGATCCGTGATGAGAGTGCCAAGTTCGCTACCGAGAAAAAAGAACTCGAAGAAGCTAAAACAATGGCCGCAGAAGAAAAAGCTAAAATTGAAGCAGAACTTACAGAGCTCAAGGAGAAATCCGAAGCTTCTGACAAAGAACTGGAAGAGATCAAAGCCAAACTTGTTGCGGAAGAACAAAGTCGCATTTTCAGCGAACGCATGGAAGCACTAGAAAAAGATTATGATCTTGAAGCTGATGACTCTAAAGTCATTGCTAAACAAATAAAAGGTCTTGATGAAGGTGGTTACGATGCTTGGCTCGGAGATTTCAAAGTTTTTGCCAAAGAAAAGTCTAAAGACTACAAAATGAAAAAAGCTGAAGAAATGAAGAAACAAGAAGAAGAAGAAGCTGTAAAAGCCAAAGCTTCAACTGAAGAAACTGAAGAGCAAAAAGAATCTCGTGAAAAGGAAGACGCTGAAAAGCTTATCGCATCTGCACAAGAAGATGTAAAGCAAGAAGTAGCATCGACCCAACATGAAGAAAAAGTTTCACTTGAAGACCAGTTCAGCAACTTTGAATTGGAGCTTGAAGGAAAATAATTTCACATCGTAAAACAATTATTGTAATAACATCTAACTAACTAAAATTATGGCATACAAAGATTTAAAACTAAAACCATCTCGTAATATTGCTCCGCACGACATTCGTTCGCATCTAAGAGCAGAATTTACTGGTGTAGCTGGTGATCTTGTCAAGGTTAAAACTTTTGACCCAGACAACGACAACTACTACGCCCAAGGTCAATCAGTGGGCGCTTCTCATGACGGCGTCTACTCTAATAAATTCCAATCTCCTTGGACTGTTGAAAAAGCTGTCAGCGGAGATTTCGCTGGTAGCATTCTAGGTATCACACTAGAAGGAACTGCAGTAACAGACGATCACGGAAACCAAATCGACGGCTTCAACCAACGTTGGGCTGACGAAAATGGCTTCGTTGCTTCTGGCAAACCAGTCCAAATCGCTACTCGCGGTAACTTCTGGGTTTCTAACAGCTGTATCGCTGGTAACCCTCAGCCTGGCTCTGGTCTTGCAGCTAATGCTGATGGTGGATTCAGAGTTGTACTTCCGGGTGACGCTGCTGCTGATGGAACGCTTGTAGCTAAAGTTCTTTCTTCCGCTGGAACTCGCCAAGGCGATGTTAACATCGAACTAACCCTCTAATCAGAAACGGAATTATTTATATGAAAATTAAATTAAAAGAAAAAACTGAACATATCGAACTTATCAAAGCTATGGGATCTCGTGACAACGAAGCATCTCGTGATGCAATGAGAGTATTCGCTAGTCTTGTCGGTCCTCTTGCTAAGAAAGTACTTGATGAAACAAACGTAATCGACGGTTTCTACGACACTCTTTCTGTTGGTGAGTATGAGCCTCGTACTATCCCTCTTGATGACTATCATAACATTTCTGAAGCAGATTATGTTCGTGTATCGTTCTCAAGCCGCCCAGGAGATCTTGCTTACAACCAACTTACTGGTGCAGACGACGTTGCTTTCAGCACTGCTTTCATTAGTTCCGCAATTGCGTTCTATAAGAAGTATCTTAAAGCTGGTCGTATCAGCCACGCAGAGAACGGTATCCGCAAGCTTATCAACGAAGTTCGCTTCAAGATGAAACGCCAAGGCATCCAGCCTATCCTAGATTCACTTGCAAATTCGACAACTAACGGTGGTAAACACCTTATCCGTTCGAACACAGCAGGTCAACTTGGACTTGATGACTTTAACCGTCTTCAAACAATGGCTGCTCGTGTCTTAAGTTCTGGTCTTGGTGATACACCAGCAGGTCTCGACAATAGCACTCGTGCTATCGATACTCTGGTAATGTCTCCTGAAATGGTCGAAGAGATTCGTGCAATTGCTTATCAGCCAATGAATACTCGCGCTGGTACTGAAACGACTAGTGGTGCAACAGCAGTTTCTGCTCCTGAAAGCGTTCGTGAAGCAGTCTATGCTGCTGGCGGTCTTCCTTCAATCTACGGAACTGAAATTATTCAGCTTAACGAAATGGGCCTTGGACAAGACTTCAATACCATCTTCGATACTCTTGCTGGTAATACTGAGTTCCCTGATATTGGTGAAAAATTCGACTCTAGCACAACCAGTGTATTTGCTGGTGGAAGTGAACAGTTCGTTCTAGGCATCTCTCGTAAGATTGATGTTAACGGTCTTCTTAAGGTTGAAATCGCAGACGGTGAAACTGGTGCAAACTTCAATGTTTCTCCTGACGATCAGTTTGTTGCTCGTGAGGGCAAGACTGGCATGTTCGGTGAAGCTGAAGTTGGTTACCTTGCAGTAGAGCCTCGCAATCTGTTCGGTCTTATCGTCTAATCGATATCCAAAGTATTTACAAAAGCCCACTCTTCGGAGTGGGTTTTTTTATTGTCTATTTACGAGGAATGAGGTGGATAAATTTCACTAAAAGGCGTTTTAACTGTAAACAGCGGTGAAAGTAAAATTATGAAAATAAATGGAAGAATAGGAAATGACCAGCTTAATAAAGCTCTGGGGAATAAACAGGCAGTTTTAGGTTGCTCTGGAGCAGTAGATTACGCATGTAAGATCGCCAAAATGGACGTAGATTCGTTATACAGACATGGTATGTCTCAATATGGTATAAGGCCTAATAATCGTACAAAAGGCCGTCCAAGCTTCGAGAAGCGCTGTGTAGACGCTTTTAGAAAAGAAATGGGTCAAAAGATTACACAGGCTGGAGAGAGAAAAAAAATGACCAAGAAAAAACAAGGGGAATTAGAAAAAATCTTAGCTAAGGGTAAATAAAAAACTTTATGGCAAAAATAACCTTTTTAAATGAAGATCTTTACGAACGAGTAAAGAAAGAGGCTGATAGAAAATTCAACAAGAATTCCTATGTTAAGCATATGTGGGTTCTTAAAGAGTATGAAAAGCGGGGAGGTAAAACCAATAAAGAAGGTAAGAAGCCTAGCAACAAGCAGGTTAAAAAATTAGTAAAGGGTTATGAAATTGATTTAGACCTTTATGAATTTGAAGTCGCGGCAGACAGGGATTATAGCAATTACTGTGAAGAATTTGGCTTAGAAGTTGAAAAAATTATTGCAGAAGACAATAAAGATAAGATTGACGAAGTTTACAGCAAATACAAAAGCACTGTAAATATGGGTTATAGCTCTTTGAAGAAATGGTCAGAAAGTCCATGCAGCAAAACTGCTAGTCTATCTCGCGGGCCAATTGAAAGGAATTTGAGATTACTATCTAAAAAGAAGAGTGAGTGGACTATGAGCGACGTTAAATCCGCAAACAGGACAATAAGTTTTGTATCTCGCATGAAGGGAATGGAACAGGGCAAAAAAACTAATATCAAAAAAGATGGACGACAAATTACTTGTCCTTCTAAAAGGGACGTTAGTTTAATGAATTGGGCGTATAGACCATAAATCATTACCGAATTATAAAAAAGTAAATATAAGAAGGTTCTCCATTTTTGCCTTTTTGTGTAATAATAAACATGGCACAATTTCAACCAATTTCAGGCTTGGCCTATGAAATACATCAAGAACTGGACGCACCAGCTACTCCCACAACTGGTAGTATTTTTTATTGGTTAGAATCAAACGTCGGAAAATTAAATAATAAAATTTCAACCTTCTATTGTTACGAATCTGGCGACTATTACCCACAACTTGGAGACGACGAAAAGGGTATTTTAAAAGCTATATATTACGGATTTTATTATAAAAACAAAGCTAGAACTGCTTTGATGTCAACTAGCAATAATAACATTTTATCTCTTAGAGACGATCAATCTTCTGTTACCTTTGTTCAGCCTAAACAGGTGGCTCGTGCCTATAGCGATTTGGCTAAAGAGTCAGATGTGGAAGCTGATAATTTAGCAAATTTGTGGAAACACAATAGGAGCGGACCAAGAGATACAAGGCAGAGCTGGACTGGACATTGGCAATAATGGGCTATTTGACAGAAGATCAGGAATCAGCAGTAAATGAGGCATTCTCGCAACTTCATTATAACTTTGCTACGAAAAATCCTTTTTATGCAATTTCAGAAGGCACTCAAACGGTAGTTTCTCACAATATAAATCATAATGCGTTTTATGATAATTCCCCACTTAATAGTGAGGTTGTTACTACAAAGCAGAGTGGATTATTTTATGCAAGAACATCCTTTGTTAATGGGTCTGAAAATTTTTACAAACTAAATTTTGCAGGAAATTCGGAGCCGTTGCCAGAGACTGCACAGACAATATTAAAGGTTATTACAGATTCAACAGGCAACTCTCTACTTGAAAATGCAGAAAAGATTGAATGGAATGGAAGTTACTACCGTCGTAGATCTGAATCTTCAAAACACGGTCTTTTGAAGGATAATTTTTATAGATTTTACTTTGAAGAGATAAGATAGCAAAGTTCTCTGGAGGAATGCTTTTGTGTAATAATATCTATGGCAATTTTTAAAAGAAGAATAAATGCTAAGATCCAAAAAAGTTTGACTGGTCAAAAGGCTAAAAACTTTATGAGACGCAAAGCTGAAAGACAGGTAAATATTGCTAAATCAATGTTAGATGCAGATATCGATGCTGATCCTGTATCTAGGAAAATAGAAGGAGATCCAAAAACTATCGGATATTTTGGTTTTGAAGGGGGAGAATTACCAGTAGAAAACCTAAAACGAGTTGTGGACAGCCGAATTGGAATCACTTCTAATAGCACTGTAAGAACTAGAAAAACTGCCTCTGCGAGGCAAGCCACATATGAATTTAAAATAAAGTTTCCCAGCTCTAAAGATATTTACTCAGAATCTATTTTAAGTCTTCCTTGGATATCAAAAACTTGGGTCGAGGGGGTTGAAAGAGGATTGGGTGGAGTAGAAAAGTTCGCTTTCAGACCAGGAAAAGGTCGTTCAGAATTTGGTTTGCAGCTCAAAGGAAATGTTGAAGACCCAATAACACCACTTATGGATGGGGGATATATCCAAAGAATTAGGAAGTATTTCTCAGAAAATTTAACAAAAAAATAAATTATGAATCCACAGTTTAAACATAAATTAGGTTCCAGCTTGGCTTTCTTTTTAGAACATAAAGTTCTTAACAAAGGGCAGGCTTATACGAATGTAACTGGAGAACTTTATCCTTCTAACCAAATGCCGTTTAATGGACTGAATTTTTCATCTAGTTCTGACGCACAATGGGTTTATGATTCGTCTGTTTTGGGAGCCGCTATTCCTACTGGGGTTAGTTATTCAGAGATAGTATCAGGCGAAATAGTGACCAATTTTATTGATAGAGATGTTAGCGGAGTTAATTTAAACTTTATGAACGGAGGAGCATATCATAGCGGAACTATTTCAGGATCAGCAACTTATGCAAAGAAAGACTTAAACTTTTACTTTAGAAACGAAAAAGATGTGGAGTTATTTATGGAGAAATCTTTTAACTCCGAAGATCCTATAGATCCGATTACAGGATCAAACGATCTAAAGATTAATGCTCCCTGTGTTATTTTAAGCCATAAAGACAGCAGAAATAACCCATTCGCTTTGGGGGGAATGGACGAGAATGAATCAAATTATCAAGCTGTTGTTATTTCGGACAATGCCTATTTAATGGATGGAGCATTAAGTATTTTTGAAGACTTGACTCAAACTTGCTTTCCAATTATAGATTTTGAAGATATACCTTTTAATATTTACGGAGATTTGAAAAATGGTGAATTTAATTATACTGGTTTATATTCGAAATATCCAGATTCAATGCAAAAAGCAAACGTAGATAGAGTTATAGTTAATACCACAAAAATTTCATCTAAGGGTGCAGATAACTTTTATTTAGGTTATGCAGAGTTTAGATTGTTGTGCTATAAATTTCCAAGAATTTGATTTCTCATTTAATAAAAAAATTTGTAATATAAAATACAACCCTCAAACATTTTTTAAATTATGGCATCAAGAACACAAGTAAAATATGGATCAGCTGGACTTTTTGTTGGTCCCACCCCTTCAACAGGCGCTCACGCCGCTATTATACAATTACACCGTGTCCAATCTGTTAGTGACACTTTTGACCTCCCCTTGGAGGACGTTAATCAATTTGGTCAGACAGCGGCTTTGGACAAGGTGGTAAATTCTTCACCTACTCCGACAATGGAGTTTACATATTACACAACTGACGGTCATAATGAAGCAGCATTAGGAATGCCAATCGATGGCAGCAAGTCCATTGCCAGCTTCTTTTTAGATGGAACTCAAGATGATAAGAATTATTTCTCTCTGTTTACAAAGCAGGGCGTAGATGTCGTTGGTCGTACTCCAGTAGCTACAGAAGATTTTGTTGTAGGTATCGGAAATGGATTTGTTTCCTCTTACTCCGTCTCCGCATCTGTTGGAGGATTTATGGAATCTAGTGTTTCTATCGAAGGATCAAACTACTCAATTAAAGACGCGGCTGGAGCTGTTGTTATTCCTGCGATTAACCCAACTGACGGAACAGCTCTTACCACGACTTATACAATACCTGCTGGAACAACTGGGGAAGTTGGGATGCCATCAGTTATCAAAAAGGGCGATATTGCAATTGCTGGACTACCAACCACTTTGTTGGGTGTAGATCTTAGCAAAGCAAATGTTCAATCATTCTCAGTTTCTGTTGATTTGCCTCGTGAGGCGCTGGAAAGACTTGGTAGTGACTTCGTATTTGCTCGTCCGCTTCAAACACCTATTAATGCAACAGTATCTTTGGATTTTGCAGTAACCGACATAGTTGAGGGTAGTCTTTCAGACCTTTTTACTTCCTGCTCAGCAACCAGTTTTGACTTCACTATTACTGCTTCACCATGTGTAGGTAGCGCAAAATCTGAGACATTTAAGATTGAGATTAAAGGCGCATTCTTTGAAAGCGAGAACACTTCTACAGATATTGGTTCTGACAGAAACGGTTCGGTAAGCTTTACGGTTCCAATTGGAGCGGCTAGCGATACTACAAGAGGTATTTTCTTGGATGGTAGTAGTGAATAGTAATTAAAGATCTATTAAAATATATTATTAAATCCCACTGGAAACGGTGGGATTTTTTTTTCACTTTGTTTTGTATTTAATGTAATAATAACTAGGTTATGGCTCAAAGCGACTTAGACATTATAGTAGGAGCGGATACGCGGAATTTAAATCGGAACGTAAATACCGCTGTCCGCAAACTCGAACGTAAAGGCGTTAATTTAGACACTAAAAAGGGTCAGATGGCCTTGGGTCGTATTACGGGGAAGGCTGATGAGTTTACTAAGTCTCTAGAAGCTTCTAATGCCCGTGTTATTGCGTTCGGAGCGTCTGTTGCAGTTATTGAGGGAGTAAGAAGATCTTTCACAAAGCTAGTAAGTACAATCGTAGAGGTTGAATCGCAGCTTACAGCTATTAATAGTATTTTGGGTCAATCAAGCGGTACAATTTCAAAGTTTGGAAATGAATTATTTGATATTGCGAAAAAAACTGGACAATCTTTTCAAACGGTAGCACAAACTGCTCAAGAATTTGCTCGTCAGGGTTTGGCGGTGGGAGAAACATTGAAACGTACTGAAGATTCCCTAATTCTGGTCCGATTAACAACTTTAAAAACTAACGAAGCAGTTGCCGCAATTACGGCAACCCTGAATGGCTTCGCGAAAGAAGCTCTGACGTCAACTGAAGTTATCAACAAACTTCGTGCTGTTGAAACATCTTTCGCCGTTTCTTCGGATGATTTAGCAGCTGCGCTGGCTCGTTCTGCTGCTGTAGCTCAGGGTGCTGGAGTTTCATTTAATGAGTTACTGGGTGTTATTACGGCCATGAAGCAGAGAACTGGTCTTGGTGGCGCAACCTTGGGTCAAGGCCTTAAGACTGCTTTTACTAGACTGAGCTTACCGAATCGTATAGCAGAATTAAAAGACTTAAAAGTTGCAATTGATGATAACTCAAGCGGAATGGAAAAATTGCGTCAAGTCTCAATTGCTTATAAAGCGGCTCAAGATGCAGGTAATCAATCTTTAGCTGCTCAAATTGGTCAAGTGGCTGCTGGCGGGTTTCAAATTTCTAAGTTAATCTCCGCATTTCAAGATTTGTCTAGTGCGTATAGTGTCGCTGATAGTGCAGCTTTAAAATCAGGTGAGGCTACCAATGAAGCTAATAAGGCAAACGAAGAGTATAACCAAACTATTGGGGGAATAAGCAAACAAATTAATTCCAATATTGGAAAAATTTTTAACAGCGTTGGAGCATTGGGGACTGGTGACGCAATTAAAGATCTTGTTGGGAACATAAATTCTATTTTAGAAGCTTTTCAAGGAAACAAACTTGGTGCGTCTAATGCATTCATTGGTCTTTTAAATGATGCTATTATAGGAGCCAAGAATTTCGGCTTTTTACGTGATGCCGCAGAAGGCTTCGCGAAGGTTTTAAGTGGACCTGGACTTGTTGCTGCTGCTGCAGTTGTTAAAAATCTATTTGCTAACACATTGGTTCAAGGCGGTGCTTCTCTACTTTCATTAACTGGACTTAACAAAGGACAAAAAAATAGAGAACAAACTCAAACCGCTACTGTAGCTTTATTAAAACAAGGTACGGAAGAAGAGAAAAAGCAGTTTGCTTTAGCTACTTCGCAAGCACAAAAAGAACAAGTTATTCTTGGTATTTTAGAAAGACAACTTGCCATTCAAAAAGCTCAAGAAAGATCCGAAGTTAGATTTTCAGAACACTTAAGAAAGAGGGGATTAATTATATCAGGTAGCGCTGGAGGATATAATATAAAGCGTTCAACCAAGGCTATCGCGCTTAATCGTGGAGTGTCTAATAACGCGGGCGGAACAATTCCAGAAGCAATTATTAGAGAACAAAATGCTATTGGTAGAAATGTAGGAGGTGCTACATCGAAAGCGCAAGCAAGGGTTATTGAAAAATTTAATTATGGCAGAGGAAAAAAAGGTCCAGCAGTTGTAAATAGTGAAGAGCTTATCATACCTAATAAGTCTGGGGACATCGTTTTAAATAAAGAAATGATGAAGGGCGGTATGATGAATAAGAGCACGTTTAATTATGCTGCAGGAAGCAAGAGAGAAATCGCTATAAAAGGCAAACTAGAAAACGGGTTACCCTTGACCGTTAAGGATAAAGAATGGCTACGAAAGAATGCTGGTACCAATCCAGGAGGGGCTTCAAGTAGAAATCAGAACAAAATTTTACCCGCTACGGCTAGTGCTATTATTAAAAGAGGGGGAAATAGTATTTATGCCGATAATACTATTGGATCTGTTAGAACAAACAGATTTAAAGAAAGGTCTCAGGGAGTAAATCCAGTAGGCAGACCAACTGCCAAAGAAGCTACCAAAAGAAACCTAATAAATAAAGGAGCTTCAGGAGCTTTTGAAAACCTTAGAAGTTCAAGTTTCATTGGACCACCTAGGGGTTCTCCAACTGGAGCCGATAATTTTGGTGAGTTTGCAAGGAGACAAGATAGTCTTGATAATGCCGACCGTATAGCTCAAGAAAGAGAAGCCAAGAAACGGCGAGCACTTGAAGCGCAAAAGATAAGAGAGCAGGAACTACGAAGAGAGAAAGCTCTGCAGCGACGTGACATAGAAGAAGACGTAAGGAGACAAGATCAGACAAGTCGATTCCAAGGCGCAACTCCAGTAAATGCAAATACTAGGTTCTCGCAAGCAGACAGATCGATGGTATTAAATGATGAATATCGATCAGAGTTAAAAACGCAGATGGGAAGAAGGGGGATGAGCATGAAAGATTTGAATAGTACCCCAGAAGGCAAAAAGCTTAGACAACAAGTTAGAACCGCTGTTAAAACTTCTGTTGGTAATAGATTTTTTGAAATAGACCAACAAATAGCCGAACAACAAGTTAAGGGAGCTCAAGCAGCAATAGATAAACAAAGCCGTAAAGGAATAGGAGGGAGATTAGGTATGCCGAGTTTCAGAGGTATAGAAAAACGTTTTGAGCAGGATAAGACTATGACACCTATGGCTAAGAAAATGATAAAAGCCGATATTTCAAATAGGAGATTCCAAAGAAACCAAGGAATTGCTCAAAGGGGATTTTTAGGCAGTATGGTTTTGAGTATGTCTGCTCCAACGATAGGTCGTGGCGCTGAATTCATAGCTGGAAAAGCGGGTCAAGATGAAGATGCTGCTAAAAGAACTGGAAATATTTTCGAAGGCGCGGCGCAAGGAGCTTCGACGGGCATGTCCGCTGGATCATTGTTTGGACTGCCTGCAATGATAGCTGGGACTGTAGGAGGCGCTATACTTGGAGGTGTTTCATCTGCAGGAAAAAAGGAGTCACCCTCAGATATATTAGCCGCACAATTTGACAAGCTTCAAGAAACAAATGCAAACAGCGCCAATGCGATTAAATCTTTTTTACAGTCTCAATCTCTAATTTCGGACTTAATATCTTCTGGAGATCTTGATCAGCAGAAAATATTAGGTATAGAAGACGCAACAAACAAAACTTTAAGAGAGTCGGGTTTAACATCCGAACAAATTGAAAAATTGACATCTGCGACCTCGAACGATAGGGGCGATGTAGCCGTGGAATTGCAGAGACAGTTAAATTCGCAAACATTTGAGGCTAAAAATAGGCTTGACGTAACAAAAATACTCGAAGATACAACGGGTAGTCGAGTTGTTCAAACTGATTTTAGCAGAAATCGTGAAAAAATGATAATGAATTTAGCCAGAAACGGCCAAGGCCAAGGGGCGAGTGGTCTTTCTATGCTTGAGGGCTTCGACAAACTTCTGTCGAAGATGGGAATGAGTAGCAACAGTTTTATTGTAGAGGACGATCCTTTCTCTGACATATCCGAAGATCAAAAAAAGGAACTAAAAAACATAAATTTAAGTAATGTTGATTTTAGTGCAATGGATCAAGCTATGAAGAATTCTGGTGATTCTATAGGTGAATTCTCAAAATCTATATCCGAAGGACTCAGTTCCGGCCGTTTTGGCGGGATACAAAAAGCGTTAATGCGTTTGGGAATTGACATAGACGATTTGCCTTCTGCGATTAGAGAATCATCTGATGCACTACACGAATACGGTAATATTATAAGCGAAAGTTTTAAATCTGGAGGTGGATTCCAAGACATGGCAAACCGAAGGTCGATGACAAGAACAAGGGTAGGGTTGGGAATTAATAGTGCTGCGTTTGGTAGGGCGCAAATGGAGAACTTTAATGTACAAAGAAGTATAAACAATGCAAGCTCATTCAGGGATCAATTATCTGGCCCAACCGAAATAAACAGAGAAAGAAGTGCTCTATTAATGTCTGGTAGCAGATTCGGACTAACAGGCTCAGGAAGGGATGATAATTTTAATAAGATACAAGCATTAAAAGTTAAGGAAGAAGAGGTCTTAACTGGAACAAACAAAAATAAAATTTTTGACGACACCATTGGGGGAATAGACGAACTCATAAACCCTATAGTTACTTCTGGCACTAGTTTTGATGAAGAGAAATTGACCCCAGTTCTAGCGAAAATGGCAACAGGAATTTCTAGCCTAGAAGAGCTCAATAATATAAGAACCGAACTAAAAAACATTTTCTCTGGGACCGAGGGTGTAGAAACAACACTGAACAGTTTAGTATTATCAGCTGCCGAGAGTCTTGAACTTGAAAAAATAGCGTCGAATGATAGAAGGGAAAACATAAACATTTCTAACAACCAAGAAGCTATTCTTAGGAAGTTAAGAACAGACCAATCCGTAAGATCTCAACAAGGATCTGAAATGGGAATGAGCGTGTCAGAAGTGATGGGCAGAGATGATCCAACTATCGCTGGTAAAGTTAGAGCTCAAGGAGAATATACAAGTACAAAGGGAGTTAAGAAAGTATTGACAAATGAGGCTGGAGAAATTAGAGAGGGTTTTGTTGCTGCCTTGGAAGAGAAAGACGAAGACGGAAAATTTAAAATAGATAGATTTACGCAAGCAAGTATGTTATCTGAATTTGACAGAAATATAAAAAATACTGGAACGGAGGTTGACGAGAACGGACAATTTAAATTCAATAAATATGATGTTGCTGGAAGAGCTAACGAAGCTATTAGACGCATGGGAGAAGGGCAATATGGCTCACGAATGGAAACTGCTGGATTTGGAGTCTTAACAAACGAAATAACCAGCAGGGGCAAAACTAATGACGCCTTAATTGCAAGTACTCCATCGAGCGTAAGAGAAGCATTTACAGAACGAAAAGATGTCGTAAACAGGGATGCTGGTTTGAGTGGATTGGTAGTCCCCCAAAACAAAGAACAGGCAAGGTTACGAGACCAATATATCAAAGAATATTCCAGAATACAAAACAATAACAATCTTGGGCGTTACGATGGACCTAAGAGTTTTCATACTAAAAGTGGCATGGAGACAACAGAAAGGCATCAAATAGACCAAAGTGCCATTTTCAACAATCCCTTTAAAAACGCATATAGCGAACGAGGAATGTTTAATCATGGAACTGAGATGTATGACCAAATATTTAACTCATCTGTCTTGGAATCTGGAGATTTTGATATTAAGAGTGGAATGCCATTAGACTTCAATAAGAATAACGCACGTCTTGGATATGGCGCAGCAAGTATGGCACCCGTCGGCGTCGATCTCGACGATCCAAGGGAAAATTATATGTTCTCACAGAGTCAGGGAAAATCAGATAATGCAGCGTTCCGATCAATGATGGGACTTCCTAATTTAATCGAAGGTGGAGATGCTAACGCTTATCAGTATGGAACAGACAGTGCTGTTAAAGATACTAAGCCAGCACCTGAAGAAACCACAAATCCCTTAATAGAAGAACTTAAGAAAACTAATACAGCGTTATCGGCGCTTGCAGAGTCAAAAAATAATACCGACTTTCTGACAGAAATTTTAAGGTCTTTAGAACAAGGGAAGTCAGATAAAACTATAACTGGTGACGAGATGGGTACAGCAATAAAAGCGATAGACGATTTTAAATCATCAGATAAGACGCAAGGTGATAGGGGAAATCTTGAAGCAGTTATACAAAAACTTGTTGAAAATCAAGAAATTACATTTAGTGAGCTTTTAGAGCAAATTAAACAAGACAAGCAAAACAGTAACGTTGAACAACTTGCAGATCTGAATCAAAATATTGCCACATTCATTACCACTCTAAACGAAGGTGTAGAAAGTAAGGTGGAGACATTTAATAATTTTACATTATCTTTTGATGGAGTAGAAGAAAACTTTGCAAATACAGAGGCTATGATCGAATCAATGAGAACAAGGCTGGAGGGTTTAGAAGCCTCATTGAGAGGTGACGTTGTAGCACCTGCATAATTTCTCATTTTACCCTTTTAAATGTAATACTACCTTGGAGGCAAGGTATGGAAGAAAAGGATTATTTATATTTCAATTTTTTGGGCAAACGGTGTATCAAATACATGTTTAAACAATATTTGTATCATTTAGAAGATTTACTTGATAAAAAGTGCATTTCTAATGATGATTATGAAGAGGCAAGACAGAGAATTCTAGATGTTGGCAATGATCAAGCTAGGTTTTTCGAAGATCAGGCTGAGAATTACTATAAAATCAATAGGTAAGGGAAATTTATGAAAAAATTATATACATTCAAGGGGAAAATAGGCGAAGAAACTTTTGATTTTGGTCTTAAAAAGCCAAATAGAAGCGAAATGGAAGATTTAGAAATCTTTCAAGCTGCGATTAAGTCGAAACTTATGAACATGGGCGTTCAAACAAAAGCGGCTGTTGATAAGTATTACATGGATAATTGCGACGGAGCGATGACAAAAGGTGATGAGTATGAAATTACCAAATTACGCCAACAGCTTGTAAGAAAAGAAGAAGATTTGCTAACTAGTACGGGCGATAAAAACAAAGATACTAGAATCAAATTATACGAAGAGATAAATAAGTTGTCAGATCAGATTAGAAATTTCAATGAATATTATTCGGCAATTTATGATGATACTGTTGAGACTAAAGCTCGCAACAAATCAATTGACTATGCTTTTTTAAACTTTTCTCTGATTGATGAAAAAGCTATGTTTGAATCAGATAATGAGCATCCACAAAAAAGAATGATTGAGCAGTTCCAGCATATGGAAGAAAAGCAAGATGGCGAAAATGGAGACGAATGGTCTGAAATTTATAACAAACTAGTTTTTCTATTTACTTTGTGGTTTATGGGAATCGCTGACACCGAACAAGATTTCGAAGGATTTTATAAAGAAAATTTCGGTAAAAAAATTGAAACAGAAATTGAAGAAGAGGAAATAGAAAAAGAAGTAGTAGAGGAAGTCAAGGCGGAATCAGAAGAAAAAAAAGCTAAAAAGAAAGTAAAAAAAGATAGTAAGAAGTAATGAACGAAGATTCTATTCTTCGAAGTGCGCTTTCGGAAATATTAAAAGGCTATTCTTATGATATTGAGAATAGCCTTTATATAAAACACATGTCTCTGGATGATCATGTAGATTACGAAAGAGTATATTCTTTTTTTTACGAAAGATTAAAAAAAAGAGGAGTAGAGACTTCTGAAAGTTTAATAGAAAGGGCTATTTCTCAAGATTTGTGGTCAGAGGAGAAGGAAAGCAAGATTAAAGATCTAGAAGAATTAAATGACCAACTAAAAAAAACTATTCAGAAGTCACTGGCGGAAGACATGAAAAAACATGCAAAGAGTGAACTTGAAGCGAATGAAAAAGAATATCAGAATTTGTTGGATCAAAAATACTCAATTACATCCAGCTCAATAGAAAAAATTACTGATAGAAGAATGCATGAACATTACATTGTGAATTCTTTATATTTAGACAGAGATCTTTCTCAAAAAAAGTTTAATGAAAAAGACTTTGATGAAATAGAGCCAGAAGAGTTATTTAAAATTAACAAAAGTTATACTAAATATACTGAAAAATTAAAAGAATCAAATATTAAAAGAATATCTATTAAACATTTTTTTCGAAGTTCTTGGGACCTATCAAAAAACACATATCAATATTTTGGAAAACCTATTAGTCAAATTACATATTTTCAAACAAACTTGGCAACAAATGCAAATACATTTTCAAGTATTTTTAAAAACTATCCAGGTATTGAATCTGAAGATCCAGACGAGATAATTGAATTTGCACAAATGAGGTACGAAGCCGAAAAAAATACAGGCAAAAATAAAAGTTTTACAGGAGCTGATTCCGAAAAATTGAGAAGGGCTGGTATTCAAGTCGCTGACAGGTCTGCACAATTCAATAAGGTTCGATAAAAGTGTAATAAATACCAAGGTATGAGGTATTCTAGAAGTCAAGACGTTTTTGTAAGCTTAGGTGGAGAAGGAATTAAGGGAGCAAACTCTTTTTCTTTTGATTCCTCATATTCTAGTCCCAAAACAGAAATTATTGGAAAGGGTCTGGCGACTAGAAGTTACAAGGGCAAAAACCAGTCTGAAGGATCTATATCAGCTTTAATATTAACTGCAGGAAATAATTTATACAATACGTTCATTGAAAACAGTGGTATTATAACTGCTGGAACTATGGGATCTCATCTTAGTAATTTCTCTTTCACCAGTGGATATATAAATAGCTATAAATTGAATGGGGGAATCTCTAGTCCACCATCCGACTCTATTGAATTCGTTACTTACGGAGAGATAGCATCAATTACAGAAGAAAACGAAAAGGACCAATTACTAGCAGATATGGTGGAAGAAAGTGCATTAGGATTGCGAAATAAATCTGTTCTTATTGAAGGTATCAGCGCACTAGAGTCGGGGCACATTCAGTCTTTTGAGTATTCTATTTCAACAAATTGGAAGCCATCTTATGCGATGGGAAGTCATCTTCCAGTCGATGTTTCTAGTGTTGCAGGATTCGAACTTTCTTTGAGTCTAGATTTGATAGTCGGCAGCGATGATAGACAAAATGTTTCAAACAGTTTTGAAGAAGCATTCGTTAGCGGATCAAGCGACTTGGAAATCAAGATAGTTCAATGTGAAGGGGGTTCAGACATTGTATATCATATGCCAAAAGCCAGAATGGAATCAGAAGGACTGACCGCAGATGTTAACGGCTTCTTGGAGGGAACTATCAATTTTAGATCATTTGTTAATACATTGGAGGAGTTAGAAGAGTAATGGGTTATAGAAGCTATAAAGATGTTAATGTAACATATGGTAGTACAGAAATATTATGCAAAAGTTTAAGCATTAATAATTCCAACTCTCTGGGTTTTGGCAAAGATCGCTTATCTACTAGCACTGGGGTGTATTACGCAAATCAAAGGCCTACTACTGTAATTAATTTAGAGTATTTAATAGGTAGCGATGGAGACCTCTTTTATCAAGAATTTTCAGGGCTTTTTGATGGATCACAAAATTTTACTAATCAAACTGACACGGCATTGATTATCGGAGATTATACATTTACTGGATTGTGTCCACAAAGTTTGTCCATTTCCGCAAGCGACAACTCGCTTTTTAATGCTAGCGCCAGTTTAACTTACTATGGAAATATAAATGATCAAATTGAAGAAGCAGAGGAAGTGGTAAGTGTTGACTTTGAAGATGATATGAGTGTTGGTCATTCTGCTGCCAGCCCAGTAGTAGGAGTTGATGGTGTATCAGCATTATCTTTCAGCGTGTCCTTAAAACAAAACCCTATATTTTTAATAACTAATGACGGCACTTCCCCGGATTTTATTGATATTACAGAAAGAAGATCGGAATGCAGCCTTACAAGTAATGATATAAGTAATTTTGTTACTACACACGGAGATAACGCTTCAGCTTCTTTTACGGTAAAAGATTTAGATGGAAATGAGTTACAGGACTATTCAATTGAAGGAAAAATTCAATCAACCGAATTTAGCTTGAGTGCTGAAGACGTTGTTTCAACAAATATATCAATAATTAGCTTTAGATAAATGATTTTCGATAAAACAACAATATTAGGATCTTCTACCGAATATAAGTATTTCGGGTCAAATCTATATAATTATAAAAAAATCAAAACCCTAAAGGTTGAAGGTTTTTTAATTGATGATACTGTTTTAGATGAAGAATCATCAACCAATATCGCTACTATTGATGACTTTCTAGATACGGCAACAATGGAAAGTGTTACGATTAACGAAGTAGATTTCGGCACAGGTAAGTTAACTCAAATCTCCTTTTCTGATGATGATCTTAGCCCAAATTTAAAAAAGGTATCAGCTACTATAGAAATTTATGAAAATTCAATAACTGCTGGTGATGATGGATTAAATAGTTTGTTTGCAAGTACAAATTTTTTAGAAAGTTTAAGTGAGTCTTTTTCTTTTAGCGAATCTATCTCTAATAAAAGCTTTAATTATTCAGTCAATATTTTATATTTGGACAGCGAGACTAATGATCCATTAGACTTGTCGCAAACGCTAGCAATAGATTTAATTGCAAAAGCTCTGGCTAGCCAATTGATTGACGGTTATAATCCAAGCCTAACAGGATATAAATTATATTGTACGGAAAATATTGATGAAATATCTAGATCATACTCTTTATCTCATCAATATGATTTTGTTAAGAGAGGTACTGGTGAAGATGACGTAAATTTTGATAAAACAATAGACACTTCGGTTTCTACAGGCCAAGATGGAATAACGAAAGTAACAGAAAAGGGGGTTATTCGTCATATCGGACCAATCACTGCAAGCTCAATGGGAGAACTCAAAACGGAGGCGACAACCCAAATCGAAACAAATTCTTTTGCGAGATGTAGGACTGCATTTCAAGGTTTCGATGGAGATGCTGATAATACAGGAATTACCATTACTCCTTATGGTTCCCCTAACCAACTTGTTGATAAAAGAATATCAGTAGTCAGAGATATAAACGAGAGAAATTTAACTATCAATTATACGGTTACTTATTCCAACGACATATCTATTCAAGACACTTATAGTTGGTCTTACAATTGTGAAATTAAAAAAACAGAAAGCTTCTACTTAATATCTGAAAGAGGGCAGATAGTTGGAGACGGAAAACCATTTCCCGCTGGAAACTCTTCTATAGATGTCGCAAAAACCGCTTGGGATACAATAAAGGCTGACATTCAAACAAGGGTAGAAACTGAATTTAGAAACAATACAATAGATTTTAGACAGATCTTTATTTCGAGTGAAGATGTTAATTATTCCGAAATAGATGGCACCATTACTTATGCATTTACCTACTCAAGCGAACCTAAAGAAGGCAATCCAGAAGAAATTACAACCAAAAATACTGTAACACACTCTTATCCAGTTGATTTGAAAAATAATTTTAATATATTAAAAGACAAACAGATATCTCAAAAACTAAACTTAGCCACAGTAGGAAACACTACATTGAATATGGAATTAAGGGGCCAAAAAGAGAGCGCTTTCACTGATTATGCCACGTTTGTTAACTCTAATATTTCGAAGTATACGCCAGACGAAGAATTACTGCACATTTCTTCTGCACCAAAAACATCTTTCACTCCTAAAAAAAATTTAATGACGTTTAGCGTTACTTGGAGTTGGCTAAGGGAGGTAGCCGACATAGATGACATCTAAAATAACAGAACCAAGAATTTCCATTACTCATTCTCCTATTTTTTATAATAAAAAATGGGGATTTGTAGAAAACATAACTTTAAATGGGCAAGCTATTGATACCGGAGGCTACACCAGTTTGTCGGCACTGCAAGCCACCATTCTTACAACTTATGAAATAACAGATGGTTTATTCACTTATGGTTCGTTTACAAGAGCCAACGTGTTTTTACAAAGCATTGATTTCGCACCATCAGATTATTTATCCAAGATTGATTATACCATAGTCTTGCTGTGCTATCCAGCAGATTACTTTGAATCGGAGGGAATAATTAACCCATCAAATACATGGGATTTTTCAGAGAACAAAGAGAGGGTTTTGACAGTTACTCATACAGTATCTGCGGCTGGAATAAATACCGGGGGTTTAGATGAAACGGGATTCGAAAATGCTCGTACGTTTGTTACTGCCAACCTTGGTGGAGGTTCTCCAACGGTTCCTGCAAACTTATCAATGTGTTTTGGAGAAAGGTCTGCTGGATCAAATCGAAATCCTGAAGAGGTTTCAATTAACAATAGCAATCTTGTATTAATAAGCAGATCAGAGAATATAAACAGAGTTAATGGAGAATATTCTGTTACCGAAGTTTATGAGCTTGATTTGCTTCAAAGCAGTAAATCCAAGATTAATTATAGCATCAATATAAATGAACAGGCTCAGGGCTTTCACACGGCTTCTATATCTGGAAGCATTACTGGAGGAATAAATACAACATTAGCAGAACTAGAGGTGATTTTTGATGCTTATAATTTTATAGCAAAAATAGAAGAATGTCACGATATAACGTTAAATACAACCCCCGTTGTAAGAACAAAAAATATAAATGAAATAAATCAGTCTATATCTTTTACTCTACAATATGACGACGCTGTAACTAATATTGGACAAGATACATTAATACTGGAACTTTCTTTAAATGAAAACAAAGGGGAAGATAACATAACAAAATATTCACTAAAAGGATCTTTAAGGGGCAGATCGGATTTAACAGACAGGTGGGCGCTTGTAGAAGAAGCTTACAATTCAAAAATAAATGTTTATAAAAGCGAGAATGTGATTGGACTTTTTTCTAATTATTATGATATTGACAACATCAATAAACGTTATACATCAGCAAGTGTTACAAAAAACAAGTTTAAGGGAGAAATAAATTTTTCCGTTAACTTAACAGATGAAGAAGAGCCTCCAGAGGGTTTCGAAAAATTTGACTATGTTATTAATGTAGAGAATCCATACTTTAAAGCGAAACCTTATGCGCTAGTTGGTCAAGTATATTTAGCAGAAGCAGGAGATTCAGAAGAATATGTGCTTCAACATCTAGAATCCTATGAAAGAGCCAAATTGTCAATTAGTGTTAATGCCGTGATTAATGACGATACAGATATCGAAGAAGGAATAAAGTCAGCTCATAATGAAATTATAAGCATCTCAGAGGGTTTCTTGGGGGGAGATGAAGTTTTGACCCAAAAAAATATAGGATCAAATCCGAGTTTCGGGAAAAAGATTACACTTAATTATTCTTGGGATTATTTCAAATCACCAGTAAACAGTATAGAAGACCTAAAATTTATTAACATCTGATAAAGTTTTATTCTGCGATAGAGTCCAAAGTTTCTTGAGCTAGCATAGACAGCTCATTGAGGGGAATATCCCCATCTTTATGTTTTTTTAATTCTTCAGAAAGTGACCAGTTGTAAACGTCTTCAACTGCTTCGCCATCACTATTGTAATTCACTGGTATAATACTGCCAAAAGCAGCTAAAGGTGTTTCATTTGGGTTTGCATTTATGAAAAGGATAGGAATACTGTCACTTGCAAATGGGATTATTCCCACAGGAAAGCCAAATCCACTTGTAGTAAAACCATTTCCTACAACAGTCACTTTGATTAAATATGTACCATTTTGTTGTCTCATAATACGTGTAGTATCTATATTGACTCGTCCAGAGTGTCTTTGTCCCGCCATTCTTTCGTGACTTTCTGTAAATACTGGGAAGCTACGACCAGTGGTTCGATACGTTCGCGGCTGGAAATATGGTATAGGTCCGATAAAAGGAGAGCCAGTTTGAAAAAACTTCATTTCCATAGTAATAATCTGAACTTCTATCCTATACATTCTATCTCTAAAAGTAATTTGATGAATCTGTTCTTTGGTCGCCGTCAAATAATTGGAGCGGGTAAACTTTTCTATATCGCCATCCTCTTCTTCATAAAGTTCTACGATTCTATCTTCTCTCTCTTTAATAGCTTCTTCTTCTTGGCTATATCCCAATTCTTTTTCTGCCTTAAATTTGCAAGAACTGAATAGCAAGCTATCCATGAAATATAGATTTCCTATTCTGGGTTTTTGGTCCAAAGTTTGCCAGATTGTATTTTCAAAATTAATGGGCTGACTTTTCTTTTGTTTCTTAGAAATCTCGTCGAAGTATTCTGGTTGACCTGGGTCATGAGTATTGGGAATATTATTTTCTTCGTGCATATTATTCCCCCGATTCAGATTCTTGCTCAACTTCCTCAAAATAATTTGAACTCAAGTGTACGGGATCGTGGCTTGGAGAAAGGTTGACAACAGGTAATTCGTTAGAAAGCCCATGAGATATTTCTAAGTTAGTATTTAAACAGCCAACTACATTCATATAGGGGGCGTCGCTATTGTCTTCATCAAAAATCACAAGACCTTCGCTACCCCCTACTACATCTTTAGTTAAATATCCAATCATCAAGTATGCTTTTTTCTGAAATTTACCCTGCCTAAGTTCTTCGTTGGTGGGCTCTGCATTTGTGGGAGTGTAAATTAACTCGCCATCTTTGTTTAGATCCATGTTAAAAAGATAGGACGAAGGAAAGGAGGGCCAACCTAATAAATCTTTATCTTCTTCGATGACATCAGTGCGTTCATTTCTTTCTCCGGGAATTTTTCCAGGACCATTACCATTAACAGGTCCGACAACAATTGCTGCGGAACGAACATCTAAGCTTCTGTGCAGGTCCAATTCTAAATATATGAAATCCCTTTTTTGCACATCATCGTCGTATTTCGGTGTAAAATCAATTCCCAAGCCTTTAATATGAAAAGCCTCGTATGGGGCTTGTCTAGTTTGTGCTTCATTATCCTTACTATGTATAACATCTGTAATACTCTCTTCAACTACAATCTCTAAAGATGTAGCAAATGCAATAGATGCTTTCTCCGCCTCTTTTTGTTTTTCGGTCATAAAACTTCGAGAAGATATCCTCAAATCTTGATCTCTACCATCCTCACCGTGGCCCAAAAATACATCAGAGCCATTAGGTCGATACCTTATTTTAGAAGTAAGAATACTACTGTTTTCAGCAACTCGAACCGTAGATGCACCAGTTTTTATAATTTGAAATCGACCCGCCATAATTATTTGTCTCCGTGTATTGGAATTGTATATCCAGTTAAATTTATTCCAGTAATGATTAATTCAGCGACATCGGGCTCATTTTCCGTATTATTATAGTCTACTAAATCGCTAGGAACGTAGTCAATAAATGTAGCAAATTGACTTGGGTAAATACCCATAGAATGAAAACCGTCTTCATAGATGGAAGTTATAACTCCATCAGGAAGATTAGATCTAAAATTATAATTTTTATTGAATTTTCCAGTATGAAGATTCCATGTATCGTTGAAATTTTTATTTCCAGTAAATATGTTAATTATACCAGTAATTTCTCCTGTGTAATCTACTTCATAAATCCCAGTATTATTAACTGTTTCGAAGGCATTGCCAGAAAACAACCCGTAACCAATTAATGGTTGATAGAAATTTTGTCCGCCAGTAAAGGTATCGGTTTCAAACGTTGGTTTATTAAGACTTCCGTCTGAACTAGCCCGTATTGAGTTGCCAAGCTCACCTAGGGTATTTGTAAAGATTTGTAATGTGTCATTATCAATTATTGATGTGCTAAATCCAAATTCACCACTATTAATAACCTTAGACAAACCGGTTATATCCTTAAATAAATTTGGAAGCTGATTACCTGTGCTTCTTACAAAGCCATTGCTATCAATTATCACTCTATCACCTGTAATCGGATTGTTATAATTTAATGTTAATTGGGAATTAATATATCCAGAAGGAATAGAACTAAATACTTGACTAGTATCTAATGATTCTAGAAGTAAATTACCAAAGTCTTGATTTAAAATTTTGCCACTATCTTGAAGCAGAATTTTTTCTCCGAAAAGTCTAGATTCAGATCTATAAAAATCATAGCTACCGCTTCCATCATTTATGAATCCAGTCTCTGTACCAGTGACTATTGTAAAGCTTTTAACTCCAGTTTGAAGTGCATTGACCGCCCCAATACCAGTGAATCTTGCTGGGCCCGTGAAATCTATAAATACCTCTTCGTCAGTTAAACCTAATATATCTGTGATATCGTTTATTCGATTAACCTCAGTGTCGACATTTTCAAATCCAGTAACTGTTTGTTGAATTAATATTTCATTAAACAACCTGTTAGTACCTGTATCATAAAATAATCCAGTAATAATTCCAGAAGCTTCTCCTATTCCAGTTAAGGTGTCTTGATAGTTCCCAACAAATTGGGTAGGATAAATTTGTTGAGTACCAGAGAAAAAGTCTTCGAGAATAGTTTCAGTTTTATTTGAGTTAACAGGCAGTATTCCACTAAAGCTACTGCCAACATGCATACCAGTCATGCGCCCACTGACTGGAATCAATAAGTCTCCAGAATAAATAGAGTCAAATAAAGTTATTTCCTGTGCTCCACTCAAAGCAAATTCATAATCAGTTGGTCCATACAAATTAACTTCGTCGAATACAACTACTCCACTTTGGGGGGCAAAGGTTTCTTCGGCTGAACTGCTTCCATCTGGAATATTAAATCCGCTGTAGATAAACCTATAGTACCTGTAGTCTCTTTCGTTGTCAAAAATGAATCCAGTTCTATAACTGGTGTTTGTATCGTTCGATTCTTGTCCTACTGGTATTATGGAATTACCATTTTCGTCTTGTTCGAATAAAGCTTCGCGATCTTTAACAGAGATTAGATCAAAGAAAAATTCCAATTCATTAATCGAATAAGTTGCCGTTTGATTTGGAACTATAAAAATAGCTTCTGGTTCCAAGGGAGCTTTAAATGTCCCACGGAAAAATGTGTCATCTGAATCATAAAGGTCTAAACTAAATATCTCTTCGCCCTCAAAACCTGTAAAAAATCCACTAAATGCTATAGTTTGAAATTTATCTTCTTCTTCCTCTTCCTCCCCTAACTCTGGAAGTCCCTCCGCATCGCAGAGTGAATAGCCACTAAATACATAGTCTGGGTCTCCTGGGAACAAGCCTTCGTTAGCCTCGTGACCGATTGGCAAGGCGACTTTTTTGTAGCCAAAGCAAAATTCACAACCCGCCTCTTCTTCTTGAGTAACTTGGAAGTAGTTACCAAACTCATCAATACCACTATCAACAATGACCTGTCGAGTTCTTATTATTGTAGTCAGAGGGCCTGGACAGGGGTAAACAACCTCAACGGGTTCTATCACAATTTCATCATCTTCCTTCGCTAGAGGATTTCTTACTTCGTAACCGCTAATAAAACCAAGTAAAGAACCAGAATTATTGCCGCTATATTCATATCGAATAGTGTCTTCGAAAAAATCTTGCACGTCTATCCCTGAGGGAAACTCAACCCCACTAAATACGCCGTTTCCAAAACTTGAAATTGTTATCCCTATAGATTCTACTTGATTTAAAAACACTCCATCCCCCGATTCAATTACGTGATCATTTGCAGTTACAGTTATTGAGTCCACCCCGTCTCTCTCGTTGTCAACTCTTAATTCGGGACCAAAACCAAATTCCATAGGTTTTTTTTCTATTTCATATCCGTCAGTTATGAGCTCATGGCTGCTTGAGGTATAATCAAAATCTTTTAAGAATAGGTTTTTCCACCTCAGACCGTCATAACTTCCTTGAAAACCTATTGACCTAGGCATTGAGTATTGATACTGACTAGCAATTGAGAGATTGTCATCTTGAAACTTGATTTTGTAAGCACCCATATCACTGAATATTAGGGACTTTATTGTTAAAAAATTAGGAGTAATTGCCGTCGCTTCTAACAATGCGCCGCTATAAAAATCCCCAGCCGTATCCCCAGCATATTCGTCAAATTCTGTTTTAAATTTTTGCCATACCCCTCTTTTATTTGTGCCTAATGAAAAATTATTATAAAAACCATTAAGTAAATAGGCTAGCTCTACAGCATTACTGAATGTACTTATATTATTACCTCTTCTGTCATAAAAAAACCTATTATCTAAATTATGGATATCAGGAAAACCAGTTCCATAAGCTTCTAGATAATCACCAGAGTAATCAAAGTTATATGGACTAAATTCTAGATAATCACCAATAGACATTTTATTGAAAGTTATCGATCCACTATAAAGAACCCCAGAAACTATATTTGATCTCTCTCCGTCGCCGCCACCGCCGCCGCCATCACCAGGCCCTTCGCCGCCACCGCCGCTGTCTTCTTCGGGGCAACCCGGATCTGGGATGCAAGGATCAAAAGCGTTATCTTTGCCGTCGTCGTCGCCATCTTCTTCATTCTCGTTGGTGTCAGTAAACTTAATTGGATCTAAATTACAAACAAAACCAACGTCTTGCCATATTGCTCTGGGTCTATTATTGTCTCCAACAAATATTGGATCAGAGGAAGAAATGGTTTCTTTGTCCTTAACAGAAAAACCAAATCCCTGGACTATGTTAAAGGGTACTTCATTAGTGTCATATTGAAGATATGCCATATCTTGAACAAATTTTTGTTCAATATTTCTTGTTACAGGAATTATACCGCTACCGCCTTCGTAAAATTTATAAGATTCTCCCCAAGGACCACCCCCATCTGCCGAATAATATTGTGTCTGTGTTAAACTTGTATCTTGAAGTTGACGAATCTTAGCTGAATCACTAGGAAAAGATTCTTTATATCCCCCGTTTACAAAACTAGTAAAGCCGTCGCTCCAAGTAAGTTTGGCAGTCCAAGGAATTAGTCTAAGTGTAGACCCCCAACCATCAAACACTGCCACCTCTAATTTATCACCAGTAAAAATATTACCAGTGTATGACCAAACATAGTTTGGAGATGAGTTTCCAGTCTGTACACCACTGTAAGGCCAATCAGGAATACTGTTATCAAGAAAAGCTCTGGAAGTTTCAGAAAGTCTTTGCGAACCTCTATTAGAGGCATTATCTAATGTACCACCACCTTGCGTAGATAAATTAAAACCATCAGGGATGGATGGCTGTGAAAAAATTCCTACAGATAAGCTGTTAAGATCTTGATCGGGAGTATTCAGTGTTGGCTTTGCGTTCCAGCCTCTTATTATGTCTCTATCACTAAGCACTACCAATTCCAAACTTGAAGACTCAACGGGACCGTTAGAAGCTTCAATTTCATCTATTCTATCTTGATAAGAAACATTAAATTCCCCCCTTCCGTACCAACTATCAGTAACTTTGAATACTGTATCCATATTATTACTTAAATTTGTTATTGGATAGTCAACATTATTTGCAGTAATTTTACCGCCCACTACGTACACTGAATAAGGCGGTTGATTTGAATACCACCCTATATTTCTAGCGGGAGAGAGAATTACTTCGTCATTTTTGAGTATTGCAAAGTCATCATCTAAATTATCACCACCACTGTCTATCATAGTGTCTCCTGTCAATTCTAATGATGTAACAAATATAGCTCCTGGAGCATAATATTCTTGTCTCGACAAAGTAGCATCTGCAAAAAATAAATCAGGCAAATAATCATTTAACTCTTGGTTATCAATAGATAATATTGAAATTATATCAAGATTAGCGAAACCCCTAGTAGCTACCTCATTAATAAGATTACTGAAATTCGCAGCGCTAACGTTAGACATATTTATCCATTGAGCATTACATTCGGCTGGTAACTGATCTAAATAGGCGGTATAAATAGGCTCTAGGGGATGAGCATATCCATACTGATCAAAAGTCGTAGTAAAAAAAATAGTTTGAATCTCCTTGGTTCCCAAGACCTGTAAAGCCTGCGATTTTTGGGACGTAGTGGAAGCATCGATTTCGTCTGTAAATGCACACAAAATCACGTTCCTATCGTTATAACCATCAAATCTACCAGCAGCATCTAACTCTAAAATTGCTTCCGACAGTTTCTCAAAACCACCGCCAATTTGAATGTAATTAGTGATATCATTCAACACGCCCTGAAATCTTTCATAAGAGCCTTCAGTTTCCACCATATCACTATCTGAATACGCTAAGCGTACACCGGGAATGTAATAGGGCAATGAGCTATAATAGTCATATGAATAGACACTTGCATTGATTATGCGAAAATCAAAAAGTTGAGATGCAGATATAGCAGCAGAACAACTTCTTATGTTGTCACCCATAGAGCCAGACCGATCAAATAAAAATATGATGTCCACGTCTGAAGAAATTTGTACATTGCCCCCATTATTATCTACAACTCTAACCTTACCATCGCCCGTTAAATTAGTTAAGTTAAAGTCACTTAAATCTGAAATTTTATAATGGTAATCATGCGCTGGATTTATGTATCCAGTTAAAGCATCATCATCTTTGTAATAAATCCCAGTATAAGTCATATCTCCCTGAAAAATTCCGCTTATAAACGCACGACCCGTACCTTTATCTCTTATTGAAGTTTTTAATATATTCGTACTGTCTGGTAATAAATCCTCGACCCTCTCTTCCTTAATCCCAGATACTACTTGATCTCCAGAGATACTATTACTAAAGAATGGATCTATACTCGTAGTAAAAATACCTTCTGGCATATCTACAGGCAATATTTTCGCAGATGTAAGTGTAGTTTCGAAATCTACCTGTCCAGTATCTGATAATAGATAAGTATGAAAAAGTTCTCCAGATAACATGCCTGTAGATCCTTCTGTCTCAACAAAATATTTAGGGTCTCCAGTTAAAAAATTTATATCAAAGAAATCAAATTCTCCAGTTATCCCAGTATTTAAGGTAGAGTCAATATCAAGCAATCCAGAAGCCAAGTAAACTTCTCCAGAAATTATCGGGGATCCAGTTACAGTAACTGAAGAAAGGAAGGAGGTCTCAAATCCGTCCAAGTTAACTGGGGCAAAAACACAAAAATCATTAAAATTAACAGCTCTTTGTGTTTGTTTTCCCTCTATGTAATCCTCTCCAGAATATGGAATATATAACATATCTCCAGTTACTAATGAATTGCTGTGATTTGTTCCAGAAACCTTAAGTCCATAACTACCAGCAGGCCTATTATAATCACCAAGAAAGTATTGCTGAAATATATCTTCAAATGAAATGCGGCCACTTGCTGAGATATCTAGATGCCCTCTAAATTTATCCTCGTAATAATTGCCATAAGTGTTGGTTTTTAATAGTAATGGTTCAGTAGTAGCGTTAATTATACCCCCGCCAGTAATTTCTCCAGTTTTTAGTCCTGAAGTCATTCCACTTCCAACAAAACTATATAAACTTGTATCAAACTGAAAAACATTTTCTGGAGATAGCCATTTGGAGTTAGAAGGTTCATCAACCATATCGATCTGTTGATCACTAATCCAGTCGGGTATTCGATTAGGTCGATCTACATAGGCATTATCTGTAGGTGAATAACCAGAAGAAAATGTAGTAATACCTGATAAAGGGTTTGAAGATTCATCAGTGTTTGTGGATGTATTATAATAATCGTATACGGGAATCTGTAAACCTTTAATGCGGTCTATTAGGTCTTGCTCCGAAACAACTTTGTCGCCTACCGTATAATTAACAGTGCTAGTGTCAAAATCTCTCAATATAAAAATCTTACTATCTCTAGAACTGTCTATTCTATCAAGGATAGTTGATATCCATTTGTAAAATTTAGGGGCCGTGGTATTGCCATTAACAATCGCAGTTGATAAAGCTTCCTTTAAATATGCTTTTCCAGTTTCTGTTTCAGAATTTACAAACGGATTGTTTTGCCAAGAATTACCTAGAGGAACTACTTGAACCTCACCTCTTAAGCCACTAAAAAAGGTCTTTGCAAAATTAGAAGAACTTGCACCGTCTGTGCGGCTCACAATTACTGTGCTTTTGCCCTTAGATGAAAATGTCGGAGTCTCTCCAGTTTCAGGATAATATTTTCCAGCCAATGTCCCTTCTGAATATCCAGAATATACAAGACCAGCGACCTCAACAACAGCGTGACCATCAATTTCTCCAGAGAAGTGAATACCAGTCCAAGTATAATAGTCGTGAATTCTTTTACTTTTTTCAAAATCGGTCTTCCATATACTGTTAATGCCGATTTCCGCTTTTCTATATTCTAAACTTCCAGTACTCGCAGTCTCAGGATAAAATTTATTAAACGGCTCAATATAATAACTGCCAACATCAAGATCTGGGTCGTACAAGAGATTACTAGAAACTCTATTGCCCTTTTGGAAAAAATCTGGTAATTCGAAAGCGTCTAAGGATAGATTAGTTTCTACATCCAAAATATCTCCAGTAGATAGATCATATCTTCCAGTTGATGTATAATACTGTCCCATTTAACTATTTTGTAATATGTTGTTTCTATACTTCTTCTGAATTGCGTTTTTTCTGCAACCAGAACAACCACCTCTATATTCTAATTCTTTAAGATATTGCTCATGAAGATCCTTAAACTTTTCTGGCAATTTTCCCTTTTTAAGTCCAAAAAAAATATTTACAACATCATTAACATCATTAACATTTTTTTCTATTCCTTTATCCCTAATAATCCTTCTCATAAGGGGATATTACAGTTTTTCCTACAAAAAGAGAAATTTCTTACACGCAGATAAAATGTGTAATAATGTGTCATGGTAAAGGATTTTTTGGATTTTTATGGGAGCAAGGGTAATAATTTGTCGGACATCGACATATATTATGATTTTGAAACTGGAAACCTTGAAGAATTACCATCAAACGGCTTCTTTGCGGCAGGCGATACTTATAGACCCATAGTTTACAATAAAAATTCAGGAATAACACCCTATAATGCTATTGGCGAAAATTATGATGGATTTTATGACGAAAAGGGCAGTGGAAATTTTAATAAATTTTCTAACGGAAGCTCAAGTTTTTTAGAAATTGATAATTCAAATAATTTATCTGGCGCTTCAAACTGGACAGTTATGATTACCGCTAACAAGTCTGGGACCAATAATGGTATTATCTTTAGCAGTCTGTCTGGCAAGAAAGGCTTTAACATAGGATTTAATGATACTCATAACTTATATCTTGAGTCACCTTCTGGAATTTTTGTTTCAAAATTGAATTATGCCAGCTACAATGGATTGGTTGTAAATAAAAACGGAACAAACTTTAATATAGGAAGATATAATTTTGATAGAAAACAGTTTGACTTAGAGAGCTTCTCAATAGGAGGGATTTCTCATGGTGAAAAATGGTTCATTGGCGGAACTCCGAACGAACAAATATTGGAGTCAAGTTTTAGCGGAACAATAGACAACTTTGTTTATTTCAATAAAAAAATAAATTCTACAAAATTAAATAAGATATTTTCTGGATTTTTCGCTGTAAGCGAGGATTCTTTGGGCTTAGTCAGTTTAACTGGAACGCAGGTATATCAAACTGGATATATTAACAGTGGTGTTAAATACCTTTTTAAAGAATATACTGATATCTCTGGACAATTTTCAGTTTTAAAAGAGAACATTCCGTTTGATAGTAGTATTGTAAAAACTGGATACATTTCTGATCTTTGTGGAAATAGAGAGACACTTTATGGAAATGGAAATAAAATAGGAGTAAAAAAAGGAAACTTTTTTATTGAGTATAGCGGTAATTTTACAGAGTCAAATATTCGAAATGAAGAAGAAGATATCTCTATTCTTTTACAGAGACAGCTTGTTACTGGTTTTGAGACTCAAATAACTTTAAGCACTGGACAGTTTACAGATCTTATATTTGAATACAATTGCTTGAACGAATGTGGAAATGTTGAGCCTATATTCTCATTTGAAAGTGGCACTGGAATTATAAGTGGTTTTAACTTTATACCTCTAACTGGTTTCATAAGCGGTATTGAATCTACTACGGTTGAGAGCGGAACCACTAAGGAAGTCGTTGCGAATGATCTTGTTGATCAATCGTGCGGATTTTATGCTGATGAAGGCTACACTGATCAGTATGGATTTGACTCTATTTTTATTAAAAAAAATATGGCCCCCTCTTTTTCAAATCAATCTTTGGTTTCTTCGGGGGATTTAAACCTAAATAATATTGTAACATACAATAATACTAAAAGATCTTTCAAGATTCCACAAAATGATTTAAATAGCGGTTTTTTCTCATTTTATAACGGTTACTTGCAGATATCGGGAGAGAATTATGATGTAATAGATAATAAAATCACTGGAAGCGGCCTAAACTCTTCCGAAGCCTTTACTTATGGAAATCTATCTGGGTTAAAAATTAGAGATGTTAGTAACACGTATACCCTGTCAGGTGAGACTTCTATGCTATTTACTGGAGAAAACAACACTTTATATACAATCTTGACCGGTTCTGGATCGGTTCATACTCTACCAGTCGGACAATTCAAAGCTATGGAGTTTAATGATGATTTTGAAATTAATAGTGGAGATCATAATTATTTAAGTTTTAATAAATTTTTTGAAAAAAGCTCAATGGTATTCTCAAATGGTAAAAAGATGTTGCATAATTTGGAATATTTAGAAACAGCCAATAACAAAAGGTTAAAATCTGGGATATTTGAAATAAGGGGAGACTCCTTCGGCAGTATAAACAAGTTTTTTCAAGAATCTATTTTGGGTAATACTATACTGCTACAAAATAGAAATAATCTTTTGACCGAAAACAGGGAAAATTTAGAGCGAGCATAGGTTTGATTGAAAAAAAAACAATTTATAAGATAATATAAAAGATGAAAGAAATAGAAACAGAAGCAATAAAAATTGACGGTAATCCTGAAATATTTGGAGGCAAAATATATAATGCTTCCTTTACAAATAATTTTTCAAATTCGCCATCTACCATTACTATAAATATTGTTAATGAAACAGGCGATTATGAAACTCCAACACTAAATGCCAGATCTGTTCAAGAGGCTTATGAAATAGAAGTAGGGGATAAAAATTTAGGACAATACTCTCTAATTAAGACGCGAACAAGCGTAAACAAATCGGGGAAAGTACTGGAGCTAACCTTTTTTGACGCTAGTATGAGCCTTGATAAAATTTATATTGGACTACACAAGAAGCACGGAATTATACCAAGATTCCCCGTTGATGAGAGTGGGACAGAAGCAAGAAAGAAGAGCTATAATAAAAAAGATATATTAGCTTCACTAGATGGTCTAGACGCTTCCGATCAAGAAAGACCAGCCTTTCACATTCAACGTACCGAAGATGAAGAGATTACACCTTTAATTTTAATGGGGAGAGAGTTTCATCCCTGTGACACTAATCGAGACGGATATTTAAATCTTGACGAAGATATATTTAAAGTAGATGGGTGTGATCCATGTCCAAATTGTCCAGAAGATAAATATGATGGTAGCTTAGATCGTCAAAGATGTTTAGATTTGGAGTGTACTGAGATTTTTGATGTTAGATATAATTTTGCTTCATTAATCGAAGCAATTAAAGCGTTTTTTGAGGAAGCTAATATAGAGATAGTAGTGGATGAAAGTATACCAGAAACTAATGATAAGTATTATGCACAGTATGAAGGAACCTTGAGGGAAGTTCTAAAAAGATGGGGAGCAGACTTTTCTTTCAACTTTTATTTCGAGCATAATGCTGAAGGGGAACCTGTTCTTAAATTTATTGACACCAAAGTTGAGGCCGATATTATTGGCAAAGAAGAGCTAGAAAATGAAAACATCATAACTTTCGAAGAAACACAAAGCATCGAAAATACTAAAAATTCTGGTAGCGTATCTCTTTATAAGCAAGGCGGAGAAAGGAAAGTCTATAACTGTAATACTAGTGTTAAATTGGACTTAAAGCCTATCACTTTATCAGACTTATACAACGATACAAACGATGAAGCCATTATGGGAAAAGAGCCAGAAGACGGAAGCGATTTAGTATCTTTTGAGGACTTAGAAATATCTATTGCCCTTGCAAAATATAGCACAGCTTTAAGAGAACATTTTTGGTGGGGAAAAATGTATGGGGCAGATAGGAATCGTGAAGCTATTGTTCAACTCCAGTACATAGGTCCTGCGGAAACCACAAGCTCGCCAAGTGCAGAGGGAGAAGATCTAACATTCCAACTTCGCGATGATATAGAAGGCGAAGAAGGATTAGGCGGAGATTTTAGACTTACAAGATCAGAAGGAATAGACGGATTGAAACCAGACACTTTGGTTGAGATAGCGCAACAAAGAGGGATTCCGCAGCTTGGATCACTAAAGGCCTTGGCTTTCTTTTTTCCTAGGGATGCGGATGACACACCAGCGGTGACATATTATAACAAGGGAACTCGTTTTGGTCAAGGGCCGGGTGAGATTCTTGACCATGATGCAAAGGCAATCCGTAAAATTAAGGAATTATGGAACCCTACTCCAGAAGAAGAAGACTTTTTCGCTAAGGTTCCACTTTTTGGAGGTGAGGATATTTCTGTGACACAAGAAGGAGACGGGGGCAGTACAATTGCTGTTGAAAGCTTTTCTAGAGGATATTTTATGTTGGCTTCTAGAAAAGATGCGCTCTTGGACAAGGTCATAGAAAATGAAAAAAGATTAGGATCTGAATTCATTGGAAAATATTTTGCGAAAGAAATAGACGCCACTGATAAATTAAGTTTTTGTGGATATGACAAATATAAACGAAAAGATTATAGCAGAAAGAATATTACGATAAAAGGGGGTGGAACATACTATGATTTTGATGACCCAAGTACTAAAAAGTTTTTAGAAAGCCCTCTATTTGATTTTGGTCACAGTCAGGGCTCGGTTGTTGGAAGATTGCAAGAAAAAGTGCAGAACAAAGAGATTCGAATTGTCCAAGATGATGAAAATGTTTTTGATCAAGGAGTAGTAATACAACAAGCTTCAAACAACTGGTACCCGCAGGAAGGCGCTACAAATGAAATAAAGACACTCCTTGATATTTACGAAAGGAAGAGGATGAAAGAGATAAAAGTAACAGATAAAGCGACGTTTGCCAACTTAATAAAAAATTATGCTCCAGAACATATTAGTGATGATAACGTCAAGCTATTTGTTGTATATCCAGATGATTTTAGCAGCGGATTCGATATAGAGAGAGATCAATTACATCCTTCAATAAAAGTAAACTCTACGGAGAGTAGAGGCAGAGACGTATCTTCTGGCTGTTATGGAGACTGTGAAGATGATACAGATTGTTTCTCAGGAGAGAAAAACCCAGAGAGACTTGCGAAATTAGAGATTAAACTGAGTGAGTTGAAAGAAAACTCTACTGCTTGGAGAGCCACCAAAAGAGAGATTGACGGAGATACATGTAAACAGGGGGAATGTGTAGATTCCAATTTTTGCTCAGATGATGTAACCTGTGGATCTTTTGATGTTCTAGATGGAGAAACCTTTTCTGAATACCAATGTATAAAGGGAGAGTGCATTGAAAAGTTGGGTTTACAATCATCTGTATGTACAAGAGTGGAAGTAAATGGATTTAAAATTTATGCTCCACCTCACGGATTTGACACTCCATCGGGCAAACGAATCATGATACCTTCATTGGACACTTTCGACCCTAGAAGTTACAGAGCTATTTTAGAATATCAAAAACAAGTTGAAGTTTTTATTCCTAAAGTAGAACACATGATTCAAGAGAATATAGAACAATTTGAAACGAGCTTCGCCAAATTTAATATAAACTTGTATCAAACTCCAGTAGACGATCTAAATTTATTTTATAGAAAAGATTTAAGTACCCAACAATGTACTCCTAGCGACGAATTATTAGAAAAATTGCATGAAGAGTTTAATCTCAATTTGACACATAATATTGAACAACCTCGTAGAAGTATAAAAATATCTATTGCTGGTATCTCTGACCAAATAGGGTCAGAGATGATAACTAAAGGTCTGGAGTCTTTTAATATTAATATATCTTCAGATGGAGTCACTTCAAATTACGTTTTTGGAAATAGAATTATGCAGCCAGTTTCTATAGATGTTACAAGAAGATTGATAGATTCATTACAAAGAAGAACTAGCAGGCACTCGAATTATACTCAGGCTACACAAGGACTTATAAATTAATGATATTAAGCGGCAAAAATTTTAGAAGCATTGCAGATCAAACTGGTGATTATAGTTATGTTTTTAACGTTATAACCAAGACCAGATCTTCAGATATTCATGTTGGTTTAACTGGAGACTATAACATAGACTATAAATTTGCTGGTGGTAAAATTTTTGACAGAAACACGGGCTTTGTAGATAGTTATTCTAATAATAGTAGTTTTATTATTTCTGGAAATTTAAAGAATAACCAACACGAATATTTCATAAACGGGGTTCCAAAAGTTGTAGGAGAAACCTTACCGAATGGAAAAATATCTGGAGTATTTGCTATTAACGAGCAACCAGAAAATATTGGATTTACTTTTTTTGGACAAACCCCATCGTATTCAATTACTACAAGTTCTGATAAAATAGTAGCCGATGAAACCTTAACGGGTTTTATAAATAATATTGACCCACCATTATCTTTTACGGTATTTAGTGGAGAACTAGTTTCTTCAGATGTTCCAGTAGATTTTTCCATAGACACTTATCAAGAAGTAACGGGATATGAACTGTTAGGCGGAGCAAAATTTCTTTTGACCCCTTCTCAGTCACAAAATTTAAGCGGAGTAGCTGATTTATTATTTTATACAAATTTTGGCCAAATAGAATATGCTTATAGTCTAACTGGAGGAAATTTACCTTCAACTATAAGGTCTAGTTCTTATTTGAACATACAGCCTTTTGTTGCAGACTTCGACGGACTATCTGGATCTATTACTGTTACTAGCTATTACGCCGATTTTAATGGTGCAAACATTGGTGTTTCGCTGTCTCATCTTTCTGGGCAGACTGGTGACATATTTAGAGATAAGGCTTTTTTTAGAGATTTTTCTCATACCGAAGATGCTGTAGTTACAGGAATAAATACAGTTTCTATTTCTAAGACTGGTTTGGTTTCTGGCTTAGATGCTTCTGGTGTTATTCAAACTGGCGTAGGAACAGGAATTTTAACTGGTTATGCTGAACCTACTGGACAGATTGTTAATGATTATGAGCTGCTTTTAACTGGACTTGGAAGTGGTATCGTTGATACCGATATTAATTTAGCAGGAATGTCAACAACTCGTTTTTCTGGATTCGTTCCTTTTGGATCGCAGGTAATTACAGGAATAGTCAATAATATTATTGGCACTGGAACTTTTAACGAAGAACAGCTTACTGGGATTATTAGAACTGGTTACGGCGCATCTTTCTTTGATCCAGCCAACTTTTTGCCAGACGGAGAAGTGAATCTTCAGCCAGGCGCATACACCACAGAAATTGTAAGAAAATTTATATCATATACTGGAGAAATCACTGGATATTACGATATAACGGGAAGCGGGATCGCTGGATATATTACAGAAACTGGTATAGTCGACCAGAATTTCCTTTCAGCTGTTAAAAGAGGTGTATATACATATGAAAAAATATATGACACGACTATTTCTGGTTTTGAAGATTTATTTATGGCGGATACAGTTGGTGAAGTAGTTTTTGGAGAGCTTCCAGAAGCTACTGGCGATGACGTTGGATTTACTTTAACTGGAGATTTCATAGCTTCTAAAAGTGGTGCATGTTTCGAAGACCTACCTACGATTGAGGTTTCAGGCTATAACACCAACTATCCTTATAACTTTCACGTCGCTAATTTGCTATTATCTCTTTCTAGGGTGAATCCAGGCTTTACTGGGTGCATTATGACCGTACAAAGAGCTAGTGATGGAGAAAGTAAAGATATTTATTTTTACAATAACTATATTAATATTGAAAATGTAAAACAGTTTGCACAGAGTGGAGAGGTTTTTGTTACCGAGTGGAAAGACCAATCTTTAAATAAAAATAATTATGTTCCAAATATAACGGAAAGACCAAAATTATTAACTGGTGCTGCAGTTTTTAATTCTGGTATATGTTTTGATCGAAGTTTGTTGAAAACAATCAACCCCTTGGGCTTTGTTGATGAAAATGCGTATTCAATTGAGTTTAGCGGAGGTAGTGTTGGATATTCTGGATCTTCTTATTACAATCCATCTATAGATATTGAAAATTTAAATAGAGGATGGGATATTAGTATGCAGGACGAATTAATATACAAATCCTTTGGTACAAATGTTACTATTCCTGCAAATCCTATAGATTCACATTTATTTATAGACGGCATTGGGTTAAATCAAGAGATATATGTAGGAAATAAAATCTCTGATATTCATATCTTTCCTTACAGAAATCTCGGAGATGTAGATCGGCCAAGTTATCTCTTTGATGAAGCAATCGGAGAGTATAGAATTGATGAATTTGAATTCCTTGGCGATGATAATTGTAATATTAGAGACTTTTTCAATATAGACAGAACAATTTATGCCCTTGCTCCAGAGTTTACCTTCCAACTGAACGATCGAGGCGATGAATATACTCTAATCGAATGTCTTAAATCCGCCTCAGGTGACAAAGAAATTCCCAGTACCCATCTAGATACATCACAATCACCGGATGAATTACCAGTGGTCGCGATTGGAAATTCTGCATTCTTAAACTGCGCTAACATAACTAACATTATAATCCCAGACAGCGTGGTCACAATTGGGAGTTGGGCATTCTTTGGCTGCTCTGGCCTGACCAGTATTACGATCCACGACTTCGTAAACTTCATTGACATTGGTGCATTCAATCGCTGCACAAGCCTAAGCAGCATTTCCTTCGGCGACAGAGTGAGAGTGATTGCAGGTATGTTATTAGGTAACTGCACTTCCCTGACCAGCGTTACGATCCCCGACGGAGTGACCCATATTGGGCAACAGTCATTCGACGGCTGCTCTAGCCTGCCTAGCATTACGATTCCTAACAGTGTGAGATTTATTTATTCTCTTGCATTTCGAGGCTGCACTAGCCTAAGTAGTATTACGATTCCTAACAGCGTGGAATTGATCGCAGCTCAGGCATTCGCCAACTGCCGTAGCCTGACCAGTATTTTCATCCCTTATAGTGTACAAACACTTGGAACAGAGTTATTCTTTGACTGCAGTAGCCTGACTAGCGCTGTCTTACCCGTCAACCTTGCCTCAATTCCAAGGGGTACATTCGGTCACTGCGATAGCCTGAACAGCTTTACGATTCCCAATAGCGTGAAAGTGATTGAAGAGGGTGCGTTCGGCCACACTGCCTTCAACACTATTGCGATTCCCAACGGCGTAAGGGAAATTGGACGGGGTGCTTTCACTACCATGCCTAACTTGACTACCATTACGTTCCCAGCCAGCGTGAACTCGATTGGACCTTATACTTTCAAGGATTGTAATAATCTAGCCACAGTTAACTTCCTTTCGAAAAACGCCCCAACATTAAACCCAATAGACACAAGCATCGCCGAGCCCAACGCGACGAATTTTGAAAGGATATCAGCCACAACCATTAATGTTCCAGCTAATGCAATTGGATATGGAACAAATTATGACGGTTTAAGTGTCTCATATAGTTTACCGAATGCATAACATTATAGTAAAAAATACGATAAAATAATATAACCAAATCAATTAGAAAATAAAAAAAATGTCAAAAAAAAGTGCATCTATAGGAGATTGGGCGGTTTTTCCACCATCATATAACGTAGAAGAAGAAACCTCTATTATACCCTCTTACAACCCATATAAGAGACTATATCAAACACCATCCCAAACCGTCACTGGGGGATTTACCTATGGAATAGCTGCTGTTGGTAATTTTGCTACTATGGGGATGAATGTTCCTGGCGGTCCAGACTCTATTGTATTTTACGATCCACAAAATGATATTGTTAAACAATTCCCTTTAAGTTTTGATAGATCAATTGGTGGGGTTGCTGGAGTTGGACAATATGCAGTATTTGAGATAGTGGATTATAGTGTTTCTAAGCGTATAGCTTATTGTTTTGATCCAGTAAATGAGGGTGGCTTTGAACTAAATTATACTGGAGATTACGATCCACAATCCTCGCCTAATCCATTTGGAGGTACTGCGACGGTAGGAGACTGGGCAGTTTTTGCTCCAACATTTTCGCCACAAATTATTGCAGTCAATCCATATTTTCAATCTGTTCAGCAAGTTACACATGGTCAGCCCCAGATAAGTGCAGATAATGGTACACTTGGCCCATACTTCTTTGCAGGGCCATCTGTTGTTGGGGACTGGGCGGTCATGGCTGGACGCACTGGGAACGTAATATGTTATAATCCAAGTCAAAATGACTTATATGTACACACGGAAGAAATCCCTGAAAAAGAACTGACACCTGGTGAAGCTGATGATGCAGCATTTATTTCCAGATTTGCTCCCCCAACTACAGTTGGTGAATGGGCGGTTTTTCCGCCATTATACGGAACTACTATTTTAGCATTTAATCCTATAACTAGAATTCAACAGACTTTAGATTTTGATCCTGCAGAGTTTGGGTCTTATGATTCTAGACTTTTGTCTGCTCCTCAAAGCAATAATTGGTTTGCCGATGCAGCTACATTAGAATTGAATGTAACTGGAGAATTGAAAAAATTTGCCATATTTAGCCCATCTGAAGCTTCGGCACCTTTGGCTTATGATCCAGAGGAAAATGTATATCATAAGTTTAACAATGGATTTCCAGTGGTATATGGAGCTTCCGCAAATGTAAATGAAGAGTGTATAGTGCAATATCCATCTAGGGGAGATGCAGACAAGGGATCAACTGACGATGCAAGATATTTTGCAACTATAAAGGCGACGGTATCTAATAATTATTCTAATTCAGGATCTGACATAGTATTTGAGATAAATGAAGATGGTACGGCTTACGTCTTAACTAGTTGTGGAACAGAATACAATGGATCATTAGATATTCCAAGTACTCACCTAGACACATTACAATCAGAGGATACATTACCAGTGACCTCCATTGCAAGCTGTGCATTCAAAGATTGCATAGCTCTAACAAGTGTAGTAATTCCAGACAGTGTAACCTCGATTGGGATAGCTTTATTCAAAGATTGTATAGCTCTAACAACCGTAGATATGGGGGACGGTATAACAACAATTCCACTATACACTTTCCAAGGATGCTCTAGTTTGGAAAGCATTGTAACTCCCAACAGCTTAACTAGGATTAGGGCCTTTGCGTTCGAAAACTGCATTAGCTTGGAAAGCATTGAAAACATAATCGGAAATATAAGTTCGATTGAAGATAGCACATTCGAAAACTGCATTTTATTAACAAGTGTTGTGATTCCTAACAGTATTACCTCGATTGGGGATGCTGCATTCCGTGACTGCCTTTTCTTAAGAAGAGTCACAATTCCAGACAGTGTGACTTCAATTGGAGAAGCCGCATTCGAAAGGACCGGATTAACCGAAGTTGTAATCCCTGAAGGTGTGACCGAGATTGCATGTAGGTTATTTAATGAATGTGTTAGCTTAGATGATGTTTCCCTTCCCGACAGTTTGACGTCGATTGAATCTGGGTCATTCCGATTATGCACAAGCCTAAATAGTATTACGATTCCCGACAATGTGACCGCAATTGAAACTTACGCATTCAATAACTGCATTAACCTAATCAGTATTAACCTTTCCGAAGAATTGATCTCGATTGGCAATAATGCGTTTCAAAGCTGCACAAGTCTAATCAACATCACCCTCCCCGACGGTGTGACCGAGATTGGAAGCAGTGCATTCAAAAGCTGCTCTAGCCTAATTAATATTGATCTTTCCGAAGACTTGGAAACAATTGGAAACAATGCATTCGAAAATTGCACTAGCCTAAGCAGCATAACCATTCCCGATAGCGTGACCTCGATTGGAATCTCAGCGTTCGACCAGTGTTCTAGTCTAGGCAGCATAACCTGTCTAGCAACATCTGCCCCCGTCTTATCCAACAAAATACCATACCCTGATTGGCAAGGCATTTTGACCACAACAATTACCGTCCCACTGAATACAATAGTAAGTTACCAAAATGCAGGAAATGGAACAACATACGCAGGTTTAGACATAAACGAATCAATCGACGCTTCTAATGTCGGTCTTACTTTTACCTTGAATGATGATGGCACTGAGTATTCTGTGACTAATTGCCCGACATTTGCTAGCGGAACAATAGATGTTCCCAGTACCCATCTAGATACATCACAATCACCGGATGAATTACCAGTGACCTCGATTGGATATAATGCATTCGAAAATTGCCAAAGTCTGACCAGCATTACGCTGCCAGACAGCGTGGCCTCGATTGGAATACGGGCATTCTATAACTGCAAAAACGCAACTAGTATAACGATTGGTAGTAGTAGCAATTTGACCTCGATTGGAAATAGTGCATTCACAAACTGCTCTAGCCTGACTAGCATTAATATCCCCGACGCCGTGACCTTGATTGAAAATGCTACATTCCATAATTGCACTAGCCTGACCAACGTTACTATTCCTGATAACGTGACTTCGATTGGGGATATTGCATTCTTTTTATGCACTAGCCTGACCAGTATTACGATCCCCGATGGCGTGACCTCAATTGGAACTAGTGCATTCAGATCCTGCTTTAGCGCAAGCAGCATTATCCTCCCAGACAGCGTGACCTCGATTGACGCTTTTGCTTTCAGTTACTGCACTAGCCTGACCAGCATTACCATACCCGATAGCGTGACCTCGATTGCAATTGGTGTATTCAGTTCCTGCACTTCCCTGACCAGCGTTACGATCCCCGACAGCGTGACTTCTATTGGGCAAGGCGCATTCAACGGCTGCTCTAGCCTGCCTAGCATTATCCTCCCAGACAGCGTGACTTCGATTGGAAATACTGCATTCGGTGGTAACACTAGCCTAACCAGTATTACCATTCCCGACAGTGTGACATCGATTGGAGAAGGGGCATTCACTAGATGCAGTAGTCTAACCAGCATTACGATACCCGACGGTGTAACCTTGATTGAACAGGAGACATTCTATGGCTGCTCTAGCCTGACCAGCATTACGATACCAAGCAGTGTTACTAATATTGGATTTGCTGCTTTACGATACTTAGATAGTGTCACTTTAATTAACTTTGAGGGTACAACCGCTCCAGTTTTAGAGATTGACTTTGAGGGCACTACTAGTTATCTAGTGGGTCCATTTGGCCGTATAGAAAGTCCCGATGTTTCCGGACAATTTGCTAGCGTCCCATCTGGAGCGTTTAGCAGCTACATATCCCCAGCTAATGGTGGAGATGGTGTAAGCAAGTATGGAGGTTTGGGTGTTAGAACGCTAGCATCAGTAGCTTCCCTAACGTTTACCTTAAGGGGTGATGGAACGTATAGAGTGGCCGATTGTATAGAAACTGCTTTCGGAACCTTGGATATTCCCAGCACTTATAATGGCTTAGCCGTGACCGCGATTGGAACGGCGGCATTCCAAAACTGCACATTCCTAAGCAGCATTACCATCCCAGACAGCGTGACCTCGATTGGAACTAATGCATTCTGGGACTGCTCTGGCCTGACCAGTATTACCATCCCAGACAGCGTGACCTCGATTGAAGATGGGACATTCAGATTCTGCTCAAATCTGGTAAGTGTCACGCTACCCAATACTTTGACCACTATTAAAAGGGATGCATTCAATACCTGCACAAGCCTGCCTAGCATTACCATTCCTGACAGCGTAACAGCGATTGGGAAGAGCGCATTCAATAGATGCATTAGCCTAACCGATATCACGATTGGCAGTGGTGTGACCTCGATTGGAGATTTTGCATTCTTTAGATGCTCAAAACTAACCGATATCACGATTCCCGACAATGTGACCTCGATTGGATATCGTGTGTTTTTTGGATGCGACAACCTGTTAATTGTTAGATTTGAAGGAGACGCTCCAACCTTTGCAACACATGAATATTATGACCCAGGCAATGTACAAATTACTTCAGCAATTTTTGAAACCGATCCGATCAGAACAACAGGCGCGACGAGCTATTCAGGTAAAGTTACGTATGATTCTTTTAAAAGTGGATGGGGTATTCATATAGCCTTGGATTCAAATAACAATGCTTATTATAAAAATCACACTCCGAGTAATTTATACATACCAATATTTGATATAAATAATTCTGTGGAATTTACTTCTATTCGCACAAACAATAATCATGATTTTACCCCATTTTATGATGATGATACCATTGCAATAATCTCTACTATAAACACCCCAATACATTCAACCAATTCAAGTATTAATTACAACGATAGCCAAACAGTAGTTGAGTTTATTAATAGCGAAGCAATCGGTGGTCAGCAATACGGTCGAGCGATAGTTACAGCTAAATCGACCGGTTCTTTGGCGGGCTACAATTTGAGGATACGTTATTACTGGTATGACCCCAGCAAGTCCCCACCCAGTTTTGTCCAAGGTGGTAATATATCGGCAATCGCGAGTATTGATGGTGATGCTTTGGTAACTGCAGATCAGACTAATCCCACCCCTGGTGGCGGTACAGCAATTAGAGATCGGATTGGTTTTTCAGTTCGTGCATGGAAAGAGGCCAAGCCTGCTACTCCCTAACTGATATCTATAATATTTGGCACAACAATAATGGTATATTGTTTGTTAAACGTATATCCTTCGTTCAATAAAACCTTCTTAATATTATTTGTAACTGTGAGTGGATCGAATGGATTACTGTCGTCTTGTTCTGCAAGGCTTAACATAATGCAAATCTGTCCAGTTTTACTTAACGCCTTCTTGAATAATTCAGTATGCTCCTTATGCCAAGGTTGCCATCTACCCAGCATTTGCGCTGTGGGCTTTTTATAATCAAATTTGGTCATTTTCTAAAACTTTCTATACGAATACTTTAATTTTTTTCATATTTTTTTAGAATCCAACTACTGCTATTTTTTTTATCTTCACCGCCGACACCAAACACAAATTCGACATCATCGAAAAACAAGTCATCTCCAAATTCTGGAATATTGTCGGTTGACCTGTCGCCACCATTAGCAAAAATTATCTGAGCAAATGGAAATAACATTTTAACATTTTTAATAGCTTCAATAGCCGTGTCATCACTATCGTTAAACAAGATGCAACCATCTACATATCTAATCGCAGATAATATTTCGTGCCGTTCTTTTTCTGGCAAGAAGCTTTTACCTTTTTTTCGAGTCAGCCAATCGTCAGAATTTATTCCAACGATAAGTTTGTCCCCAAGTTTCCTTGCCTCTTTTAAATAAGCAAGGTGACCAGAATGAAGTGGATCAAATCCACCAGTTACTAATACTATTTTTTCCATTTGTTTATACTTTAAAAAATTTTATTGTCGTCGTCAACGCCTTGATTTGTTTTTTATTGGGACTCTTACCAGCCAAAGCCCTCTCTACGTGATATCACAAACCACAACCAGCCACGGTGGACGTAAGCATACCCCTTTTCCTCATCTTCTCCTTCATATTCAATCTCCACTCTAAACCACGGACGTGATTCAAACTCGGTTATGTCTAAACAATATTTTCCTATATTCATATTACATTGTTTTTCCGCAGTGAGTTAACATAAGCAATAGCATAACTACACCACATGCATACATGAGCATCGTTTGCCAGAAATCTTTATTCTTCCAAAAGGTCATTGAACCATACTTGGTAGAACATACGCAACATTTATTATCTTTTTTCATTAGTCTGTAAATTCGTCGGCATATGGATAAGGGCGGTGGGGATTAGCCTCGATTTCTTTTTGACGAAATTCATCCACAGTTAAAATTTTTCGTTTCTTTGCTTTCGTTTTTATTGGTTTTTGTCTTAAAAAGCTAATATAATTTAATATCGTATTTGTAAATACTGCAAAAAAGATTCCATTGGTTGTATTAAAACAGGCAACAGCGAATGAGATTACAATTAATAAGATTATTGAGGTGTTCGTTATTTTACATTTCATTTTTTATTAAATATTTTAAAGCTCATAATCGAGATGAAGAATATTATTGGGAAATATATGATATTGAGTCCTATAAGGCTAACAAAAAATGAAACCCAAATATTAAAACAAATTGGACACCTTATTAGTCCAGATAATGTGAAGTCAGACCATAATATTCTGATATCCTTATGAAGAAAAATATAATTCTCGGCTTGACTTACACTTTCAAAGTCTTTTCTAAAAATGGTATTTACAATATGTACCTTGAAGTCTGTTAAAAAGAAGGCAGAAAGTATTAAAAAGTTTAAGCAACTTAAGTTTATGATTTCTAGCATCATCTCTTGTATTGATTGATCAACCCAACTAACTCAAGTATTTTTTTCTTATTAATCTCGTGCCAGTCGGAATAGCTTGCCCAATCAGAATATTCATCCTCTTTAAGCCAAGCGGTTTCTTTATTTTCTTTAACCTGTTTCCGTAGAAAAGTTTTAAAACTATCAAATTCTGAAATTTTAAGAATAGACTTAACCTTATTTTTTAGAGTTACATCGGGTCCAGTTGGAGCATCCTTTCCTCGCTTGGGTTCATCTTCTTTTGGTGCATCACCAATTTCATCTTTGCCAAGATAGGGTATGTTAAAATAAGCTTTTACCGCACGAATGAAAGATCGATTTTCACTCATTGCGGCGAGATAGTATTTTGTAAAGCTTTTGCAATTATTAAAATGGGTGTCTGCAATGCCAGAGGTCAGTTGCCCATTCTGCCATAGGATCTCACAGGAGAGCCCACAGTAGCCTTGATCGGCGGCTCCTAGGGGAACATACCTAATAGAGGTAAAGCCCTCTTTGTGGAGCAAATCTTTAAAAAATTGCAACAACAGAACTTCTACTCCCGACTTTTCGTCTTTGCCCTTAAATTTAGGATTTTCATCTAGATATTTTTCCCAATCAAATTTGGTAATATTGATCGAAGGTGTGGAAGTTGCTTTATGTTTTGTTTTTTCACTCATAATTTCTGTTTCAGATGATGGAGAATTTTTTATGCTTGTAGAAGCTAATTCAATAATGTCTTTAGTATTGTCTTTGAGCCAAGTTTCATAAATATCATTGGCCAGAGGAATCACATTCCCGACTCCAGATTCCTTTATATATCTTTTAAGATCGTAATATTCTTTTTTCTTTTTTGGCATTTTAAGCGTCTAATAATTGTTTGATTTCTTTTTGTGTTAAGAAATGAAATTCATAATAATAGCCACTCATATCTTCGAGCCCATCGTTAATCATTTCTTCCATATTATTTGGTTCAGTTTCGTCGTCGGTTTCGTCGTCGGTTTCATCAATCTGTAAATCCAATACGTGATGATTGAGTTCTCTGATTTTTACCAAACAAGGATAGTCTTCTGGTTCTTCGTCAAAAAAACCAGCATTCATATTACTGCTTTCAGCGTCTTGAATAAGCATCTCTTTTAGCTTCTCGAAATCTTCAGAGTTTTTTAATATTGATGATTGCATAATTGTTTATTAAGTTAGGAGTTTTTATTTTAAAAAGACCTTTGGGTCTAGAAATTTTGCTAATTCAAGTAGCAATTCTGCTTCAGAGTTTCCCCAGAAAGTTTTTTCTCGAAACAGACAAAAAAAAGCCTGATCTGTCTGGCAATATTCAATTTGAATTAACATATGATTCTAAAATGCTGTATTTCTTTAAGAAAGTCAAGACTTTTTTCTTTAATTTCTAAAATATTTTCTTCTGGATTTTTTAACGAGCGATCATTTTTCCAATCTTCCTTGCTTATATAAACTTTTCCGTCACTAAGAATATATTTATGGCTTTTATATTTAGCTCCTTCTGGAATTTCAACACTACATTCTTCATACTTGTTCATATAAACCATATCAATGTCCAAAAACCTGAATCTAATGTCTTTAATATTTTCTTTATCATCTGACCATAGGCGAACTGGGAGCCCAATTTTACGTAAATTCTTAATATATACTATATCGGAGTTCATGTCAACCTTAAAGCTGATTTCATGAATATTATTTTTAAATTGTTGATATAAATTTAAAGGAGTTTCTTTATCAGTAACAACTGAATACTTACATCTTGACAAATTTTCACAGACAAATTTTTCATCATACTCATAGTCGCATCTCATTATTGGCATTTTCCCTTGAAGAGCATTGGGATTGACCACTACGTTGGGGATTACTTCGATTACCTGATTTCCATAAGCAGAGCCGATAAAAATAGTCTCTGACTTTATCGGATCTATATCCAAGTGATTAAAGATAGAATTAATCACTTCTTCTGGTTTTATATAATTAATAGTCTTAGGTGATTCTTGGGGCAAAAATGAAGGATTTTTACCATCTCTGTGTGATTCAATTAGTTTAGCATTTTTTCTAAAGTAAGGTCCGTGATTAACAGGAGTCGTTGGACCGTAAAGAGCAACAGTTGGAATATCGTATAGTCCTGCGTGATGAACAGCAAAACTATCATTTCCAACATGCAGTTTAGAATTTCGCAATACATAGAATGTTTGGTTAATGTTAAGCTTGTTAATCAAATTTATGCAGTGAGGATACTCATTACAATCAAGACCAATGTGTAAAATCTCATAGCCCATTTCTTTTAGTTTGGGAGCTATGATATCAAGAACATCGCTATAATAATCATAGTTTTTACTTTCCATCCCAGACGAGGTTTGGATTGTAATATATTTAGAAGGGACTGGATAAAAATCTTCACTTGGAGCTAGCTTGTTGATTTTAAACCCAGTCGAGAGTGAATATCTTTCTAAAAGATTCATACTAGTATAATATTTTTTTGAATTAGATGGGAAATATATTTCATTTTTTAATTAATGTTGTTTTATTTGAAATTAGGTTCGGCCAGCATTTCTGGACTATTGTTGCTTAGGTAATTTAGATGTTTTTGACTGCCAACAGCAGGCATAACAAAAACCCCAAAGCCTTTTTCTTTACTGGCACCGATTACATACATTTCTTGTTCTAGTAGGGGATTAAAGGGAACCATATTATCAACAAAAGCACAGCCCTTAAATACATTAAAATATTTAGGTTCTGTAACTATGTTAATATTGTGATCTGGATAAGAATTTCGGCAAGATTTAAGTAATGACAAGCAAATAATGCAATCTCCAAGAGATTCTTTAATTACAAAGAATAAATCTTCTTTTCCGTTGTTAAGAAGTGAATCTTCAAAATTTGTTTCTTTCGTTTGAGCTTCTTTGGAGGATATTTGTTGGAAGATTGAAATAATACTCTCTTTAGACTCTCCGTTTGATAGCCTATCAATCCAGTGCTTCATTCCTTGGTTGTCTGGGTGCTGCGTGTCTAAAAACCCAGAGTAAAGACTTTTTATAAATATTTCTTTATCTAAAGATCTATCGGGTATAAAAGAAGGATTTTGTTTTCTATTATTATCAAATTTAATCTTAGAATAATCTACTTCTGGCATACTATCAAAGATATTTGACCACTGTTTAGCAACCACTTTTGAGTCAAACTTTTTAAGTGCCCACTCCCGGCCCTTTTCTCCTATCTTCTTCCTTTTAGATTTCTCCATCTGTTCGATCTTTCGTATAAACTTAACACAATCTTGAACCGAAGGTTCAGCCTTGATAAAACCACTGTTACACTCAGATGTCTCTACGTATTTTATTTCTGTTACCTGTGGGCACTCTAAATATGTTGAGCCGCAAGAGTAACCTATAGTTGCCAAAGGCAAAGCGTTTAACATGCTTTCTGCACAATGATATTCAAAACCTCCAGAAGTGTAAACACTGAGAGCACAATCACTAATACCATAGATATATTTCATTTCGTCATCACTAACCCCATTACTTATAGATGCTGAATCTTGGGATTTTTTACTGTTGCAAAATCTACAATCTTGTTGTTCACCGCTATATGGTTTAATTTCAAATTGTTTACAGTTATTACAGACGTAAGTTGTTAAAACATCTGACATTTCTAATCCGTTTTCTTCAATAAGTCTAGCCAAAGGCCAGCCCTCTGTCCAAGAAGTATGAATTGCTAATCTCACCCTTTTGCCTCCTGGATACTGTTTTTTGTAGGAGGCCAGAGATTTAAGAAGAGTATCGAATTTTTTTCTTAATTGATTCCTGCCAACAAAATTAATCAAAATGTCGTCTTGAGGAATTCCAAATTTATTGCGCAGATCTCTTTTTTCGGTATCAGATATTGGCTCATATTTATCTACCTCAATTGCCGCTGGAATAGTACCAATATTATAATCCGTCTCAACTTCTTTTTTTGACAAACCTTCTTTTAAAGCTTTTTCTCCAAAGGGTGACCAAGAATAAATATGACAGTTTTTAGCAAGTTCAAAAGATTCTGGAAGTAAGGCCAAAGAATCAAAAGTTATGTGAGAAATTAAATTAACTTCTTTAGACCATTCTTTATTTGTGTAATAATCTAGGGGTGCCGCCCATAAGTCATCAGATATACACACAATATCTGGCTTATGTTCCTTTATCGCACTTTCTACATTTGTTGCGCCGTAAGCAGCTAATCTACCATAATGAGGGTCCTGATTATATCTATGTTGTTCTTGTGGGTTTTTAGAAAGTGAGGGCAAGCTTTTCCAAGGATACATTTCTAACTTAGGATCTCCCTCTAAGGTACCTTGACATAAGTGAATTATTTCATATTTACCATACCACTCTTTTAAAAGCGCTTTTGTGTTTCTGCTAAGACCTGTTTTAAGCCACAGGGCATTGCTAATCCATAAGATTTTTTTAGACATATACTAATATAACAAAACAGAGTGAAAATACAATAAAAAATCCCGCCATTTCTGACGGGATTGAAATTAAATTGTCTTGATAATTTAAAACGGAAGATCTTCGTCTACATCAGAAGATTTATCCTCTTCAACAGAAGCAAACTCTTCCTTATCTTCAGAAGATTCTTGATAAGATGGCTTTTCATCTCCTTCAAATTGTTCAAAGAATTCTTCCGTCTTACCCCATAAAAAGTCTTCCACTTCTGAGAAATCCCAAGCTTCTTTTCCTTTTACGGTTTTCTTTGCAGGCTGAGGCAATCCATTGGGATTCTCTCTTGTATAATGCCAACTAACTCGCTCTCCTTGTTGCTCAATGATCATTACTGGTTTGCCCTCCTCACCCTTACGAGTTGAAGGGAAGATAGTAACTTCTACAGATTTTTCAATATTGATATTAGGAGCCGATTTGCAAAAAGAATCCCTAAGAGAGGAGTTCCAAGGAAGATTAAGATTAAAAATCTCATCACCGTCTTTAAACTTAATGACGATTGATTCAATAACCAGTCCTCCGACTTCCTTACGTTTGACCTCTCCTCCGATAATGTATCCATCTACGCTATTGAAGAAAACCTCATATACGCTTTTACCTTCGTTTTTGCCTTGAGTGATCTTACGTTCTTTAGCTCCGTCTGTTCCCTCAGGAACGCGAAGGGAAATTCTGCCGTTTGTTACGCCGAGAAATTTCCCACTATTTGTGTTTCTATTTAGTCCCATAATTTATGTTTTTTTTGTGTTAGATATTCCAGAATTGGAATATATTAAATTTATTTGTACTATATATATTACAGTTTATCAACTGTTTTGTGATAATAATTTAAACATTTTTGAATTAATTATCATCGGTAAGATCTTCAAATTTTATAAAATCATTTTCGACATTGTCGACCCTATCTTTATGGTGTTTGTATCCTTTTTCTTTTTCGAAGCCTTTAAAAAACTTTTTTTGTTCGGGGTCATAACCCATTTTAGACTTTCTCTCTTCGCTCAGTTCTTTAGAATAATCAAGAACATCCCCGTAACTTCCTTTCATTTTTCCCGTTTTGTCAATAAATCTTTTTTTATCAAATGCATCTATCTTAGAAGAACCCTGTCTATTAAACTTGGGCTTTTCCCACACTCTTTCCCATTTTACACCATCTTTAATATATTCGTGAGTTTCAGTCATTGACTGAATGATCTCAGCAATATCTTCCGAGTCTGATGGATTTATGTAGGTATATAAGGGCATATTAAACGTTTTTAAACTTATCTTCTTTTATTATAAGAACAATGTTTATATTTTTCAACAAAAAACCCGCCCCACTATGCAGGGCGAGCTGATGTAAAAATAATACTATTATGTTTCTAGCTTTTCTTCTTCAGATTCATTATTAAAGTATCGGTCAATAGTGTCAATTTGTGAGTCGAAGCCATCAATATTTTGAATTTTTCTCTCAATTTCAACCCCGATATCAGCGTGATCACCAATAGCCACGCGATTATTTAGATATACTTCTAGGTCACCGATTTCAATATCTCGTTGTCCTATTAATTTTGATTTTATTGCTTGTATATAATTTGCCATTTTTTTATATAATTTTAGCGTTTTGTAGCTGTTTTTTTCTATTATTGTAGGTTTGATTACCTATCTTATGTCTGATTTGTTTTAGCTTATAAAGCTTTTGCTCTATTAATAGGTTTTGATCAATAGAATAACTGTCGATGTCTGAAGTATCGACTTGACTCTCCTGACGGACAAGTTTGGCCTTGAACAGTCTCCAAAACTTAAATCGATATAAGAATATATTAATTTTATTAAGCACCTGAACTTCCAAATCCACTAGAACCACGATCACTATCATCAAGATCACTAACTTCAAGAACTCCAGACGAGTTTACGGGCAAAACTACTAGTTGAGCAATTTTATCTCCAGCTTCGAACATAATCTTTCCATTGCGAATAATTCTTTTGTCACTTTCGTCGAACATAAACCCTTCAGGATAAACCATCAATAATTTTAACTCTCCAGTATAACCCTCGTCTATAACTCCAGCATTAATTTCAATTCCACGAGATGCCAGACCGCTTTTTTCTTTGACGAAACCAACATGACCTTTAGGAATTTGTACTGCGATTCCAGTTGATACTAGCTTTCTTTCTTGTCTTTGGATTTGAAATCCTTCAAGGGTAAACAAATCCAAACCAGCATCGGTCTTGTGGGCTCGAACTGGGATAGTTGCATTATCATGAAGTTTCTTTACTTTAATCAAACAGGCATTCGACTGTGGCTTTGGAGCTTTAGTTTTTACTTGTGAAGATACCTTCTCCTTCGAAGAAGATTTATTGCCAGAGTCTTTATTTTCGACCTTGGGTGTTTTTTTAATTACTGTTTTTTTCTTTGACATTAGATTTCTTTATATGTTTTTTTTAATGATTTGTATCGGCTCTTGGCGGACACATATTCCTTGAGTTTTTTTGTTTCAGAGTTATAGCTAACCGAAAAGCCTGCCATTTCTCTTAATTCTTTAGCTCTTTTCCCTCTCATGTTACGAGATTTTACTAACTGAATTTACGTGATACTTTACTTCTCCACGCTCTCCAGAGTATTTATCAAACGTAACATACGATTTGCCAACACTCTTGATTCGACCGACAAAACTTTCTTCGCCACTTTTATTTCCAATAGTAACAGTATTGAAACGACCTTTGCTTTTTGTTTTGATTCCTTTTATTGCTGTATTTTTCATATTTTTTTATAATTTTAATTTTATTAATGTACTCACAAGATATTCTCAAGTAGTTTAGTAGCCATCTTCTCATAACTAAACTCATTTGTCAAGTCATTTTTTTTGTTTTTTGATTTTAAAGCGTTGTTTATTTGTTTTACCATCTCTTCTTCTTCGAAGTCATAGATATTTCCAGCATTAAAGGGAGAGTTCTTATTGAAGAATATTCCATCATCTGCAGAAATTTTACCACTAGAATTTACAATCCAAGAATTATTCTCGTTTGCCCATTCTTTTATACCAGAATTAAGATGAACAACAGCCTTTTTCCCAAGTCCAGCCATATGAAAGGATGGTAGAGACCAGCTTTCGCCACCAGAACCATCAACCACAATATCTGCTATATTATAACACTTGTTTAGTTCGGTTAACTTTTCAAAATGACCCATTAAAACAAAATTATCGGGGATATTTCCCTCGCAAGCCTGTTGAATTAACTGAAGATTTATGGCGTTACATTTTTCAGAGTTTTGTTGATCATAGAACGGATTGAAAACATGCAAATGAATTTTAAACTTAGGATTATTTCCCCAATTTTTCGCCAATAAATTAATCATTTTAGCTGTCCGTTTGCGGTGTTCGAATTTACCAGCTAATGCAATAACGGTAGGATTATCTTGATAGGACTCTACTTCTACAGGCTTAAATGCTAGAGAGTTGTATCCAAGTGGAATAGTAGAAATATTTTTTATCCCATATTCTTCTCCAACATTTTCAGTGAAATTGCATGGAGAAAAAACTTTCTCAAAATTGTTTAAAACATTCTTTTCAGTTTTTGTCATCTGATCAAGCTCGTGAAAAAAGTAAAGAAAGTTATTCTTTCCTATTGTCTCATGACTACCATTAATGTGCCAAAGCTTCAAAGTTGGATCGCTTGATTTAAATTCTGTTATAGATTTACTACAACAGTGATGAAGCCATTTTGAAAAATCTTCAGAGAGAAGCCCATCAAAAGAAGATATATTTCCGCCTCCAATAACAAAAATGTTTGGTTCTAGTTTTTTTAGGAAAAGTTCATAAAGTATATTTGTAGAAACTTGTCCTAGGCTCGTTGGATTAATTGGAAGCTGTAAATTTAATTGTGTCATTTTTTTTTATTTTTAAATAATTATTTCTCTGCTAATAAATCTCTTGTACTAAAATTTTCTTAAACCTATCAATTTGGCGGTTGTATTTTTGTCTAACCCATTCATAACTATATTTGCCATCAAAAAGTGTTTCAATCTCTTTTAAGGTATGACCTTCTAGTCTTTTGATTAAGATAAACCTGTCTTCTTTGTTAGAAATATTTTCTTTAACGTATTCATAAATCTCTTCTATATCAGAATTAAAATACTCATTTCCGTCCCAATCGTTAATTTCTGAAGTCTTTTTACTGCGAGACATGTAGTTATGGCAAGTCCAAAAAGTTTTGTTACCTAACCAAGTATTGAACTGACCTTTTTCCTCCTTATATTCTTTGGCTACTTCGTAAAAAAATGTCATAGGATTTTCTTCTAAATCCCTAACTTCCATTATACTATGAAACTTCCTTGCCTTTTGATAGAATATACCAGAGTGTCGGTTCTGAAGTTCTTCTAGGCAACCAGAAACCTCTATATTTTCTTTAATGTTATATGTCAGCTCTGTGTCTGAAAGTTTAGATATCTCCGAAATCATGAACTAGTATCTGTTAAATTGAAAATAATTCAACTATTTTTTTAACTCATCAATCTGAGTGTGAGGATTTTTACCGTCTGGGTATCTTTCAATAATTTCAGCAGTCTTTTTGTTTAACTCTTTAATCCAGCCGTCCTTTATTTTCGGAGGTCTATCATCTGTAAACTTCTCGTTAATCATTGAATCTCTTAAAACTGCAAGGCAAGACAGGGCTTTAGCAATATGTGATATCCCGCTATCTGGGTCAATATCCTCTCCTTCCCACCAAGCCATTAAGTGCCTCATTGCGGCATCATAATAAACCGAAGCCCTAACTCCGATTACTCTGTAGTTATGTCTACCATACTTTCTATCTCCTTCTAGCATAGCGAGTCCCATTTCCATTAGTACTGGTGCTGAAACTGTTGACATGGGAACTTTTTTAACTCCAACAGCGTCCTTAGGATTTGAATTTTTAATAATCATATTTAAGCAATATAGACTATATCAAAAATTATGTCAAGTATTTAAAACGTTTACTTGACATTAAACCCCCCTTGGTGTATATTGTTGAGTATGGAAATAAAAGGACAAGTAGTTATAAGTTTTGAAATATCAGATTTAGATAATATTTCATCTGCAATTGTATTCGGGGAAGATTTGAGCCCCCATCAAGTAGAAAAAATATCAAACCATCTAATTTCTCAAAAAAAGATTAGACAACAATCCGATGTGATAGCAGAGATGATGAAAAAATACGGAATAAATGAAGAAAAATATTAAAAATATACCAAAAAAACCACTGAGAGATTCTTTTAAAGGAATCTGGATACCCAGAAGTATATGTCTGAATACAGACCTTACAAATACTGAGCAAAAATTAATCGGTGTTATTTATGCACTTTCTGAGACGAAAGAAGCTGGAAAATATGGAGGATGTTTTGCAACAAACTCATATCTCGCAACCATCATGTCAACTAGCAAGGGCTCTATAGCAAAAATGCTTTCAGACTTAAGAAACAAGAAACAAATAAAAAGCATTGACAGCCAACACTCTATGAACGACAAAATAAGAGTTTTAAAGGTAATTAATTCTACAAAAGACTTCAAGGAGGGGTTTAATGCAGATTAATAGGGGGTTTAATGAGGAGTAAACCAGTGTTTAATAATATTAAACCATATAGTATAGATATAATAAAATAGATAGAAAAGTATTATATTTCATATAATACCCAAGACTTGTTTTTAATGTATTTTTCGTAAACTCAAAATACTAATATTCCTCGTTCCTCAGAACATTAGACTTGACATACGTTTTAGAATAGTGTATATTGTAACTAATGAAAGAAACAACACACCTATTTTTTGAGGACGCATTCTACGAACAATTTTCCGTAGATTCTGGAATCATTGCTTTTTTTGTTTCTATTAAGAACACAAAAGATCCTCTCGAATCATTTGATAATATGTTTGATTTTTGGATAGACCACAAAAAAAGAATAGTTAAAGATATTATTGAGATTTCATTAGAAGTAAACAAAGAGCCAGAAAAATACTCAGAAGAGTATAGAGAAATTTATGGAGGTATACAATTGGAAGATTATGAAATAAACTCAAACAAAGCATTGATGAGTTTAAAAGTTAAAATTAAAGATGAATTTAAAGAATTTTTGGAAAAAACAAAGTAAAATATGAATGTAATAGATATTGAAAAAATTAAAAAACTTAAGTCTCATAAAGATTTCTATCAGTCTATGATAAACGAGTTCTACAATGATGCTCTAGAAATATATGGTGACGACGAAGACGTGTTTATTGATTATTTTATGAATGATCTGTGTGACCTAGAAGAGATTTTAGATTTTAAACAAATTGATAAAGATGAATTAGTCAGGCTAACGCCAGTTAAGGAACATAAGAACGGAGATGTTTCATATTTGCTTGAATATGCAGAGGATTTTAAAAATAAATTAATTCAGCATGGTATAGAAAATCCAACAGAAGAAGATGTTGGTAAATATGTCCTAAAGTCACTTGAAAACTGGTTAGATTAACTTATTAAAATAATACAATGGAGCTAACTAGAGAACAGAATGAAATCTGTGAGTCAGAGGGTAATATTATTGTAGATGCTGTTAGCGGAAGTGGTAAGACCTCTACATTGGTAGAATATGCCAAGAAAAGACCAGATAAAAAATTTCTTTACTTGTGTTTTAATAGGTCTGTCAGAGACAGTGCTGAGTCTAAATTTCCAGAAAACGTAGAAATTAGGAATACACACTCATTGGCTTATCGTTGGACAAACGCTTATCAATGGGAATTGGCAAAATCTTTTGATGTCTTCGACGTTATTAACATATTAAAGATTAAAAAGAAAAGAGGAGTTGAAAATTTTGATGCAAAAATCGCAGGACACATTTTAACTTGTTTGAATTCTTATACCAATTCAAGTGTTTTAGAGATAGAAGACTTTGACTATTTAAATTATTCTCAGTCAAGTTTCTCTCATGAAAATTTAGAACAAATTCAAAATGGCTTTAAAAGTATCTATGGTAAAATGGAGGATGGAGAAATTCCGATTATCCACAATTTTTATCTGAAAGAGTTTCAGAAGATGGAACCAAGCCTAGATTATGACTATATTCTTTTAGACGAATCACAAGATACAAATCCCTGCGTAATTGATATGTTCTCAAAACAGAGCACAAATAAAATAGTAGTTGGAGATGCGTTTCAGGCAATTTACTCTTGGATTGGTGCTGAAAATGCTCTATTAAGATTTAACGAAACAGATAACTATCAGAATCATAAGCTTACAAACTCTTTCCGTTTTAGACAAGACTTAGCCAATCTTGCAATGCAAGTTATTCAGCTCAAGAAGCATATTGGAATCGATGTTGATGACTTTAAAATAACTGGTATCGGAAATTGCAACAAGCTAGATAGTCATGCTTATATTGCTCGATCAAACGTAAATCTAATAATAAAGGCCGCTGATGTAGTTTCTCAAACTAGAGACTCCATACACTTTGAGGGAAATATTAATAATTATATCTTTGCCGATGGAGTGGGTATTTATGACGTCTTTAATTTGTGGTCTGGAAACAAAGCTAAGCTTCGCAATAAGTTCCTCAAAAAGTTTGATTCTTATGAGGAATACAGAGACTTTCTTTCGGAAGTTGGCAATAATGACCAAGAAATTTTATGTTCTTTAGTAGAAAAATACAAAAGGAATGTTTTTAAAGTTATTGAAGAAATAAGAAAAAGAAATATTAATAAAGAAGAGGCCGACATCGTTCTTTCTACAACTCATAAAGCCAAGGGGCTAGAATACAATACCGTCGAACTTGCAAACGATTTTATAACGGAGAGTACTATTATTGAATCAGAAACTGACGATTACCCAAGATTATCTGAGGAAATCAACGCACTTTACGTCGCTACAACAAGAGCTCAAAATAAAATTGATTTTCCCTTCCATTATCTAGAAGATTATGCATCACTAAACAAAAGCAAATTATAAATGAGTAAAATATCACTAGCTACATCCGCATTCAATATTATTAAAAATGACTTCGACATTGAGAGCGCAATTAAAAATTGGTCTTACTATGTTGATGAAATAGTTATTGCTACGATTCCGAGCGAAGACAATACAGAAGAACTGCTGGATCAAATCAAAAATGAATCTAAAGTTAAAATTAAAATTATTAAGCTTGATTATTCTACAGACGTTGTTGGTTGGCAAGGAAAAATTGAAAATGAAGCACATAAAGGAGCAACTCATGACATTGTTGTTCAGCTCGATCTCGACGAAAGAATGGGCGGAAAAGTCGATGTATGGAGGGGTGCGGCTGAGACTTTATTAAAATCAAAAGAAAACGTCAAAGCTCTTATGATTCCATCAATCAACTTATATGGAAGCTATTATACTTATTCTGATATCAGTAAAAAATGGTATATGTGTTTGAAGGAAGGCGTTCATAGGGGGATTGTTAATTTTGCCAAAACACCAGAAGGTTTTGATAGAACAAAGTCCGATTCGACCGAAGCGATTGATAAGGATGGCAATCTTGTTCCTTCCGCCGATATTGTCAAATCTACTGGAGACTGGACTGATCTAGAATATTGTAAAAAAAGAATGCCGTTTGTCTGGCACTTGGGGTACGTATCTTTTGATCATCGCCTAAAAATTAACAAAGACTTTTGGAAAGAAAAGTGGGATAATTGTGGAGAAGGAGAGGCGGATGTAGTAATGGATATTGAAACCTTGGAAAAAAAAGAAGTTTTCAAACATGGAATAGATATAGACTTTCTACATATGGATTCTGCTTGATGAGACGATCTAAAATATTAGTTCGGGGTGAGGGTGGATTAGGTGATTGTTTACTTTCTAATAGATTTATTCCTGCCATTAGAGAGCATCATTCTGATTGTCATATTACTTTTGGTTTTGATAATCATAGAGGAGAGTCTTATCAATTAAATGTTTTAAATCGTTTTTACCCAAACATGTCTGACATTTATTGTTTGTGGAACGAGGTTAATGAGGATGATTTTGATTATTTTTATGACCTTCATATAGACAAGATGAAGTGGACTACTTATGATTTTGACTGGTTAAGTCGGTTTTATTATTTTCCTAAGACAGAAGTTGATGTAGAAAAAAAAGATTATGTTTGCTTGCACTTAACTCATAATTTATGGGAACCAAAAAATCTTAAAAAAGAATATATAACCGATTTAGTGAATCGTCTTTATGATGAGGATCACAAGCTAGTTGTTATTTGTACTGAAAAAGAAAAGGAGCGTTATTCTGATGTTTTAGGCAAAGTTAAAATTGTTTGTTCTAACATAGAAGAAGCTTGCATGACTGTTATGTCTGCCAAAGCTTTTTTGACTATAGATTCTGGTTTTAAGTATATGGCTTATGCGAATGGTGTTCCAACATTGGAAACTGCTGACCACTACCATGAAGTTGGAGTGACTCATCCGATGTTTAAGGCAAGGTGGTTACCATTTCAAGAGCGTGGATTACCTCTTTATTCTGATCCTACTTACTTTGCAGTTGGTTTAAAAAATATTTTAGAAAATAGAGTTTCTTCAATATTCCCTTACAATACCTCAATAAAAGAAACATTTAATTTTTAAATGAAATTACCTATCGATAAATTAGGGATAATAATAGGAGATTATTTAGGAATAGGAGATAAAGTTCAATTTTCTCACATTCCAGAAAATTTTTATAAAAATTATGGCAGGAAGTTAATTGATATTTGTAATTGCTGGGCTCTTGATAAAAACCCATATATTGAAAGAAATGTTCAAGCAAGTCAAACTCTTGATTTGTGGAGTTTATCTTGGGATTCTGGCGATTACTTAAGTAAAGCGGAGCTAATGAACTCTGTTTTAAAATTTCCAAAAATTTATTGTAGGTCTCCTAGATTGTATTTTAATGAAGATCCAAAAAATATGCGTCAAAACAAACTTTGTTTACACGCTCAAGGTATCAGTTCTCGTACAACACTTTCTAAAAATATAATTGATAAAATTAAAGAAAGATATTCCAATTATTATATAGTCCAAATTGGAGGGGTTAATGACGTTGATTGTCAAGTAAATGACGCTCGTGGGTTAGATATGTGGCAGACGGTTGAAGAGATTTCTACTTCTGCTATTTTTATTGGAGTCAATAGTGGTATGATGAATATTGCCAATTGTTATCCGCACATAAATAAAAAATTAATTATTGATTTAGCTTCTGGACAGTTTGACGAAACTTTAAATAAATTTTCTCCTTTATCTAAAAATCATCACCTGTTTGGATGGGTGGACTATGGTTGGCAATATTATAATGACACTGATATTGATATTGGTGTAACTCATACATATAATAAAATATGATTTTTTCAAAACGATGATAAATTTAAAAGTTGATGAAGGATACGCTTTTGATTATTTAGCAATATTGGAAGTTAAAAAAAATAATAATCCAAGTCAAACACAGCTTTGGCTTGATTGCTCTGCTTGTTTATCGGATCAGCTCTCTAAAGAGCTTTGGGATGATTTAATTTTATCTAAAGAATATGAGAATATGGTCACAGTTAATCAGAAAACTTTTATTGCCGTTGATAAAGCTCGTTATGGAGAAACAACAGCGAAAGAAGTTGATAATTGTAATATGGAGAGATATAATGCTAAACAAAGGCTTAGAAACAAGTTTTTTCCAAAAAGTAACAAAACTGAATTTAAAACTTAAAAAAATATGAATAAATATTATCAATACTTTAAATCTACTGAAGCACCTAGGGACTATGTCTTCGAGAATGTAAAAAAGATTCTTAGCGGTCGTCCTGCAAAAATTATGGAAATAGGCTGTGCTAGAGATGTGTCTTTCACATCTAGAACTTCAGATGGTTGGAGCTCTTATTTTTGGTTTGAATATATAGAGAGTTTCGGCGGTCAATTGGATATATTTGATATAAGTCAAGATGCATTGGATAACTGCAAACAACTTTTTGAAGGCATGAATCTTACAAATGTTAATTTTATTTGTGATAATGCTCTTAATCATATTGATAATGACTATGATTTGATCTTTTTAGACGGATCCGATTGCCCCGAAGAAATGTTAAATCAGTTTGAAAAAATTGATCGAACTAAAAGCATGATTTTTTGCGACGATTTTGATTCTAAAGGGTCTATTGTGTCTGTAAAATATCCAAATTACATATTGTTTTATAATAAAAACACTAGACATGTAATGGCACTTTACCCACGAATTAATCAATTTTAAACTAAAAAAAAATAATTATTACAGTAATCAAAGTATGAGATTGATGAAGGTAGGTTTTATGTTATGCGCTTTTAATCAAGAAGAATTTCTTGATGGATGTTTGCAAGATCTTGTTCCTTTTTGTAAGGAGAACGGTCACATTATTAGTGCCGTCTCGGTTCCATTTCTTGAATACAAAAACAAGCAAATAGAATATGATAGTACTACCGATCTACTAAGGGAAAAATTACGTATTAATGATATTGATTATTTGGTTAGTGAGCCAAAATATATTACAGATGCTGAAGCTAGAAACCTGGCGTTAAAGCCACTTATAGAAGAAGATTGTGATCTAATATTCTTAATTGATTCTGATGAGAAATTTAGTAAATCTCATTTAGAAGATATTTTAAGCTATGTGCAAAAATCTGAATTTATTGATTGGTGGTCTATTAGTTATAAGAATTTCGTTGGAAACGGTTACCTCGAAGAACCCTTTGCTCCACCTAGAATATTCAAAACCAAGGTAAAAAAAATAAATATTTCTCATTTTTATTTTGACAATGACCTCATTTATGTTGACGATAATCAACAACCAATAAATTATAAAATTTTAGCGAGTAAAACCATACCTGCTTCAATAGCATGGGTTCCTCACTTTACTTGGACTAATACAGAAAGAAATCGCTTAAAGATAGAGTATCAAAACGTACATAATCATGGTTGTTCTTATAAATGGGAGGACAATCAAATAAAATTAAACGAAGATTATTACATTCAAACAAATCAAATAAAACCAAAAATAATATATAATGAAAAAGGAACAAATGGAAGTTAACGTTGATGGAAATACTGAACAAAGATTTATTGATTACTCGGTATATCGAGGTAAAGACGAGGATGGTCATGCAAAATTTCTTGATTATCCAGTTTTAGAGCCCAAAGAGCATATTTATGAAGATGAGCACGGTATTAAGATTTTTACATCTAGTGTTAGCTAAAAAAGATAAAAACTTTCTTTGAAGTCTCATCCTAAGTGTAATACTTAGTGTGAAGACATCTTTAAAATTTTTATTAATAGTTGCATTTTTGTTGCCAGTATGTTGGTTATTATTGTATCATAATGATGATAATGATAATAATTTAAACTACTATGCTACTACCGGGGAAAGTAATGGAAATTTTTTTGGCGAAAAAGTTTTCGTAAAAAAGGTTGACATAAAAAGTCTCGTTGTGGGTGATTTTATTGTTTTTGAAAGAGATGGAAATAGAATTTTACATCCAATCACTAGCATTATTAGGGCGCAAAATAAAACAGTAGCTTTTGAAACAAAGGGTCTAAAAAACGAAATAAAAGACTCAACAGTCATGCCTAATCAGATCATCGGCAAGGCTTACAGAGTCTTGGATAATGGCTTAATAGAAAAAGATACAAAATCTCCAGAATCTCTACACTAAAATATTGACTTTGTCATTAGTTATGTTATACTTTTTTAAGGTTTAACAAAAAAATGTAATAGTAGCTTACCTATGAATAACAAAACAATTTTCGAAGAACAGATTAGCAGAAAGCCAAATCAGTACCCTTGGACTGACAAATTTATTGATGTCATGCACGATGGACACTGGACTCACAGAGAATTCAATTTCTCATCAGACATCCAAGACTTCAAAACCAAACTAACCGATCAAGAAAAACAGATCATAATTAGAGCTTTATCGGCTATTGGGCAGATAGAAATAGCGGTCAAAACTTTTTGGGCTAAATTGGGAGACAATCTCCCCCATCCATCAATTCAAGATATGGGGTATGTTATGGCTAATATTGAGGTTATTCATAATGATGCCTACGAAAGGCTTTTAGATGTGCTAGACATGCAAGATGTTTTTGAAGAAAACTTGAAGCTAGAATGGATTCAGGGAAGAGTGAAGTATCTTAAAAAATATACTCACAGATACTACAAAGACAGTAAGAAACAGTTTGTTTATGCCTTAATTCTATTTACATTATTTGTTGAAAACGTAAGTCTTTTTAGTCAATTTTATATCATCAACTGGTTTGGTAGAAAAAATTACCTCAAAGATACTAGACAAATGACCGCATATACAGTATTGGAAGAGGATATTCATTCAAAAGTTGGGATTAAGTTAGTGAATACAATCCGTAATGAGATGCCAGAACTTTTTGATGATGATCTTGAAGAAAGAATATTACAAGAAGCCGAAGAAGCGTTCAGGTGTGAATCAAAAATTGTAGACTGGATGGTAAATGGAGTCGACGAGGATAGTCTGTCTGCACCACTCTTAAAAGAATTTATAAAACAAAGGATCAATGAGTCCCTAGATCAAATTGGATATAAAAAGAAATTTGAAGTTGATGAAAAATTACTTGAAAAAACCACTTGGTTTGATGAAGAAGTATTAGGAAATGCGATGACCGACTTCTTTAATTCTAGACCAGTTGAATATGCCAAGAACAATAAAAGCTTCGACGAAGGAGATTTGTTTTAAAAAAAACAAATTAGGGAAATACATTCATGAGAATTTAATAAGGAAATTTTCAAAAATTAAAATATAAAAAAAAGATACAAAAATAACCAAACTATGAAGAAATATTACTGGCTGAACGAAGATTCTAAAACATTCCTTAAAAGAGGTTATTTAAAAAAGGGGCAAGAACCAGAAGATAGATATAAAGAGATTGCTGAAAATGCAGAAAAAATACTTAAGATTAAAGGGTTCGCTGAGAAATTTGAAGATTACTTAGGTAGAGGTTTTTATTCTTTAGCTTCCCCCATTGTTTCTAATTTTGGTAATGAAAAAGGATTTTCTGTTAGTTGCTTTAATTCATATATACCTGACGAAACTGCTGGTATCTTTGATAAGATCGGAGAGGTAGGTATTATGTCTAAAATGGGAGGAGGCACATCTGGCTATTTTGGAGATCTAAGACCTAGAGGGTCTTTAATTCAAAATGGGGAAGGCGGTCAGTCCGATGGTGCTGTAAGGTTCATGGAACTTTTCGACAAAACTGCTGATGTTATTAGTCAGGGCAGTCAAAGAAGGGGTTCTTTTGCGGCCTACCTACCCGTAGAGCACAAAGATATTGAAGAGTTTCTTCTGATCAGAGAAGATGGTAATCCTATCCAAAACATGAGTATTGGGGTTACAATAACTGACGATTGGATGGATTCAATGAAGAGTGGCGATAAGAATAAGAGAAAAATTTGGGGAAAAATTATTAAAAAAAGGTTTGAAAGTGGATACCCATATTTGTTTTTTACCGATACGGTAAACAACTCAAACCCAGAATGTTACAAAGATAAGAACATAAAGGTTAACGCTTCCAACTTGTGCTCGGAGATAACGGGTGTCAGCGATAGTGATAATTCTTTTGTATGTGTATTATCTTCTTTAAATTTACTGCATTGGGACGAAATAGTTAAAACCGACGCTATTGAAACTTTAATTTATTTTTTAGACGCTGTAAACGAAGAGTTCATTCAGAAGAGCGAGGGAGTTCGATATATGGAAACCGCACATAATTTTGCGAAAAAATACAGAATGCTTGGCTCAGGCGTATTGGGTTGGCACTCCTACCTACAGTATAAAAACATTCCGTTTGAAAGCTTTGAGGCAAAGTTAAAAAATAATCAAATTTTCGAAGAAATTCAAAAAAAGAGCCACAAAGCCTCTATGGATTTGGCTAAAAAATATGGAGAACCTGAGGGTTTAAAGGGTTTTGGTATGCGTAACAGCCATACTAATGCGGTCGCACCAACAACCTCCTCAAGCTTTATTTTAGGACAAGTATCTCCTTCTATAGAGCCCTTAAATAGTAATTATTTTGTAAAAAAGCTAGCCAAAGGAAATTTTACATACAAAAACCCATTCTTGTTGAAACTTCTTGAAGAAAAAGGTGAAAATACTGCAAAGGTTTGGAGATCTATATTAACACACGGCGGATCTGTCCAGCATCTAGACATTCTAAGTGAAAAAGAAAAGAGTGTTTATAAAACTTTTGGAGAGATATCTCAAAAAGAAATTATTATTCAGGCGGCTAACCGTCAAAAATTTATTGATCAAGCTCAATCTCTAAATGTTATGGTTCCTTCATCAGCTAAACCAAAAGAAGTAAGTGACTTGATGATTTTGGCTCACGAAATGGGTGTTAAAACTTTATATTATCAAAGAAGTTCTAATCCCTCACAAGAATTGTCTCGCAACATTATGAACTGTACTTCTTGCGAGGGCTAATTCACTATTTTTAAAATTTAATGTAAATAAGTACTATGGCAGAAAAGCTTTTTTTTATGTAAATAAATGTTATGATAGAAAAATTATTTCACACAAATTTTGGTAGGATGATTGGTGTTGTTACCATAGCTGTTTTAACTTGGCTTGGCACTGTTTTGATTGGACACTGGCATACAAAAGTGGCATCACCCTTGTATGTTGCCCAACAAGTTAAGGAAGCCGTTGACATCGTCCAAGCTAAAATCCTCATTGAAGATAAGAAAATAAAAGAAGATCTTCTTGAAATTAAAATAAAAAGTAACAATTATCAAGAAAAACTATTCGATGAGTTTCAAAAAATGAGGGAATCTACAATTGTTTTTCAAACTCAGATTTCATCTGACATGGCTTATTTAAAGAAAACAGTAGGCGATATAGAACAAGATATAAAAGAAAACGAAAATAGATTAAGAGAAGTTGAATCAAGAAATTAAAGACATCAAATCTAAGCTATTCAAGGACATACAGAATAACTTTGACTTAGTAGAAGAATCTGCTACTTCTGCTTTAAGAAATCATAGATGGAGATCTAGCAAAAGATTTGAAAATGATAAAGTTTTGGATGCATACTCTTTGTATTTGAAGGATAAAAAAGAAACAAAGTTTTATTTTAAAAAACTTAAAGCATCTAGAAGCCCAGAAACTTTATTTAATTGGCTTCAGGAATATTCTAGTTCCTTTGAAAAAACAGAAGAAAATATAAGAAATTTAGGAACTTTGATAAAAAAGTAACTAAAATAGATTTTATTTTTCTCATTTCTTTAGCCTTGTTGTAATATAACTTATGAAATGGGAAAAAACAGGTACAGATAAAAAAGGAAGAGGAAAATATTCAGCTTCTTGCGACGGCGAAAAAACTACTTTTAATTTTAATGGAATGGTACTTACTAGAGATTTTACCTCTCAAGAAGATGCCGTTAAGTTTTTGATTGTTAATAACTTTGTACCTTTTGATATAGATGGGTCATCTAAATCTGGTGAGGAAGTTGAAATCCCAGAAAAAAAAATAGCGAAATCTGTATATGATCTTAAAGAAGAGATCGTAAATGATACAGAAGAAGATCTAGACGACGAAGATCTAGATGAAGATGACTGGGAAGACGAAGACGACTCTTAATCTTTTTTGAAAACAATAGTTGAAAAATAATTCTTTATGCCTAGAATAGGGCATGAAAAAGATTTTAATTACAGGTGTAAGCGGTCAAGACGGATCGTTAATGGCAGACTATCTTTTAGGATTGGGTCACGAGGTATATGGACTGGTCAGGCACTCTGCTTCAACAAATGATCGAAATTATGCCCATAATCTAGATAATAAGAATTTTCATTTGGTTACTGGAGATATTACAGATTTTTCTTGTATATGTCACATAGTCCAAAGCATACAGCCAGATTATTTTATCAATTTAGCCGCGATGTCTTTTGTTGCTGAAAGTTGGAATTCTCCAGTATCAACATTTGAAATAGACGCTAACGGAGTTTTGTATTGTTTGGAGGCCATTAGGCTTCATCAACCAAAATGTCGTTTTTATTCGGCAGGAACAAGTGAACAACTATCCGAAGTAGATTATGTTCCTCAAGACGAAAATCACAAAAGAACTGCTAAGTCACCGTATGGAGCAGCGAAAATAGCTGCAGAGCAATTGGTTAGAGTTTATAGAAATTCTTATAACTTATATGCTATTCATGGTATCTTATTTAATCATGAGGGTGTTCGCAGAAACGAGTGTTTTGTGTCTCGCAAGATTACAACTAATGTAGCTAGAATAAAAAAAGAATTAGATGAAGGAAATGTTCCTAAGCCAATGGAAATAGGCTTTTTAGATAGTGAAAGAGACTGGTCTGATGCCGAAGATTTTGTTCGTGGAATTTGGATGATGTTAAACCAAGATGGTTCTCCAAAAGAATACGTATTATCTAGTGGTGAGTGCCACAGCGTTAGAGAATTTGTCGAAAAAGCATTTGAAGTGGCTGGAATCAAGGGACTTTGGGAAGGCGAGAAAGAGCTAGAAAAATATACTATGTCTTCCTCTTGTTATCACGCGAAACAAGTCGATCTGGTTACTATAAATCCAAAATTTTATCGCCCCTTCGAAGTTACCAAGCTACATGGTAGTTATGCAAAAATTAAAAAGGATCTAGGATGGGAACCAAAGATTAATTTCGAAGAGTTAGTAAAGAAAATGGTAGATAACGATATTAAACTGATTAACAGTTAATATGTCTTATTTGACTCATAATTTGCCAACCTTTACTTGTTTTATAAGAAACGAGTATCTTTTTAATCATGAAAAGGGTCATAAAGAATATACATCATGCGATGTACATTCTGTTACTTCATTGGAAAAAAGAGTCCCCTTGTTTGAGTGTTATTTAGATAACGGTGTAAACTGGACAAGAAGGCCAATAACGGCTTTATGTTGGAAAGAGTGCGATCCTGTACCACTTGAAGAAACAATGTACTGGGATTGTTTCTCTCCGTATGTAGACGTAGGCATAAGAAGTAGATTGAAAGGCCTTAGAGCCATACTTATAACCCCTTCTAACAAAAGAGAATGGGGGGAATATATGTTTACAATAGATTGGGGATGGGAAAACAAAGCGATATTGGACACGAACTTCTCAGAACATCCAGAACATAAATGTGCTCATTTATTTAAAATGGAGAATGGAAATTTCTATGCTTATCCTAACAATAGAATTATTTGGCACGACGATGCTTGGGTCGAGAAGCCATTAACATCTAATCCTGGATATCAAATAGATCAGAACTTCTATAGCGTAGAAAATAAAAGGGTGAAGTACACCGACAATTCCTTTATGACTGAGTTCACCGACTTGGACTATACAGATTCGGAATAATGGAATTATATTTTGATCATATTTGTGGCAAGCAAGCAGATTATGATTTTTTACATTGTTTAGTAAGTGCAACAGTTGAAAAGGGTGAAGAGCAAGAAGCTTTAGACAAGGGTTGGTGTCCTTCAAACATATGGTATAACCAAGATACTAATTTCTTAAAAGATAATAAAATAATTTGGTATCAGAGTCGTCAGGCTAGATTAGATATAAGCAAGCATAAAAAAGTAAATAAAGAGACTAAATGCTGGAAAAGGGTAGAAAAAAGCAATATTAAAATAGAGGTTACAAAAACCCCTGATTTTGAAAAATTATACAAAATTTATTTAAAATATGTAACATACAAAAAATTTACTCATATTTTATCAGAAGAAGATTTTTATAATGTTTATAATACTAACAGTGATATCTATATACTATATGGAGATGTAGCCTTTACCACTACTGAAATAGTTGGTAGAAGTCTTATAGCTCACCAATTTTGCTGGGATTACGCTGATCCAACTCTGGGTTTAGGCAGATTCTCTACATACAGAGAAATCTCATTGGCCAAAGATTTAAATCTAAAATATCTTTATATAGGTCCAAGTTATGAAAGTCACGCCAAATATAAAAGCTCATTTCCTGGTTTTGAGTTTTGGACTGGTAGAAAATGGTGTGCTGACAAAGACATATTTAATAATTTAATAGAAAACGACGAGACAAGAGATAATATAGAAAATATTACAGAATATTATGATTATTATTTTAAGTTGCTAAATATTTAATCTTGACAATCAATATATCTTATGGTATATTGGTTTGTATGAAAGATAAAGTATTAAAAAATAACGAAGAGCCATCAATGATAGAGATCAACAGTGCGGTTGATTTGTCTAAGCATAGATCAAATTCTTTAATTGTAGCTAAAATTCAGAAGTCTGTTTTAGAAAACGAAGAGATGTATAACGCTATGCGAAAACTTTTCGATGATCTGAGGTTAAAAGTTGACATTGATGATAGCACTCATTTTATCATCACCGCTGAAGATGTTGACATCCATTCTTGGACTGAACAAGAGCTCGCTGAAATAGGCTGGTCTAAGAATAAATAAACCTATTAATGATTAGAGCAATCTTTCAGTCTACGGGATTTGAATCTGGCGAATTTGGCAAAAAGGGTAATTATATCTTTTCTGATATATCAGAGGACTATGAGCCCTTGGCTGATAAATATGTGTTTTCACAACTAAAGTGCATTAAAAATCTAAAGCCCAAAAAGGGGGATGTATTCCAGTTTAATGCAGAGCTAGACTATGAGGATGGACTGAAGATAAAGAGGCCTAAGAACGTAATTAAAGTCGATCTATCGCACTTGAAAGACGGCTATGAGTATTGTCTTACAAAGTTTTTAAAAGAGAGCAGGGTTGTAACAAAAGAAGACTCTAGAAACGAGAAGGTAGCATATATTAGAATGACCACTCTTTTTGGAGAGAGGTTGTTTAGATATATAACTTTACCCTTTAAACTGAACTCTTTACACTGGTTTACTACTGAAGATGGTCTAAAGTTTTGCAAAGAAGAGAAATTTAAAATGGATAATTCCGAAAAGGACATTGCTATTTATAAGGAAGAAGTTAAGCTTGAAAAAAACAAGATTGGCGATGATATACATACAAACAATAAAAAGAAAAATTTAATCGGATTTTTAAAATAGAAATATAATTATGACAACAAAAAAAACAAAAAAGAAAGCAGAAGGCTTAACGCCAGAAGAGTTGTTGACTCAAACCCTTAAAGATAACAAAGGAGATCACTATAACTTTTATAAAACAACTTATTACGAAATAAGTCAAGGAAGCTTACTTTTAGACTTACACGTTGGGAAAATCACCCCTGGAGTTGTTCGCCATGTTGGCGTCTCAAGAGGAGGAAAGACATCTCAAATGCTTGAAAACTTGAAACAATTTTTAAAAGCCATGCCAGATGGAAGAGGATTCTGGGTTCTCGCTGAAGGTCGCTTGAGTGAGAAAATCAAAAAACGTTCTGGCTTGAAATTTGTTTATAATCCAGAAGACTGGGTTGATGGTTCGGTATTCGTATTAGAGTCCAATGTTTACGAACTGGTTTTTGATACTATTAGAAAATTACTGGGCAATAACCCACTTGATAAAAAATATTTTTTCGTCATTGACTCTACTAACGGTCTTAAAAGTAAGGCAGATCTGGAAAAGGGTAGTAGTGAAGCAACGAAGGTGGCTGGAGGCGCGGTAATGACTTCTGACTTTCTTAGTAGGGTAACACTCGCAATGACTAAATTTGGACACATTCTCGGCGTAATTGGTCAAGTTAGAGCTAGACCTAAAATTAATCAATATGAAAAACAAGACCCATCTTTATCTAATGCAACTGGAGGTAATGCATTAGATCACTATCCAAATATTTTCCTTCAATATGAACCCAAATATAAATCAGATATTATTGGCGATGTCAGCGATCCACTGGGTCACTGGGCCAAAGTAATCGTCGTTAAAACCGATAACGAAAAAACTAGTATCGTTAAATATCCCATTAAATATGATCAGGATGGTAAAGGTGGTTCTGTTTGGAGAGAGTATGAGATTGCAGATTTAATGCTTCAATGGGGAATGCTAACTAAAGCAGGTGCTTGGTTGAAGATGTGCAGTAATTTAACAAAAGAATTAATCGGAGAGGGTTTTATTGATAAAGAGGATGAAGAGTTTTCGATCCAAGGCATGGATAAGCTTCGTGAATGGCTGGAGCAAAACAGTGATCTCACGGACTATATGTTTAATAAATTTGAGAAGCTTCTTTCTTGAAGATTAAAAATATATTTGGCAAGGAAGTCAGTAAATCTTTCAAAAAATATAAAATAGATTGGGATAGAAAAGTATCAAATCCTCAAAAAAGGGTAAAAGATATTGTTAAAAATTACTGGTTTGCATCAGATTGTTACGAGGAACTTTACATTCCAAATAGCAAGTTGAGGATAGATCTATTCAATGCTTCGGATAAAACTGTCATTGAAGTTTCTCCACTACAGCATCAACAATATAATGCCTTCCTGCATGGATCTAGATTGAGATATCTTGAAGCGCAAAAAAGAGACCTGCAGAAAATAGACTGGTGCGATATTAATAATTTTAAGTATATTGAGATTGACGAGCAAGACTTAAAGGGAGCAGACGAAGACATATTAAGTAAAATACTAGGCTAATAATTAAATTTATTATGTTATTCAAAATCATAGGCTCCAAAAGGAAGGTAAATCGAGATCTAAGAGAGCATACGATAGACTGGGATACAAAAGTAAAAAGAGGTGGCAAAAAAAACTTCGGAAAGCTTCAGTATGACGTAAAACAACTTTTAAGACCGCATTGGGAATTACATGTAGTAAACGAAGAGTTTGTTATTCCTGCGACCAGAAGCGAAAGGGGTAGGAGTATTGACTTTATCAATTTCACAACAAGAACTTGTGTTGAGGTAGATGGGATACAGCATAATAAAAAAAGCTGGTGTCATAAAAATAAATATCAATTTTTCAAACAATTACGTAATGACAGTTGGAAAGAGCAGTGGGCAGAGCTTAATGGCTTCAATATGTTTAGAATTTATGAAACTGACGAACTAAATGACGAATTATTATATAAACTTGGAATTATTTCTTGACTTTACCACAAAACATGTTAAATTAACTTATGAAAAATAAAGAAAAGCTCAAAAAGGTTAATCTTCTTTTAAACGAAATGAAAGTTTTCGTTGCTTACTTAGAAGATATCCACAAAGACTTAGAAACCAGAAAATCGGAATCAGAATCTTGTGACAGACCTTGGGGAGCTATAAAAAATCGTGCTAAATCTTTTAGAAACAGTCTTTTAGAATTCTATCGATAAGCTTCTCTAGAACCCCCTCAAAGTGTAATACTAATTATGGAAAAAAAATTAATCGAAAAATGCGTTTCTATGTTCCGAGATGGAGCAGGAAAAATGGAAGTAGTTAGACTAATCATGGAATGGACTGGTCTAAAAGAAACTGCCGCAAGAAGTAGGGCAACAAATATTTGGAACAATGAGTTTGAAGAGGAATATATTCCAGTCTCAAATCGCGGACAAGAGGATTTTAAATCTGAAGACAATGGCTTTAAATCTGGCGGGACAAGGTTTGACCAGAATGACGAAAACAACGCAACGGCGGAATCTAAAAACGAGAACGTCAGAACCTTGGAAGATTTGCTCGAAGTGTGTAATGTTGATTTAGAATATTGGGAGGTCGAGAGACATATAATTAATAAATGGGAGGTTGCCGCTAAAGATAATATAGGTGAGCTCCGCCATTCTCCACTCTATCAAGTTAAAGCTTGGCTAAAAAAACGTGAAGTCAAAAACGCAGAAGAGGTCGTAAATTATTTTAACGAGTCATTGCAGAGTATTTCTCCGAAAGTTAAAAAAAGAAATGCTGGCGGTAAATATATGTATGAAATTTCCATACCCGATCTGCATTTGGCTAAACTCGGATGGGAACCAGAATCTGGACAGGACTACGATGTTAATATCGCCGCTAATTTATTTAGATCGGCAGTAAAAGACCTCTTAAGTAAAGTAAATTTAGATGAAGTATGTAAGGTTCTTCTTCCAGTCGGCAATGACTTTTTCAATTCAGAGGGTCTTTCTGGAGCCACTACTGCAGGCACTCGACAAGATGATGACTCTAGATGGCAGAAGTCTTTTAGCATTGGTTGTAATTTAATCTCAGAAGTTGTTGATGAACTATCTAAAAAGGTTAATGTAGATATTGTTATTGTTCAAGGAAATCATGATTTCGAGAGAGATTATTATCTTGGAGAATTCTTGAGAGCTTGGTATAGAGGCAATGAAGCAGTAAACATAAATAATAGTCCCAAGTCTAGAAAGTATGTTGAATTTGGAGAAAACCTTATTTTGTTTACTCACGGAAATGAAGAAAAGCAAAGCGAACTTCCATTGTTGATGGCTACTGAGCATCCAAGCTTTTCACAATGCAAGTTTAGAACAGCACATTTGGGACATCTTCATCAGACAAGAGTAGTTGAAAATAAAGGGGTTACAGTGAAAATTCTTCCGTCTCTCTGTGCTAGTGACGCATGGCATAAGGTTAAAGGATTCTGTGGAAATAGAAGATCCGCTATGGGCTTTTTATATGATCCAGTTTATGGAGAGGTAGCAAACTATTACTATAACGTAGTTTAGCTATTCAAAATGAACTTATCATTTAGACTATGCGTCCGATCCGCATAGTCTATTTGTTGACCTAGGTATGATAGCGAAATTTATTTTGTGATCATATATATTAATTGTACTTGACTAGTAACAAAACTACTATAGAATTACCATATGCCAAAAATCATAAGCGGTCCGAGTGACCAAAGTTTAGAGCGCAAATTTTTAGGAGGACTAATCCACAATGGAGTTGATGTCTGGATTGACATTTGCGACTTTATAAAGGAAGAAGATTTCACAAATAGTGGAGTTAAGATGTTGTTTAAGGTTTGTAGGCTTCTTTTAGAAGAGAATAAAACTTTAGATTCTGCGATCATATCTTCACGTTGCAAATCCCAAGGGATTACAATTAGTGAAGGGAATGTGGGAGACTTCATAGAGAATCTTTTGATTTCTCCTTTAAATGTTAAGTCTAGCGTTGAAGCGGCGCAGGAATTGATAATGCTACGAATTCGCAGGAATAAAATAGCTAATGCTAGAGATATTGCTAAATTTTCTCAAGATTTCGAAGGAACAAATTTATCAGACTTTGCAAATGGAGCGGAAGAAATCTTCGCTGATGGTAACGATATTATCCTCGACAAGCACGAGCCAGTCAATATTGCTCAAAGTGCATATGAAATCGTAGAAGAGCTTGGCAATAACGATGGTGAATACGTCATTAAGACGCCTTGGCCTACCTTTAACGCCGCTTTCTCTGGCTTTCGACCCAAGGACTCATATTGTATAGCAGGAAGACCCTCACACGGCAAATCTGGCGTTCTACTTTCCCTTGCTCAGTTTTGTGCGAATGAAGTCGAAGACAACTTTATTGATGGCAAAAGATTACCAGTTCTATATTTAGATACTGAAATGGATGCGAAAGAGCAAACACTTCGTTGGGCGGCAATGGTAGCTGATATTGACCCATTTTTAGTCGAAAGTGGAGACTGGAGAAAAAACAAAGATTGTGTAGAAAAAATTAGAACCGTACTTAAAGATAAGTCTTCTACTGATAACTTCCACCACGTTTACGTTCCTGGTCTTTCGGCTATGGAAATTCGTTCGATTTTTCGTCGATGGGTTAGAAAAACCTGTGGTCGAGATAACGTAGGAATTGTAGTTTTTGATTATCTAAAAATCACTGGAGAAGAACTTAAGGGTGCATCAAATCCAAGACTTGAAATGGGCTATAAGCTTGATATGCTTAAGGATGAAATCAAAGATAACTCTAATTGCACTTTTCTGTTTGGAGCTCAAAGAAACAGATATGGGGAAGATGATGATAGTTCTATCGCAGAGTCAGACTATATTCAACAGCTTTCCACTTGGACTGGTCTGATTAAAAAGAAATCTATGGCTGAGCTCGCAGAACAGCCAGCAGATGAATTCGGCACCCACATGTTGATACCTACAAAATTCAGAAAGCTTGGTAGGGATGGTCAAAACTTTGAGAATCCAGTCAAGATCGAGGGAAAGTATTTAAGAAACTGGATTAACCTTGATTTCTCTAACTTTAGATTTAATGACAAGGACGATGGTAGAGCAGTTCAAGATTACCTAAGTCTAGTTGCATCTAATAACGGCAACAACAATAGACGGCAAATACCATAATTAAAAATCGTCATGTCAAACGTTAAGCAAATTCTAAGAGATAATGGAGTAAAAATAACTAGTGAAAACGATTCTGGGTTTGCTCAGTTTTGTCCTTCCTATCGAAACTCTAAAAATCCGATGGGAGCTTCGATCAATCTGAAAACTGGTTGGGTTATTGATTGGAGTCAGGATGAAAAATTTCCGTTAGATGTTTTAATTAAAAAACTCGGAGGCAAAGAACTTTCAAAGAAAGATCTTGAAAACTTACAACCAATTTTTGAGCAGACTGATGAGAAAGAAAAAACTTTCTGGAAAAAAGATTCTCTTTTGCATTTTTTGCCAAACCATACTTACTGGTTAGACAGAGGGGTATCCAAAGAAACTCTAGACTTTTTCCAAGGCGGAGTGTCTCATAGTGGTAAATTGTATCAGCGTTACGTATGGCCAGTTTTCGACCGCCATCAAAGAATTGTTGGGTTTACAGGGAGAGATTTAAGTGGCGAAGCTAAAATCAAATACAAACATGAGGGAAAAAGTTCTTATTTTCTTTTTGGTTTATTTAATAAGCTTGGCAACTCTATGCCCATACTATCTAGCATTTTAGAATCTAACGAAGTTATTCTTGTCGAAGGGCCATCTGATTCGGTCGCTTGTTATGATGAGGGAGTTAAATTCGTATTGCCGACAATCGGCTTGAACATTTCTAAAACACTGATGAGTTTTCTTATAGGAGTAAACCCAGATAAAATTACTATATCTTATAATAGAGATGATAATTTTGCGGGTCAAAATGCCGCTGTTAAAAACTTTGCAAAATTGGCACAACACTTTGATATTGAAAAGCTATGTATTAAGTATCCGACAGGAAATGATTTGTCGGATAATAAAAAAGATATTCAAAGTTGGGTTGACAAAAATGAGGATTCTGCTATACTTGAGTTTAGAGAAAAATTCAAAAGATTAAGAAATAACAATAAAAAAATGACACAACAGGAGATTAAGATAGGAAAAACCTTTTAATCAAAACTAAAAATGGCTATAGTAATTAACATAATAGTAACTTATATAGGAATCGGCATTCTTTTTTGTATATCGGAGCAAAGATATAGGAATTATATATTATTAAGGATCTCATGCTCCAATTTAAGGGGTATAGAGCGTGATTATATGCTAAGCATAACTGAATCATATTTACAAAAAATTCCCTATCGACAGTTAAGAGCGATTGCCTCTTTGTTTTTTATTCCAGTTTTAGTGCCTTATATATTAATTTATCATGGAAAAAGATAAAATTAAATTAGGAATCTTCTGCTCTTCTTCTTTTAAAAATTATCCCTTCATCGAAGGAATCTTAAATAAAAAGGTTGAGGAAATAGGATTAATCATTTCTAATAACTCTGGTCAAAGATTACCAGAGAAATATTCTCATGAAAAGAATATTCCAATGTTGTCCTATCCGATTGGCAAAAATTTAAATGCTTTAAAAGCTAACGACTTAATTATTAAAGCTTCTGACTGTATTTTAATTATCGATGATGGAAACTCCAAGAATAATCATACTGTTAAAAAAAAGTGTGGTATTGTAAATAAAAAACTTACATTTATTGACGCTCCACGCGAAGATACAATTTTAGATGCGGTGAAAGAATTTTTTGATACGTTTGAAAAATCCAAGGAAGATGATCTAAAAGATTGGGTTTGCGGATCAAAAAGAGGTTTTGATAAGCTAATTAAACTTCAGGAAAAATATCAAAGATTAATTAAATAATCATGAGTAATAAAAAAGAATTTGCCCTTTCCCCTAGCCGTATAATGAGTTACGTAAAGTGCTCATATGTATATTATATGGAGAATACTCTCATGTTGGACAGTGGCAAGAACTTTGGCAATATGAGAGGAAGCGTTCTTCATGAGGCGTGTGAGCTATTAATTAAAGAAAAATACAAAAAAAGAGTTCAGAAAATTATTGATAGCGGTAGCATATCAAGCGATCCCGCTCTTATTAGATATTTAAAGATCAAAGGATACCAAGAAGGTTTAAGGGATGAGTTTGACCACAAGGGTAATAATAATTTTGAAATGATTTGCGACATGTTATATGTTGTTTTGTCGAATGACTTTTATTGCGAAGGCTGGGATATAGACTATGACAATCTTGAGGTTAAATTTACTCTTAGGAGCGAGGAGCCAGAATACGTAATTCGAGGCTTGATTGATAAGCCAACTAGTAGAGATGGGGTCTACAAGATTTTAGACTACAAGTCTAGTCAGTCTAAAAAATCTAAAAAAGATTTGGAAATGGAAATCCAAGCTTTGTGTTATATTTTATACTGCATCAGGGGTTTAAAGGCGAAAGACGCTACTGTAGACTTTGTTTTCGCTCGTTTCCCAGACGACCCGATAGACCGTATTGAGAATATTTCTAAAAAAGAGTTAGAAGGATTTGAGCATTACTTGTCAGATTTGTATTCTCATTTAAAAGACTTTGATAAAAACAAGGCATCAGAAAATCTCGCGGCAGAAAAGGGATATATTAAAGATGGCGGATTCGAGGGGAAGGTTATGTGCGGATATGCTCAGTATGAGGGACATTCTTACCCAGAGACTCACAAGGACAAGGATAAAAGAGGTAAACCCTATTATTGTTGCCCATATAAATTTGCATTTACCTATTATTCGCAAAGAGATATCGATGGAAATATTGTAAAATCTAGCAAAAATTTAGAAAATCTAGAAGAAGTCGGAAAATATTATATTACAGAAGAGCAACATGATGGTTGCCCCGCATTTAAATCTGTTTAATATTCTCCTTTAGGCGTAAAATCTGTAATATTATGTATGAGGATTTTATTTATAATCTTACTCTTAACTGGCTGTGCCACAAAAGAAAAATCTCCTAAAAATATATTTTTTTATGAACTGCCAGACACTGGAAGTATGGAACCAGCACTTTCTGGGGGTGACATCATTTACTTAGACCGCTCATTTGAATATGAAGATCTTAAAGTTGGCGATGTAGTGGCCTATTATGAACCTAAATATGGAATTATTAATGGCATTCTACATAGAATCGTGAGAAGCTCTTCTCCTAAAGAGTGGGTAGTGAAAGGGGATAATAATAAAAACATCGACAGGTATAATCTTAATGAAGAAAGTTATTACGGGAAGCTAATTAGGGTTGATTTTAAATAATTATATTTGATCATTACTTTATGATTCTGGTCATAGGAGAAAATATTACAGATATATTTATTTATTGTAACTCAAAAAGGTTATCTCCAGAAGCTTGCTGTCCAGTATTGACACCTGAGAATAAAGTTTTAAATTCCGGGGGTGCTGGAAATGTTGTCCAAAATTTAAAATCCCTAAAAAATAAGGGTGTTATCGGAATTCATCAAAAAAAAGAAATAACTAAAACTCGATATATTGTTGGCAATCAACATATTATGAGGTATGATGAAAATGATGAATGCGAAAATCTAAAAATTAAAGAGCTTGAGAAAACTCTGTCTAAAAGAGGGGTAAGATTATCTAGATTTGAAGCAGTAGTAATTTCTAGTTACTCAAAAGGATTTGTAACCCCTGACTTAATAAGGGATATCAGAAAAAAATACGAGGGACTGATTTTTATTGATACCAAAGATAAGAAGGGAGACTGGTGTGAGTTTGTGGATTTTATAAAAATAAATGACAAAGAATGGCTTGAGAATTTTAATTCAAAATACGAAGGAAGTGCTAATATCTTCGTTACAAAAGGTTCCGAAGGAGTTAGCTGGATAAACAAAAATAAAAACTTTATGGTTGATCCCATTGAGGTTGCGGATTTTGTGGGGGCTGGAGATTCATTTTTCTCTGGATTTATTACAAAATACTTGGATTCTAAAAATATAGAAAAAAGTCTTGACTTTGCTAATAAATGTGCTAGAGTATCGGTAAGTAAAAAGGGTGTGGTGTCTGTTAAAAAAGAAGACATTATTTAACACTAAACAATCGTAACTCTGGTAAAAATAAAATGAAATCGAGCAAATTTGATATCAAAGAGATTAACATATCTTTTTGTGCTGGCTGTTTTGATGGTGACTACTTGCATGATGGCCATAAATATTTAATAAATAAAATGGTAGAAGCTTCTAATTACCAAGTTATTGCCCTAAACTCTGACGACTATATAAGAAGACACAAGAGGGATCCAATCTGCCATCAAGATGAAAGAAAGAATCGACTATTAAAATTAGGACTTGACGAGGTAGTAATTTTCGACGAAGATTCTCCAATACAAATAATTAAAACAATTGAGCCCCATAGCATTTTCGTAGGAGATGATTATACTTTAGATCGTGTAGTTGGATATCCCGAATGCAAAGAATGGGGAGGCGAAGTTCAAATCATAGATCGTATAAACGATATATCAACAACAAATATAATTAATGAAACTAATTTACCTTGATTTAGATGGAGTTTGTGCAGATTTTACTAAGGACGTTTCCAAAATATTTAATCTCAAAGACACTCCAGTAAATTTGCCAGAAAAGGGTGCTCCTTGGACTTACGAGGGCAAAAATCGTGATCGATTAGATACCGTTATGGAATCGTATGATTTTTGGACGAATCTAGATGCTTACTCTTGGTCTAGAAGTTTAGTTGAATTGTGTCAAAGATATGGAGATACTAGATTTTTGTCTAAAGCTCGTCCTAATTCTGGTTGCATGGGAGGTAAAATAGATTGGATTTTAAAATATTTTCCAGAGATGGAATACAAAACTATCTTGACAACTCAAGATAAGTGGGTATGCTCTAGCTCTAATAGCATACTTATAGACGATGATCTCCGACACAAAGAAGAATGGATTAAGCGTGGTGGACATTATTATCATTGGCAAGAACTAAAGGGATGTGAAGACGGTGACGCAATAGCAAAAAAAAGAATAATTCAACTGGAGAAATTTTTGATTCAAATATGAGCAAAGTCATATCATTAAAACCGAATATAATGTATTATATTCGCGAAAAAACATTAAAAGATTATGAAGAAGGTAAAGTAATCTTCAAACATAAAGACGAAGACAGAGAATTGAAAGTAGAAGTTTGTGGTCGATTTCTGCTCGGATATAACATTAAATTACATGATTAAAAAACCAAAAATAGTAAATAAAAATTGGGGTGGTGAAATCCATTGGACTAACAATATTAATTATTGTGGAAAGACTTTGGTTTTAAAAAAGGGTTGCCATTGTAGCCTTCATTCTCATTGGAAGCGTGAACACTTTTTAATTCAAAGCGGCAATGTAAGGTTAGCTTTGGAGAAGCGTCTACTGGGACAAAAAGGGATTGGTGAGATGGTTTTCTTTGACTTGGTTAAGGGCGATTGCATTGAAATACCACGCGAATCTTGGCATACATTCTATGGACTTGCCGATAGTGAAATTATTGAGTTTTCAACTCCAGACGAAGAGTCAAAAAGACTTTTCCCAAGCGGTCCCAATGACATCAAAACTTGGGAGAAATTAATTTCAGAAACCAAAGAAAAAGAAAATAAAAAATTGAAAACAATACTAGTAACTGGATCGGAAGGGTTTATCGGCTCCAGATTTCTAGAACTCAATAAAGATAAATATAGAATTTTTAATTTAGACAAATCAGACACAGATAGTTTATTAGAAAAGTCCAGTAATTTTAAATCCTTGTCTTGGTTCGATTGTAAAAATCAAAAAACTTATAAATTTTCAGACATCGATGCGGTTTTTCATTTTGGAGCTGAAACGGATACTACTTCAAATAACAGTCAAGAATATTTTAAATATAATTGTTTGTTCACCAATCATCTTATCGACGAATGCTATGAAAATAATATACCTTTGATATTTTCTTCTTCAGCGTCTCTTTATGGCTCTGGTAATGATATACCTCTTAATCTTTACGCTTGGAGTAAGTGGGCAAGCGAAAAGTATGGAATTGAAAAAGCTAACAAAAGCCTTTCACCTAATAATTGGAGGTTTACGGCATTGCGCTACTTCAATGTTTACGGTATTGGAGAGCATAATAAAAATATTAAAATGACTTCTCTTGCATATCAGAATCTTAAAAATAGCAAGATTGAGTTATTCACTGGTAATCCTGTCAGGGACTTTATATTCGCAGATGATGTGGTATCAGCTAATATCCACGCTTTTGAAAGCAATCAATCTGGAGTGTTTGATGTAGGTTGCTCCTCCCCAAGAAGCTTTGAGGACATTGCGGGTTGCCTAGGTGCTGAAGTGGAATATGTAGATAACCCTATAAAGGATCAGTATCAGTTTTATACTTGTGCTGATAAAACAAAAATGCTTGACAACTGGTCTGCCAAGTATAGTTTAGAAAATGGAATTACTAAAATGAAGGAGTATTATAATAAATGAGTTTAAACTTTTATCAAACCTGCCCAACAATTGATCAAGGAATTGCGGAGTGCAAAGATATTATCGAAAACTATCTTGATGATATGGTAAACGATATAAATCCCGAATTTTATTCTGACGAAAAGGGTAAGAACAAAAATAACGTTGTTGAGTCTTTTAAAGATATGATATACAATGATATAGAACATATCTTCGAGAGCGTTAGAGAGACAAATGTTCAAATGAGAGAGGTGGCTGATGAACAAATTCGTAATTTAGAATACGAGGTTGAGGAAATGAGCAGTGAATTGGAGGATTTAAAAATACAACACGAGGAGGCTGAAAAGCAGATTTTAAATTTAGAGATTGATAGAGAAAATGCTTGTGATTAATTTTCAATAAACCTATATGATTAAAAAAGATACAGGGCAAGATTTACTTAGGTATAATTTTAATGATTATAAGTTTCTATGCTATGATTACGAGACCGAATCATTGTGTCTTGCTGGTAATAATAAGCCTTGGGAAGTGGGCTATATAACGGTAGAAGGCGGTAAAATTACTTCCGAACACAACCGTACCATTTGGTGGGAAGATTTAAATATTTCTGATGATGCCGCTAGAATTACTCGATTTAATTATGAAAACTATAAAAAAAGTGCAGAAAATCCTGATTTAGTTCTTGATCAATTTGAAAATGAGCTTTATGACCCAAAGACCATCAATATTACTTATAATGGTTTGAATTTTGATATGTACCTTCATCAGTTATGGAGAAAGAAACTTGGCAAAGAGATTGATTGGACTTTCTTGCCTCGCTCTATTGATATTCTTGTCCTGTCTAGAGCTTATCGCATGGAGATGGAACCCCCAGATAATTGGGAGGATTTTTTCTGTTGGCAATTAAAATTGGCTAACTATTTCAGTGATAACAGAACAAGAGCTTCTCGTAAATTACCAAGTTGCACTCTAAAAAAGATGTGTTATGAACTTGATATTGAATTCGATGACGGACAGGCGCATGGAGGACTTTATGATGTCCATAAAACTTGGGAACTATTCAAGCATCTTATTAGAAAAATGGAAATAACAACCAAACACCTACATATTTAAAACAGGCAATAATCCAACAAACTAAAAAACTAGTTGACAATATAGTGGAGTGATGCTACTATTGTTTGTACGACTTAAAACAAAAACAAAAACAAAATATAAAAATATAATTATGGCAAAGAAATCATTTAAACTAGAAGACGTAGAATTTGTATGCGACAAGAATCAGCTTGAATCAGATAAGAGACAGGCTGTGCTTAATGATCTTAAGGCTATGCTTGAGGAAGAGCAAGAGCAGGAAGATGTTGAAAAAGTAGAGTATAAGATTGTTGGCTTGTTCCCCGATGGCGAGGGCTATGATAAAATTTCTATTGAAGATAGGGTAATAATTCCTATTAAATTGCCAGTAGAATTTGATACTGCGACTTTACAAGACCACATGGTATTGGCGGCAACAAAGCATAATGAAAGTGGTAGAGCTAAAAAGCAAGGTAAAATTTTTACACTCAATGATTTACTGACAAAGGCGACAAAAAAGAATTTGACAGAAGAAGGAATTAAAGTTCAGTGCGAAGGTCGTTTTGAGATTGTGCCTTGCAATCCTCAGCTTATTAATGAGAAATAGATTGTGATTTATTTGTTTTCTAGTGCCAACTCCCTGAACTCAATTCTTACCATTGATAAAAAATCAAAGGAGGGCGGTAGCGATTCTATTTTTCAGATTGCAAAAGAAAACAATATAGATCAGGTATTTTTAATCGAAAAAAACCCATCCTCTTTCCCTCAAGCACTCAGCAACGCTACAGAACTAGGTCTACAGCTCGTTTATGGGCTCTCCTTGACAGTCTGTGATAACTCAGACGACAAAGAGCTAGAATCGATTTCTACGGAGCATAAAATGGTTTTTATTGCCAAGACTGGCGAGGCATATAAGAGCATTTTAATGAAGCTATATAGTGATGCCGCAACAAGGGGAAATTACAATGGTTTGCCGAGAACAGATTTTGATCGAATCAAAGAATTTTGGGGGGACGATATGCTAATGATGGTTCCATTTTACGATAACTTTCTGCATAAAAATTTATTCTCATTTGGTAATTGTTTGGTAAAATTCCAAGAATATAATCCTGTGTTTTGCGTTGAATATCACGAGCTACCACTAGATCGGATGATGGCTATTAAAATAAAAGAATATTGCAAGGAAAATGACTATGACTATATCAAAAGTCATAGCGTAAGATATAAGAGCGAGGAAGATATCGATGCATACTTGACTTATAGATGTATTCAGAATAAAAGTAGTATTCAATGCCCAAACCTTGAAGGCTTTTGTTCAAATAAATTTGCATTAACAAATGATTAAAGATAAAGATTTTTTAAGTCAATTTGAAAATTATTCCGATACTTATAATGTCCTTGGAGTTAGAATTCCGCAGGTAAATATAGGAGGTTCATATGCTAAGAAATTTGATTTAGATTTGTCAAAAGACGAACATCAAATTCTTAGACAGCTTTGTCTGCACGGATATAAAAAGCTAGATATCGACTCCTTGCCAAATAAGGAGATTTACAGAGAGCGTGTAAAATTTGAGCTAGAAACCCTTAAAAAACTTGGATTCACTCGCTATATTCTTATGGTATGGGATCTGATTCAATGGTGTGACGAAAATAAAATCGCCAGAGGTTGGGGTCGTGGTTCTGTTGCAGGAAGTCTGGTATCTTATCTAATAGGTTTAACTGCGGTTGATCCAATTAAGTATGATCTAATTTTTGAACGTTTTATTAATGAGTCTCGTGCTCAATCAAAAATTGTTGATGGAGAACAGTATTCGGACGGAAGCACTGTTCCAGATATTGACTTTGATGTTTGTTACCTCAATCGCAGTCGAGTAGTTCACGAATATTTGGGATCTAAATATCCTAAAAAGACTGGGCACATCTCTACTCTTAATACCCTTTCGACAAAACTGGTTCTTAAAGAGGTCTGTAAGAAATATGGAGGCTATAACGAAACTCAAGCCAACCGACTTTCTAATATGATCGAGAGCGATGCAGGAAAGCTTGATTCCCTTAAAGACACCCTAGATAAGAATGATCAGTTTAAGGAATGGGTAGAGGAAAATCCTAAGATATATAATATATGTTTGAAACTTTCTGACCTGCCGAAAAACTTCGGTCTCCATGCGGCAGGTATTATTGTATCATATGATGAAATTTTTAATTCTTTGCCACTTGAAGATAGGGATGGCGTTATAACTTCATCATATACAAAAGACGATGTTGCTGAGCAGGAAATAAAGCTTGATGCTTTGGGTCTAAAGACCTGTACAATCATTTATGAAACAGCAAAAGAAGCAGGATACGATTTAAATAGTTTTGATCCTAATGACCCAGAGATATACAAGCTATTTGAAAAGTTTGATTATAGCTATGGAGTCTTCCAGTTAGATGGAGACACTGCTTGTAAAGTAACCAAACAAGTTCAGCCTAAGAATATATCAGATATTTCTGCTATCTCCGCTATCGCCAGACCGGGTGCATTGGCTTTTTTGGAAGACTTTTTAGAATCTAGAAAAACTGGTAAAATAAAATCTATTTATCCGCCTATCGATGAAATTCTAGCCAACACTTCTGGCGTTATTCTATATCAAGAGCAAACAATGAAAATTGCTCACGAGGTTTACAAATTCTCTCTTGTAGAAGCTGATATCTTAAGAAAAATTATTGGCAAGAAACAGCTCGAAAAGGTAAAGGAGTGGGAAGAAAAAATTAAAAAGGCAGGTATAGATCAGGGAATACCAGAAGACGCAACTCAGATTTTTTGGGAGACGGTTCAAGCATCTGCGAAATATCAGTTCAATGCGAGCCATTCATACTCATATGGATACATTAGCTGTCTCTGCGCTTATCTAAAGATTAAATATCCAGCAATCTTTTTCAAAAACTGTCTTATGCTTGCTCGTTCGTTCCAAGATAGCGAGGCTCGTATTATGAAAATATGTAAAGAGCTTCCATATTTTGGTATTGAACTCAGACCACCAGACCTTGTTAAATCTGAGGAAGACTTCTCTGTTGAAGGCAATATAATTCGCTATGGAATTAAGTCAATAAAATCCGTCTCGGAAAAGACTCTTGTAAAGCTTAAGGAGTTTAACTCAGTTCAGACAAATAAATTCCAACTATTTGAAGCGGCAAATAAGTCTGGTATTAATATTAGGATTTTGTCTAACCTCATTAAGGCAGGATGCTTGAGCTCTTTTGGGGATAACAGGGGACTACTTACTCTTGAGGCCGCTAGTTGGAATGCTTTGACGGACTCTCAGAAAACTAAAATATTTAAATTCGGAGAAAAATATAATTATGATTTACTAAATATTCTGCTTGATATTAAAGATGGTAAACTTCTCAGCGATGGAAAAGAAATTATCTCAACAAAAAAACGTAAAACCAAGTCAGGAGAGAAATCTTCTTGGGACACCTTTTATAGTAAATATCTTCCACACAAGTTAGAATGGAGTAGCTACGCCAAGTATGTAGATTTCTACAATTATTATTATGAGCAAGACATTCTTGGTTTTGCATATAGTAAAAAATTATTTGAAATACTAGAGCCAGAATACAAAGGTATTATACATCTTGGAGATTTGGAGAATTCGGTAGAAGATTCTATCGTAACTTCTTGCGGGATAGTGCAAGAAGCGAGTGTTGGTAAGACTCAAAAAGGAAATAAAAAACTAACCCTTACAATAGGCGACGAATATGGTCAAAGTAGGGTTCAGGTTTTTAACTTTAACAGATTTGATAGAGCAACCAGAACAACAGAATTTCTTAGTAATGTTGATGATTTGAAAGATCAATACGGCAGACTCCCAGAAAAAAAAGACGTTATTGTTTTTAGGGGCACGAAAAAGACTAATACTGTGTTCGCTGATAAAATTCGCATTTTAAACTTAGATTTCAAAGAAAGTATTGACAAATAAAATATAAGACTGTATCGTCACGATCATGAAGGAAACGAAGAAATTACAAAAGGATAAGACAATTATCAAAATGAAAAAAGAGGGAGGAGTGTATTGGCCTCAAAATCATAAAGATATTTTTCGACATTGTACAAACGGTGCTAACGCACTTAGTGAATCTGAATTTTCAAAGTTTTATGAAATTTTCGCTTTACATAATGTTCAATTATACTTTTAATTAAAAATAAAAGATATTTCGACTCAAATAAATACAATAAAAGCCTTGACACGGATCAGTATAGAGATATAACTGATAATCAAACAAATAAACCTTAACAGAACTATTTAATAATAAAATATGATTGATCGCAAAAGAATTCTACAATCCTTCTTCCAAGTTAAAAAAACTTCCAAATATATCTGGCATGGTTTGCCAACTTCTAATCAAGAAAAAAAACAAAGGGCAAAACGAAAAATTGAATTGTCACCACATGACATTTTGATTCCATCCGTAAATAATAAATTCTGGAACAAGATTAATAAAAATGGGGCAGTTAATATAGAGATACCAAGTAAACACCTAGTTATGGTCGATAACTCTATTCTTTTTGATAATACTTACTATATTAATGGGTTTGATCCCCAAAACTCATAATTTGTGTAATAATTACTGTGGCGATTAAAAAAATAAAATCTATACACAAACGTATGTTCTATAAGTACAAGATGATAGCTGAAGAGTGCTGTTATACGAGGATAAAACTAAGCGACGGTGCCAAAATTGATATCCAAGGAGGATATCTTAAAGAAACTGAGTTTCATTTTGCAAATAAAGAAAATGCAGATTTTTTCTCAAATATGCTGAAAAGTCTGATAGTTTTTAAAAATAAAATTTAATTACAATTATGGAAAGATACGAAACTAAAAAATTTGACTCCTTTTCAGAGTCAAAAGCTCTCTGGGATGAACTGTTAGACACCTTTAAGGAATTAAGACTTTCACCATTTTATTCATTTAAGGGGTACAATAAAGGGTCTTTTAAGAGCTATTCCATATCCTTTATGGTAAAAAGTAACAGTGAAGCCCAAATATTAAATAAGCTTCGCAAAAAAGTGGAGTTATTTAAAATTAACTGTTAAAGACCTTCTCTAAATTGCATGTATAATGTAATAATATGAGTGGGAATCGATGACAAAGTTTATGAAGCAGAAAATGAAGTTTTCATAAATGAAAGAAAATATACTGAAACTCAACTTAAGAAGTTTTTCTTCTTGATTACGGGAGATAATTGGTTTATAAATAAATATGGTACTGGATATAAAATGTATATTATCGGCCCAAATTTCTTTGATGCTTCTTACGGATGCTATAAAGAGATATATTTACTTGAAAATGAACACTTTACAGAAAGCACTATTTGTCACGAATTAATGCACTCCTGCAAGCATATAAGGGGAAATCCTCATGGCAAAGCTTGGCAAAAAAGATACGTAGATATGGTCAAAATATATATTTCCAATCAAATGGGAGAAGAATTAGAGCAAAGATTCGCTAAAATATATGAAAATAATAAAAAAAATTATTTGGCGTTGGAAAATAGAAAAAAAGTTTAATAAAATATACTCATTTTATATAAATAATTTACATATTTTTCATCCTCAAGAACAAGAGTCTATACGTTCTATCAGAAATTCATTTTACTTTTTCCTAAATAGGAGCAGTTGGGAAAGAAATAAAGATAAAATTGAAAAACAAGTCGAAATGCTTAACATCAAGATAAACCACAGAATAAAAAACAAATAATGGAAATACTAATAATTACATTTATACTTCTCTGCATATTTGGGGATATTTAAAGCTTGACTTTAAAATTTCTTCATTCAATATGAGAGATAGTAAACCACAAATAATAACACAAATAATAGCACAAATAAAAATATGAAAATTAAACAAATGATCCAAGATACAAAAGGTAAATTTTTTACTGTTAATTTTGTTAAAAAAGACGGAAATAAACGACACATGGTTGCTCGACTTGGGGTAAAAAAATATCTTAAGGGTGGAGAAAACCCCGCTAAAAACCGAGACAATTTGATTGTAGTTTTTGACGTGCAAAAGAGGGCATATAGGATGATAAATTTAGATACTTTACTTAGCTTTAAATGCGGTAAGAAAGAATACTACTGTTACTAAAAATAGTTATTGACTTTCTCAAATTTATATGAATCATCATAAATATGAAAATATTAATTGCTTGCGAATCCTCTGGAGTTATTCGTGATGCCTTTCGAGCAAAGGGACACGAAGCTTATTCTTGCGACATTATCGAAACAGGTCACGAATACCATATTTGTGACGATGTTTTAAATGTTTTAGATCAAAACTGGGATATGATGATTGCTCATCCGCCTTGTACTTATCTTTCAGTTAGCGGTATGCATTGGACTGTTCGTGGTTTGCGTGATCCCAAACTGACTGAAGACGCTCTTGAATTCGTTCAAAAGCTTATAGATGCCCCAATTGAAAAAATAGTAATTGAAAATCCAGTTAGCGTCATTTCGACACGCATCAAAAAGGCAAGCCAATATATACAGCCTTATCAGTTCGGAAAAGATAGAAGTAAAAAAACTGGGCTATGGTTGAAAAATCTTCCCATTCTAGAACCTTCTGAATATGTGGAGCCTACAAGATGGGCTTGTTGTGGAAAATGGGTGGAAAAAGATTCTACTTGTAATAAATGTAATAAAAAGGCTAAACCCAGATGGTCTAATCAAACTCAAGATGGTGCAGATAAAACTCCACCATCTAAAGATCGTTGGCGCACTCGCTCTCAAACTGATCAAGGTATTGCAGAAGCAATGGCAAATCAATGGGGCTAGAAAATACTTCATAAAAAGACTTGACTTTTAATAAATTACCCACAAAGTGGTGAACATGAAAATCTTATCTCTCTTCGACGGAATCTCTTGCGCTCAAATTGCGCTTAATAAGCTTGGCATTAAATACGACAATTATTTTGCTAGTGAAATTTGCGAAAAAGCGATTAAAGTAACGCAAGACAATTATCCAGACACAATCCAATTAGGTGATGTGACAAATTGGAAAGATTGGAAGTTGCCTAAGATTGACGTGATTTGTGCAGGTTTTCCTTGCCAATCTTGGTCTAAAGCAGGATTACAAGGCGGATTCCAAGATGAGCGTGGAAAACTAGCTTATGTTCTTGCAGATATTTTTCGTCACCTAAAGAAACAGAATCCTAATTTAATTTTCTTGTTTGAAAATGTAGAGATGGCAAAAGAAAAGTTAAATGATTTAAATGAATTGTTTGGCTGTGAGGGAGTTAAAATCAATTCTTCGCTATTAACTGCTCAGAAGCGTGGGCGAGTCTACTGGACAAATTTAAAAATTGATCCAATAAAAGATCAGAGAATTCAATTTCAAGACGTTCTTGATGATGGAATAGCCGAAAAGGAAAAAGCATACTGCATCAAACTTTGTCGTGGAAATGCAAGGGATTATTTTAAGAAAAAACAAACTAATATTGTTTTTTGCCCAAATAAATATGGTAAATATGAAGTAAAAAATAAATTCATCTCTATGACTTTTCCGAAAGGGAAAGACCCAAATGAGTTATTTACCTTTAAATGTTCTTTGCCAGATGGCAATTACGACCTAAGACCTCTTAATAGAAATGAGGTCGAGAGGTTGCAAACAATCCCTAAAAACTATACCAATGCGGTAACTGTAGCTTCTGCCCATAATTTAATGGGTAATAGTTGGACTGTTGATGTAATTTGCCATATTTTAAAAAATGTTAAATAAAATTTGGAGAATATGGGCTAAATCTATAGGAGAAAAGGCAACTTCTAAAGATAGGGAGGCAGACATTGTCGCAATAATTAGGACTGTTATCTTTTTAACCTATTTAATTACTAATTTTTTTATCATATCTGGCGTAATGAGGCATTGGTAATAAAGATTTTTCTTGACTTTTATAAATATGTGGTCAATATACACATTGTAAACACAAATATAAACACAAATATAACATAAAAATGATCAAACAAATAGATAAAGAATTCCTACGTTGCCTTCGCTCAGAAATTGATGTAGCACTAGAACCAATCGCTGAGAAATATGGTATTAAATTTGATGCAGGTAATGCTTCGTTCTCACAGTTTAATGCTACAATTAAATTAGAGATTGCAACTGCTCAAAATGGCGATTTTATTACCAAAGAGGCTCAAAGCTTCCTAAATTATGCAGAATTACTAGGATTATCTAAGGATTTTTTAAATAAGGAGTTTTCTTACTTTGGTAACAAATATATTCTTACTGGATACTCGCCTCGCTCCACTAAATATCCATTTATTGCGACTAAAGTTTCAGATGGTGGCTCATACAAGTTGCCTAAAAGTGTCGTAACTGCGGAAAACTTTAAAGAAATTGCTTAATGCAAAATAAAATATACGATAAGCCAATCGCGTTTGATGTAGATATGCCCGTAAAAGGAGTTAAAAGATTTACTGTCTATGCAAGAAGCGATGAAGAAGCAGTTAAAAAAGTCGAGACACGCGCTTTTGAGCCTTTTGATTCAGAGTGGTTTGAGGAACTTGATTGCGAAAAGCCTTATGTTATTGACGCTGATGAATCAAATGTTCATCCTAGACCGATTCTTTCAAGTATTGTTACAAACATAGAAAATTAATTAATATTATGCCCGATTATAAAATAACTGTAACAGAAACAGTAACTTATCAATCGATTGTTTCTGTCCCAAAACAAGATAATGACGAAGATGTCGAGCAATTAGTAGTTGACACCTTTTATAACAAGGGTTATTATGATGTGGCTAACATCTTAGACTCAGAAACTTCTGATATAGAAATCCAACAAATGAACAGATATGATAGTTAAGTTAAACGATAAAAATTATATCCGCAAAAAGATGGATGACACAATAGACGAAGCTGATGGATTAGCGGAGCTAATTTGTGAAGGCGGGGCAGAAGGTGAATATACTCAAAAAGAATTATTGACAATGCAGAATAAAGCAGATACATTGTATTCTCTTTATAACGCCTTAGAAATGCGTTTGAAAAAACTAAATAACCAATTATCAAAATGAGTGAGACATACAAAGGAAATTATACTAATTTAGCCCAACCTACCGAAGAAGGCGTATATCGCGTAGGCGTAATCTCTACAATAACTCGTTATATTGATATAAAAGCTTCCTCTCAAGAAGATGCTAAAGCTGAAGCAGAACGCATTTACAATGAAGAAGGGACTGAAGAACAGGAATGGATAGAAGATGCTGAAGAATTAGAATCTTTATTTGATGCCGACATTTAGTGTTGACTTTTGCAATTTACCACTCATTATAAAGAAATGGCTAAACCAACTCAAACAACAGAAATAGATAACGCTCGTAGAGTATTAGGAATGCTTGATACTGTAACTGATCCAGAAGAATATAAAAAAATCTTTGGGGTTCAAGATAAAGATGTTGACAACATGAAGAAACTTATTCTAAATAAGGGTAAATTAAAAAAGAAAATTTTCACTAAAGATGAGGAAAACAATGAAGATGAATAAAACACAAGCATATATTAGAGCATCAAAATTTTACTTGACGGACGAACTCCCAGAAGATTTTGAGAATTTGACCGAAGATGAGACGATACAGTTCATTAATGAAAACGTTTGGCAACCATTTGAGATGTGGGATCCGTTCGATGTTCTTGAAATGATTGACGATTTAGCTTCTGAATTTATTTGTATTTCCTCTAGTAAAGGTTAAACTAAATAATAACAGACACCTTATATTAAATATCTAAAAATATATTGGTAATAAAAGGAAGAATTTAGATTTAAAAGCTGTTTTAAGTAGGCTATAGTTAGCTATAAATAATACACCAAATAAACTAGGGGTATAACTAGACTTTCAAGGTCTAAAGCCTTGTAGGGCTTTATATACAAATATAACCTTTTACCTCAGTAAAATAGCATAATAAGATATAATATATAAGGATACTATATAAAGAAATAACATTAAGGAATATACATAGGATAAATAAAGAAATAATAGAACTAAAACCCTGTTTCTTGTCTTGTAGGGGATTATCCAGTTTATATTTCTTAAATAAATGGATTTTTTTTAGAAATACCTTAAATAATACTATAAATAATGCTTTTTTGTGTTATATCGGACATAATATAGGTTTTTATATTGATAAATAAGTATCTGTTATAAGCGGAATAGTCTTGACATGACTAAATAAAAGTTTTTTATTCCTAAATAAATAAAAAAAAATATAAATAAAAAAAGTTTTTTAAATAAATAAATATATATAATCCTCTTATAAAAAAAATATTTTTAAATAAAAAAAATAAAAAAATATTTTTAAATAAAAAAAATAAAAAAAGTTTTTTAAATAAATAAATAAATAAATAAATAAAAGTTTTTAAACGCGCAAATAAATGCTTTATTAGTAAGGTTCCATAGTTCAAGGGATAGAACAAGACACTTCTAATGTTTAGATCTGAGTTCGAATCTCAGTGGAGCTACCAGTAAATTCCGAAAAAAAAGTTTTTATTTTCCCAAATAAATATAAAAAAATAATATAAAAAAAAGTTTTTATTGGATTAAATAATAAAAAAATAAAAAAAAAATTTAAATAAATAATATAAAAAAAAGTTTTTTTCTGCTCAAATAAATGTGCATATAAAAAAATAAAATATTCTTGACAATGTAAAAAATAAAAAAAAATAAAATAAAAAAATTTTTTCTTGACACGATAAAAAAAAATATTATAAAATAAAGGGTTTATCTGGCCAAATAAAAGCGCGGGCGTATATAAGAAAAGATATATTATACAGGGTATATTATATAGCATATTATATATAGGCAGATAATTTAATTTCTTTTTTTTATTTTTTTTTAAAAAAGTTCTTGACTTAGATGATCAAGTCTGCATGATTGTGGGCATGATTAAGCCAAAAAACATATATCCACTATCTCTAGGTGCAGACGCCAAAACTGTAAAAGGTCAACTATTAGGTTATGCTACAGGTATACTTTATCTAGCTCCCGTAAAAGAAGCGGGATTTGGTAACGTTTGCCCAAATGCCTCAGCGGGTTGTGCCTCTTCTTGCCTCTTTACAGCGGGACGTGCTAGAATGTCCAGTGTTCGCAAGGCCCGTATTGCTAAAACTCAACGCTTTTTCAAGGAAAAAGATGCATTTCTGGCCGATATTAGCTCTGCTATCGTAAAGATGTTTAGCTATGTAAAGAAGATGGAGTACAGCTTTGCAGTTAGATTAAACGGCACCAGTGATTTACCGTTTGAAAAATTCGGGATTTTTGACAAGTTCGAAGATATTACTTTTTATGATTATACCAAGTCTAAAAGAAGAATGATGACTTATCTTAAGGGAGACATGCCAAAAAATTATTCTCTTACTTTCTCACGCAGCGAGACAAATCATGATGATTGCATGGAAGTTTTACAGGCTGGCGGCAACGTGGCCGTAGTATTTGCAACTAAAAAGAAGAAAGAGTTGCCGACTGACTGGAAAGGCTTTAAGGTTGTGGATGGAGACAAATCTGATTTAAGATTTTTAGATGACAAAAACGTTATTGTTGGCTTACGTGCAAAAGGCGACGGAATTAAAGATGAAAGTGGATTTGTAGTAAAAGTATAATGAAATATAAATTAAAAATAAGTGAAAACTATTTGGATCGAGAATCTGAACGGATGTTACAATATAATGGTCTATCTTTAAAAGAATGGATCGAGAAATATTGCAAAAAAAATAAAATTAAATTAAATACTGATGATGACCTGACTCTAGGTTTTAAATCAGAAAATCAATTAAACTGCTTTACACGGCGCGGAAATGGGATTTTTCCTTACTTCGAGTTTCTATGACAATATTAATCCTTGTAATAATTATGTTATTCATCTTCGGGGATTAGCCTTGACAAACCTAAATATATGTAAATAATAAACTTATGAAATATAACCATATGTATGACGTAGCCTTTTCTATCGAGTCAAATAACGAAGAAGAGGAGGTTACTGTAGATGAATTAATTGAGGGTCTTGAAAAGAGGGTAATTCAATTAAAGCATGAAAACGACATTGAATCCTTCGGGTATTGTGATTCTTTTGAAAATTAGTCTTGACAGCGGTAAATAAGAATAGCAAAATGATCACATGAATATATTCGCTCTATCAACCGACCATGAAGTCGCCGCAAAATGGCACAACGACAAGCATTGCGTCAAAATGGTTACAGAAATCATGCAATGTTTATCTTGTGCTGTCATACGGCATGAGACTCCAACCGAGTTATTACCACTAAGTAAGAAGGGCACACCAGTAAAAGGTGGTTACCATCATCATCCTAGCTCTATTTGGGCGGGAAATACTAAAGGAAATTTCGAATGGTTGTGTCATCATGGCATTTCGTTAGCCAAAGAATACACAAGACGCTATAACAAGACTCATTTTTGTGAGGGTGTTATTACCAGACTCTTTTCTTTGATTGATTATATCCCAGAGGGAAACATGGAAGATTTTGCAGTTGCTATATCAGAAGACTCAGAATGTCGCAAAATAAATAGCTTTGAAGACCTTCATCCAGTAACGAAATATAGATTATATTATAAGATTGATAAGGCACATCTGGCAAACTGGAAAGCCAACAAGCCTCATTGGTATGATTACTCGATAGAAAAAATTATTGAAACATCAATTTAATGGTTGACAATGGGGTTAAACCCAACATACTGTAGGTATGAATAAATTAACCACACCTCTCTCCGCCTTCTTAGTAGTAATAGTATTTATAATTTTTACCATCGTTGCAGGCTCGTTGCAAGGCGCAACAATAACAGATGTTATTTATGCCATAGAGAATGTTGAGTCAAATTGTAAACCTTATGCTATAAATACAAAAGAAAATGCTATTGGTTGCTTGCAAATACGACCAATTATGATTGCCGACTACAATCGGATTACTGGAGAAGATTTGTCACACGATGTTGCATACGACAGGGCAATGGCTTATATCATTGCATCCGCAATCTTTAATCATTATATGAAAGGTATTGACAAACCTAACGCAAAGCATTTAGCTTTTATATGGAATGGTGGTGGCTCAGCTTGGAAACGAGTAAATAACCCTCAAAACGACCAGAAGCAGAAAAATCTTGAAATATACTGGAAAAAAGTAAAAATACATTTATGAACAAAGAGTCAAAAAAGATTGAAGAAGCAATTGAATATGCAGATGCCAAAGTCGCACAAAGAATGGGCGATTCAAGATGGACGGAAACAGATGGCACAGAGCATTATACAGACAGAGCACAAGATTTGTTTAACAAATACTATGATAGCTTTCAAAGACTAATAATATAAATTAAAATTTACGCATCCTTAGCTCAATCGGTAGAGCAGTTGACTTTTAATCAATTGGTTCTGGGTTCAAGTCCCAGAGGATGTACCATACTTAGCCCCTATCGTCTAGTCTGGTTAGGACACCGCGTTTTCATCGCGTCAACCACGGTTCGAATCCGTGTAGGGGTGCCATTTTTTTTTAAAAAGATCTTGACACAACCACAATCTTCAACATTATAGATAACATGAATGCAGAAAAAGTAAAAAGCTTTATTAGAAATAAATGCCTTAAAGCAGTCGAGGCAAAGCCCAATGAGGATGGTATCCTTGTTTTAAGTCGCGATGAAAACGATGCATACTCAAGTGTTAAGAGTAGGTGGGAAGGCTTTTACAAATCATGTGAATTCTGGAACTGGAACTACGGATATGCCGAAGTAGCCAAAGATATTATAGATAACTACGGTGAATGGGAGAGGAAAGACCTATATGAGTTTATTAACTTCTACTTCGAGGATGATAAGTATTCTGGGGAAATAGACCAAATAATTGAAGTTTTTGAATAAAATAGTTGACAACTTCAATAAAATCCGTATTATGTGTAAATAGTAGTTCACAAGTAAAAAAAAATATATTATGAAATATGTAACAACAGCAATCAACTGGGTGAAAGCCAATAAAAAGAAAACAGTAATCGGACTCGTAGTCGCACTAGTCGTATTAAACCTATTAGGTGTAATCGGTGGTGGCTCCGCAGTAATCGCAGAATAACCATGATCATAGAAATCTTACTAATCCTCGCAGGCTTTATTGCAGGTATCTTAGTTGCTCGTAACAACGCAACAAAAGTTAACCGCGCAGTTGAAGATGTGGCTGAACTTTATGAAAAAGCTCAAGCAGAAATTGCTGAACTTAAAACTAAAGCTCAAAAGCCCGCGAAAAAGACCACAAAAAAGCCGACCAAAAAGTCGTAATCGTTCTTTGCAATTTTGCAAATAATATAAAATACTATTCGCGAGGGTAACATTTTCGGATGCCTCGTGGTAAAGCCCAACTCAATCGAGATAGAAGCATGTGCAAATATGTGATAAGGGTGTGTTAGGTTTTATATTATACTATTTGTCTTGAATGGATGGAATCATGTATGAGAAAATAATTTTGTTAATTAAATTATTTAGAAGATGTGAACTTCATTCTTGACAAATAACATCTTAAAGAGTAGCTTGTTTGGATTGATTAATATTAATTAATATCAGTCTTAGAGTCTTGGCTTGAGGCGGTCAATTGATAATAACTCGGAAATAATGCCTTATTTTTCTGCAGAAGCCCAAACAAAAAGGGCAAATAAATAGGAGGTAATTACCTCGCCTAGGCTGACGAGCCTTGGAAACACAAAAAGAGAAGACGGCAGTCTGAGGGAGGTGATCAACCCCAAGAAAAAAAGGAGGCATCCATTGATCATATTTTTTTAGAAAAGTATTGACAGATGTAATTAAAGATACATAGTTATCGCTATGAAAATCACAATCACACAAAAACAACACTACGGGACTTACTACTTTTATCCTAACTGCGACAATTCTGAACTGTTTATAAAACTAACTGGCAGAAAAACCTTGACATTCGATGATATCAAAGTTATCAAAGGTTTAGGCTATGAAGTCGAGGTCGCTCAAGAAAGCGTTGTTAAATTTTAATCTATACTTTTGGTGTAGTCTAGGTTCCCGATAATCCTTTGTGGTGAGAAAATCGGTTTTTTTTTATTAAATAATATACTTATGAATGAAATAACTGAAATTACCTGCTCTGCCGTCGATGAGGCCGTAAAAAAATTAAATAAAATAAGACTTAATAATAAGGATTCGTGGGTATTTGCTTTTGTAAATCTGAACGGCCTAGAATTTAAATTTAAATTTTATAACACCTATATTCAGATTGCTGAAAATCCAGATGGCTTGCGTGGCAACGCAGGTATGGAAATGGATGTTGGACAATTTAAATCTTATTTACTTAATTTTTTAAAAAAGGCTTGACAAAAGAATTATGGTGTGCATACTGATAAGCACCATGACTAAACTATATCAAAAACTAGCCAAAGAGTCCAATGCACTCAACGAATACAACGACTGTGCCGTAAAGGCCATAGCAATCGTTTGCAACATCAAGTATAAAGAAGCTTGGAGCCTAGCCAAAAAATTTGGCAGACGTCCTCGTGGGAGAACAAACTCTCTCAATGTCACCTACCCTGCGATCAAATCGAAGGGGTTCGACTGCACTCAGTTGGAGAATCATAAGATGAACAAGGCTAAGACCATCAGAGGTCTCAAGGCTTTGATCCCATCAAGGGGAGTGTTCCTAGTCTTCGTCAGAGGTCACATACTCGCCGTAAGAGGTGGAGAGATTCACGACTGGACTGAAGATCGTTGCCATCGAATCCAACTAATTGTAAGAGTGTCAAAAAAAGCTTGACAAACGCTAGAAAGTCCACAGTATGGACTAAACATTATTAACTCAACCAAAGGAAAACTATGCCAAACTGGTGTCACACAGATATAATTATAAGAGGAACCGCGAAAGATATCAAATGGGTATCTGATTTAATTCAAAAACATAATGATCGCAAAGAAGACTCAATGGGATTCTTTGAAACAATTATTCCATCTCCTAATTGGGATAAGACACCCAACGAAGATGGGGAGTTGCCTGTTCCTGATCCTGCTAGGGATGCAGATGGCAACATCACTTTTATGTTTAGCAAGTTTCCAGCTACTGGAAGGAATGATGATAGGTGGTATGATTGGAACATTAACAACTGGGGAACTAAATGGGAAGTAGGCGAAATAGAGGTAACTGACTCAAGCGATACTGAACTCTATATGTATTTTGATACCGCTTGGAGTCCTGTTATTCCTATTTTTGATAAGCTAGTTGAGCGTGGCTTGGATGTCGAAGCTGAATTCAAGGATGAAGGTTGGATGTTCGCAGGTAAATATGATAATGGGGAGGTAGAAGATTATAAAATTGAATTCGTTGAAAGAGATGAAGACGACGACGAATATACTGAAGTCGTCGTTTATTCAAAGGAATATCCTGAAGGAGAATATCATTAAAAAATTCTAGGGAGAGGGATTAATTTCTCTAAATAATTATGACTACAAGAGAAAGAATGAAAGCTTGGGAGGATCTTGGCTTACCAAAACCAGACTGGGAAACGTTCAAGAGGATGCTGCCGTTCTGTAATAATAATTCATTATTAGTTCGGACACTGTGGCTGAAAAAGAATTCAAAAAAAGGTGAACAAAAGCCTTGACATATGCAAAAAGAGTATCATGCTAACGATCTCTTAATACAAACCACATAGAACACACATTATGAACAACGAAACCATGCAACAACTATTCAAGGTATCATCAACCGAGCCACACACGATGGAACTTATAGAACGTCCAGAGCTTTTCGGTTGGCAAAAGATTTTCAACTTCGAAAACGGCTATGGTGCTTCAGTAGTCTCACATGATTCTTCGTATGGCTTAGAGCTTGCGTTGATGGATGATACTGGACACATAGCTCAACACCCAGACATTACAGATGATGTCGTAGGATTTCTTAATGCCGATAGTGCTAACGACTTGCTACAAAAAATTTCAAAACTTGAAGTGTGTTCATGTGTATAGCAGTCGTCTCGCCTTGTGGTTAGGGCGGGGCGACATTACACAAATATAGAATAATTTATAGGGGGGTGTAAGGGTTTCGACTCAAGCTATTAGTTTGAACACGGTGGTTCAACTCCACCCACCTCCACCATAAATTTTATTCTTTTTTTTGAAAAAAAGTATTGACTTCGCTAAACGACCACTCATAATGCAGGACAATGAAAACAATACAACTATCACTACACCGCTCCGAAGACGAACCTTTTATCCAGAAATGGGAGGTCGCCCGCAAATGCGTTTTCTCTGCTCGACTTAATGCAGAACATATCGACTATCCAAATGCTCCCGCCAAGTTAGCTGAGCTTTTGTTTCACGTTACAAATGCGCCAATTGAAATGTTGGATAAGGTGCATGAAAAAATCCTTTTGGCTCTCTGGGAGAACTGTTCTGACAAAAAAACCTTTCACTCAACTAGCGTGGGCGACGTGATAAAAGTAATTGACAACGACGGAGAAAAGACTACTCTAATGTGTAAATCAGCTGGATGGGAGGAACTATAATGACAATCGAAAAAATAAATTCATATTGCTACGAACACTACGAAGAAGGTGGCGACATTGTTGTTGAGGCAATGGACGACGAAGAAAAGCTTGGTAGGTTTAAAACCTTGGAGTCTCTTAAAGAATACATTCAGGTTCAACACGAGCATAGGCTAGAGATTCAATCGTGCTAAAAAACCTTGACATCTACTTATCGAACACTATAAACATACTCATGAATACAGAAACAATACCTAGTGACGAACTATACGATCATTCGATCAGTCTAGTAGATAGCTTTAACAAACAAATTAAAGAAGCCTATGAATACGAAAACGAATCATACGAAAATCAAATTATATCGTATCGAATGGAAATGGTGTGACGACTCTGATGATTCATCACCTCCAACCCTAGTAGCAGTCGGGGCTAATCCCTATGAAGTTTGGGGCGATGAATACGAATGGTCAGACAACCAATTTGGGTTTGATAACGACATACATTACTGGTTTGAGGATATGGACGAACTAAAGTCTTATTGCGTAAATGACGGTAAGGGCGAGTGGTATATTGAATCATACGAGTTTCACCAGGACAATGATCTAAAAGAAATTAATTAATATTATGAGTGAAGCACAAAAAATTAAATTAGCCTTGCAATGGATGGAGGACGAAGGTATACCTGCCCACGAAGATGACGGAAGTATTTACATTACTACTGGCATAGATAGTTACGATCTACAAATTTCAACTGCAGAAATTAATTACAGGGCAGACTTACAACTACAAGTATAAATTATGAGCGCAAAAAATAGTCACTTAACAATTAGGGAAGAAGTAATTGAGCAAGGTCTTGCCGTTCCCGTATCTCTACTATCTTTAGATGGAGATGATCCTCTTTACATCCAAGATACGCCATACTTAAATATTGATTGCGAGTATTGCTCTGATCATTGTTTAGATGATAGTGGCTCGAACTTATTAGTTAAAATTACTGACCCTACTCAATTTGATGGGGAAGGAAAACCTTTGAAAAATAGGCTTGCATTTGCTATTAATGCAGATTACCATTGGAACTAATGATAGACCTAACTAAAAACGAACCTAAAATATATCCTTTTAATGAGGGTGAAGAATATTGGACTGTTTACAAGGGAAGACTCCACATCTCTGTTTGGGATGATGAATCAGAAGTCTTGCACGATGAAGATCCAGATAAGGAATATTATACATACGAAGAAGCTGACGAAATGGCTAGATTAAACGGAATACCTCTTCGACCACATAGTTATGAATAACCCAGGGCAAATCCAGGTTGAAGATATTTCTGATAATATTATTGACAAGCTAGATAAAAAAATGCATGAATTAAAGGGAATAGGTCTTTCCGATATTGATATTTATATTATAAAGTATGCAATATCACTCACCAAAAAATAAAACAAAATAAAACACCATGAAATATAAATACGTTGTTACAGTAGGCGACCACCCTTACGAAGAATTCAAATACTTTATGAAGGAAGACCGGGCTCAGAAATATATGGAAAAGAAGTCCAGTGAGTATGTAAATACCGATGTGAATATGTTCAAGTGGGACAAGTCCGCCAATGATTGGGAGCAGGCTTCGTTATCAGCGACATTATCGTGGAGTAGTTAATTAAAATTTATTTGCGAAAAAAAGTCTTGACTTAGACTTTGCCTCAACTATGATGGCGTCATGAAAATTGCACTTAAAAAGATACAACACTCTGAGTTTCAATCACAAGAAACTAACTGTTTCAAGGCTGACCTATACGTTGATGGAAAGCCTTTTGCCATTGTAAGTAACGATGGTATCGGTGGATGCGATATGCATTACAAGCACCCTAAGAACCTTCAAACTATTAAAGAGTATCACGAGGAATTAGATCGCGTTTTCAAGTGGCATAAAGATAATACTACCTATGAAACTGAATTCGACGATAGGGGATATAGCGAAGGCAGTCTAGATATGACAGTTGGCGATTTGCTGACAGACTATCTAATTACCAAAGATGTTAAAAGTTTAATGTCTCGATCTATGATTGTATTTGAACAGGGTCAAGAAGGCTATTACAAGTTTGGCAAAAAGAAATATGGAATAGTTCAAGAAACTATGGATGCTTTCAAGGCTAAACTTAATAAATGGTATGGAGACAAGTGGGTATGCATAAATGATATGCCTATTACCGAAGCAGTTGCTTACTATAAAAGTAATTAATATTATGCAAATAACACAATCACAAGTCGAATACTGGTTAGGAACTAATAAGCCATTAGACGAAGCAATCGATACACTGGTCGATATTGCGAATGGCAAATATGATCCCGAAACATTTAAGGAGGAAGTGTTTTGTCAAAACATATATCCTACTCTTCGTAAGATTGATTCTCCAAGTTAATGTTATAAGTTAAAAAAAGATGCATTTAGGGCTTGCTTTTATGATTTTCTCTGATACGATGCCTGTATGACCACAACACAAATCAAATCTGGCACAGAAGCCATTCTCGACCTTTCCACTCCTGTCTTCGTCGCTGACGTCAAAGATGGTCTAGCTTGGGTCTTAGATGACGACGGTGGAGAACAGTGGGTTGGCTTCAATCGCCTCGACGCTGTTGCTCCGATTCCTGTTCCTACTCAAAAGGAAATCGATGACGACCTTTGGGACACGATGGAACGCGAAGAAAGAATGTCAGATTTCTGATCTTTTTTCTTAAAAGTCTTGATAGTCTTATAAAATTAACCACACTACTAACCATGCCAACATACAACATATCAAGAGAAGTTACTCATATAGAATACTTTGATGACGTTCACGCGGAATCACCCGAAGAAGCCAAACTACTTATAAAGGAAGGTTACTATCTTGACCACGAAGAAGTGATTAATGAAAAAGAACCTGAAATTCTTTCGTGGGCGGAAGTTATAGAACATCCAAACTCTTCAGGGTAAAAAAATAAATTAAAATAGTTGAAATAAAACTATTTTATATCATATATAATATATGAGCACAGAGTCAATATTAATTTTTACAATAGTTGCTTCAGGATTTATAGGGTTTCCATTATTTTGTTTTATTTTTTATATATGGTATGAGTATAAAGAAGACTACATAGCCAGGGCTTGCAGAAGGGCTGATAAAAGATATTACAAGTGGGAACAGGATAAAAAGAAAAAGACAGATAAGTCTTGACATTATACTTTCTATCAGTAGAGTCGTAAACATGACTACTACTAAAATCACATTTGACAACTTCGAGCCTAGCAAACTAACACCTGCAGACCAAGTCCCTTGGCCTCACCCAGACTGCGCGGACTTAAACGACTGGATGTTCGAGAACGCAACAGAGGTGTTCGAAGCAGTTCGTTACCTCTCTATAAGCCAATACGATCTTGCCTTGTCACTTTGGCATCACGCTGGTCGTCCTATTGAAGGCTTTGAGTCTGCACTTTGGACAAAAGAAGAGGCACTCGGTTAAAAAAGTCTTGACATTGGTTTTTCAATCCACAGAATAGATAAGCAATGAAAGAATTAAAACATTATTTTGCCAGTGTGCTTATCCGCACGGGGGAACACGAAACTTATAGCGACTACTGCTTTTCTGCACCTAACATAGAATCTGCAAAAAAAGAAGTAAACGAAGGTTACGACATAGGCGGAGACGACTGTGAGAGAGTTGCCGAACTTTATAGGCTTGACGAAGTTTCCGAAGCAGAATACAATGTCCTTAGAAAGTATATATAAAATGGATGAACAACTAGAAGAACTTTGGGAGCGTGAATTAACGCAAGACGACGTGATTGGAATTTTCGAAAACCACTCACAGACGGCTAAAGAAATAGCTTTATTTTTTAAACACTTGGGATACAGAGACATGTATATCGGATCAGAAGTATTCATTTGGTTAGGATATTAATTATGGGAAAAGTAGCAACAGCAATTATTCAGATACTTTGGATTCCAATTGGCTTGACAGGGGCGATATTTGGTTTAGTATCAGACTACATAGAAGCATCGCATCTAAAAATTTGCGATTTCGTAGAAGTGGTAAAAAAAATATAAAGTAATGAGAGATTCAGCTATAAACAGGCTACAGTCCGAAGTTAAAGACGGACGCATGGTTGAAGACGAAGCATTGGATTTTCTTTCTCTTTTCGATGAGGAGGCGGAGGAACATTCCGATGAATATGCTTATGATAATTTAATTCAATCATTGGAGGATATAAAATAATATATTATGACAATAGAAGAAAAACTAGCAGATTGTTTGTTCGACGCAATCGATGCACGTAAAGCACTTAGCGATACCGCTTTGAATCAACTTAAGGATGCAGAGGGAACTGAAACAACAGTCGGTGATTGTTTAGATAATATTATTGAAACACTGCGGGAGATAACATATTAATATGACAATAGACATACCAGTTGAAGTATATGATACAGACTATGTATTATTTGACGAACAGACACAGAGACCTCTTGGAAATTTAGATATAATTTATTCTTACGAATCAGTTATTGAGTTGGTTAACGATGGATTTGCTCTTGGCGAAAACGAAGTCTTTGTCAAAATGATAGACCTTCCAAAAGAATTGCTCCAGGAATATGCAACTCAAATAATAAAAAATAAATAAAATAATATTATGGAATATGTCGTAGACGTAGGCAGTTTTAATATTGACGAAATAACATATAATAAAATCCAGTCAATGGACTTCCAGGACCAGAGAAAATGGTTATCTAAAAAAGTAATTGATGGTTATTGTGACATTGATCGGATTATTGAAGATATTAAAGATTTAAAATAATATTATACATGAATAACTATAAAAAGCTAGAATGGATACATTTCGCGATTCAAGAAGCAATGAATGGCAATGTTGAGGAATTAAACCAAGCGATTAAATTTGTTGAAGATTTAAGAGAAAATTACTTGACACCCGCAGAAAAGTAATCATACTGTAGGGCATGATTACAGCCACACTAGATAAAAACACATGGGTCGAAGTCTTAGGCATCGACGGGACTAATGCAATAGTAATTGATGAAGACGGACAAGACTCAGAAGTTTGTGTTGACCGCCTAGGCAACATCGAGCATCAAGATTTAGATCTAACTCCATTGGAGTGGTAAAAAAGCTTGACAGCCACATAAAAAAAACTATAGTATTAATCATGAACATAGAAGAGTTTACAAACTTAGAAGATAGCGGTTGGGGCGATGAGGAAATCATCAAAGAGATCGAGATACGTTGCGGGCTGAACAACTCAGATGCTTCTCGATTATATCTTAAATTAAAATATCAGAGATATATAAACGAAAAGGCTTGACAACCTTATAAAAGTAACCATACTACAACCATGACCACATCCAAAAACTACTACAAATTAGAGATGCTACCAACTGCATCTTCTCGCAAAGTTGAAATCTTTCACTTCGGCAAATGCCGTGAGGGTTTAGAAACGGCTTACAGTTACTGCTCAAACGCTTGTGCTTGGCGTATCACTAGCGGTGGATTCACAATCGAAAGCTCTAACACAACGCTTTTAGACTTGCAATCACTTTCCGCATACGTATAATGAAAACCATGAACATTAAACAATACTACGCACAACGTTTTCCCGAAGATGGTCTAGGCAGTGAGATAAAAGAAGATGTTACCTTTCTCGGCTTGTTAGATATATTATTTAGAAACTTAGATGTCTATGATTATATGGGCGTAGGAGACAGCCTTGTAAGGGAAAGAGTGTTTCAAGGATTATCGGGATATACTAATTTAGATTATAGCTTCATCTATGATCTATGGTTGCAAAAAAAGTAATTAATAAAAATATGGCTAAAATATATAAATGCACGGCTTGTATAGAGGTAACAGTAGAAGCGGAAGATGAATACGATGTAGCATTCGAGGCAGGAATGCATCTAGACATTGGAGATATTGATTGGGATTTTGAAGAAGTCAAAGAAGTCGAACCTAACTCTCAATCTCTGACGAATGTCACGATAAATTAATTTATTTTTTTCTTTAAAGAAGACTTGACTTTATTTTTTGTGTAACTACAGTAGTAGACATGAAAGTAAGAGTATACCGCAACCTACATAAGAAATGTCTCTCAGTTCAGACCATGACAAAGAAGGGCTGGAGAGTAACAAAGCACGTTCAATCAATTTGCTTAAAAGACGTTTCATTTAAAGTATCTGAAGCTGGACGCCAAAGAGTTCTTAAACAGAAGCGTAAGAATGTCCACGCTTTAGTAGAGGGAGAAGAAATAGATCAGTTTAATAGCTCAACGTCACAAGTCAGCTACAACCCTTACATTTCATCTAATTTTTTCTTAAAGGAAGATCCAAATAAAAAAATACTTAAATCATACAGAGCCAAAGTCATGACAACTGGGATTGAGGTTGAAGACTATAAGTTGAAAAACTAATTAATTTTTAAAAAAAAAGACTTGACTCAAGGTTATTGTCTGCTAGATTCGTTATATGACCACAGTTATTGACTACCTAACATATCGCAACTATTGCCACAACAGAATGCTTTCTCCTAGTATTCCAGCAGAAAAATGGATTAGAATTTATAAGGATCAGCCAACTTTTGAAAAACTTTTTCAAAAAGAATACAAAAAACAGTTGACAAAGAAAAAGAACCTGTCATTGTCTTAGTTAGTTAACCACTTAAACCAAAAAACAAACTACTATTATGGAAATGCAAAACACACTCACACTCGGACAAGCTTACATCGTCGATGACAAACCTATGGTCTTACACACACTCGACAATGGTCGCTTCGGCTTCACAGATGGTCGCTACGGCTTCGGTCGCACACTTGGTGGTCGTGCTAGCGACGTAGAGATTCTAAACAATTTAAAGGTAGCCGAAGGCGTAGATGCCAAAGCTATACTTGACGAGCTTGAGAGAAGCGTCAATGACATGGCAACATTTAATCGGTCTAGATATTAAAAAAATGAAAATTGGCTTGACAAAGTCAATTTAATTAACATTGTTATCATTATGAATATAATTACTCCAGAAACGCTAGAGGAAAAAAAAGAATTAAAAAAAGCTATTGACATGGTTTTAAACGAAGCAGAAATTTCTGCTTTAGGCGATAACAATAAAAAAGTTATGGAAGCCGTAGATTTAGTTAAGAAAAATTTTGTTTAGTTAAAAAAAGTTATCAATAAACTTTCGTGGTGAAAAAATTGAATTAAAAAAACTTCGGAAAGGTTTTTAATGCTAACTCAAAAAGTTAGTATTTTTTTTGTTTTTTCTTGACATCGTTAAAAAAAAGAAATATATTTCTTAAATAACAATTAATTTTTTATCAGTCAGGCTGACTGACTACTAGACTATTAAAATTTAGATTAGCTTTTAATACATAAATAAAAAAATATTTATATTAAATAATACTTGACTTTCGCAAATAAATAATCATTATCCTTAATATGTTAACCACATTTCACCAATGCGTCGAAGAGGCTAAAAAGTTTCTCGCAAAAAATAACATAGTTTGTTCTGAATTCGAGGGCAAATTATTTACTGGAGGTATTACCTATGGTCAAAGCATGTCTTGGCATTTCGAGATTGATCGTCTCAAGGGCAGATTTACTAAACAGTTTTTTCACCTTGTCGTCAATCGACGGGATGATGGATATTATGAGGTGATTAATTATGCTTTGTAAGTTATTGATTTATAGCTACTTAGAATTATTTTCATCTTTTTTAAAAAAAAACTTGCAATCGGTGTTTTTTGTGCCATTGTATTAAACATAGCACAACTGCTACATCGCCAACCACGGCAAAAAACTAAACACCACATATCATGAATCACCTAGAACAAATCGACGCAATCAAGTCAGAAAAAAGACTTGAGCTTATTGGATCAATCGCCAAAAAACTTAAAGGCAAAAAAGTTGAGCCTAGCAGTTTCTCAAGTGCAATGCACGAACTAGCAGAGAAAGACAACTCATCTGCTTT